>Ga0255094_1000294_pt1 | contig 28205 bp, 23 predicted proteins | sample Colum_Law_RepB_8_2_FD_188434 | JGI IMG/M metagenome (GOLD analysis project Ga0255094, IMG submission 188434) | Freshwater microbial communities from Columbia River, Oregon, United States - Colum_Law_RepB_8d | ecosystem: Environmental > Aquatic > Freshwater > River | place: USA: Oregon...
GAATGGCTGCATGTCATGCAGTGTCCACACCAGTGGCTTAGTCACTTCGTTGAAAAATGACTCCCAGGGCAGCAAACCGGCCACCCAGTGCAGATGTACGATGTCAGCGTGGGTAATCACCGGCAGTTGCGGCAGATCCGATCGGCCAGCCGGCCCGCTGACAAATACGCCTCGACGGTCCAGCGCATTCAGCTTCTGCTCCCAAAGCAGCCGTGACGACTGAGTCAATCGCAGCCGGGTCATGATGCGTCTGACAAAGCTGCGATGTTCCGGTGGCAGGGTCACATACCCGGCTGTGACCGGCGAACGCGGATCTTCTGTAGCAAACAAACTGTCCACACCGCATCCGCGCAGTGCATCATGCAGTCTGGACGCCGCAATCCCGGCACCTCCGAAACGGGTCGATGCCAGGTGGCAGATACAGGGACCTGAACCGGTATTCTGAAAGGGGGAGTGTGTCATGGCAGATCAGAGCATTCAGCAAAAGACTTCGGCGTCGATCTTCTTACAGTCATCAACATGCCGAAGCCTGCTGCCTGATGCCCCAGATATTCAGTTGCAGGTCAAAACCGGCTTCTGCCTGCAATCCAGCCAGGGGTGTCAGGTTGCAGACGCCGCAGTGCTGAATGTAATAGCGGAAGCCACTGCTCTGCAGCACTTCCAGCAGTTCAGCCAGTTGCTGCGACTGCCCTGCCTGGGAATGGTACTCCACAAACAACCGCTGAACCCCGGCAAGGCTGTCCCTGCAATCCTGCAGTACACGGACCTCAGCCCCCTCAATATCCAGCTTCAGGAACTCAACGCTACCGAACTTCCGCAGCAGATCACGTAATCGCAGCCCCTGTACTTCGACCGTCCCGGCCCCTGCCACACGGCCCGCATCAGCGTGATCCTGAGAGAACCGCAGGGTTTCGTTGGAGTCCCACACGGCGCGACACAGCACCTGTTCGGCATGCACACCCTGAGCGGAAAGATTGGCCTGCAACAGTGAAAAAATCTCCGGATCAGACTCGACAGCGATGATCCGGGCCGACGGATACAGCCGCGACAAATAGATCGACGCCAGTCCCAGATTGGCTCCGGCATCAATAATCAGCGGGGCGGGAGTCTGAGCGTGGAAACGATAAATCTGTGCCTGGAAGATCTCTTTCCATGCGGACAGAAATGAGGCCGCATCGCAGACCTGCAAAGGATTACCGAAAAACCGGATCTTCGTGTGCTGGTATCTGGGCAGTTGCGTCAGTTCTTCCAGAGTCTGTTCCGTAATTCCCCACGGGTCGGAGCGTCCCAAAACCCTGCGGGCAGCGTCCCGCATGCGCGGTGTCAGACACTGGCGTACGAGAGATTTCATTACTGTCGTTCCCCGCATTCCACAGATCATCGCCACAGTACGTGTCAACGGTCAATCATGAGCGGCCTTCAAGATACTTCAGCGCTGCGCGAATCCCCTGACGAAACGAAACTTTGTAGTGGAACCCGAGAGCATTTTGTCGCGTGGTATCACCGCCGCGAGCGAACACGCCGGCGGGTTTATCAGACAATCCCTGCACTTCCGGGAAATAGCCACACTCCTCGGCGGCAATCCGAGCAAATTCCCTGAAACTGGTGTAGATGCCGGTGGACAGATTCAATGCATCGCCATCGTCGATCTGATCCATGGTTGTCAGCACACCGTCCACGCAATCTTCGATATGAATGAAATCCCGCATCTGGTCGCCGGTGCCCCACACAGTCAGCAGTGGCTTGCCGATATTGGCCATCGCTCGCTTGCAGATGCTGGGGAATGGATAGCTGTCATCCTGATCTTCTCCGTACCCGGAAAACGGTCGGTAGCAGACCGATTTCAGCCCATGTTTTTCGAACGCCAGTCGGGCGAGGTATTCGCAGGTGAGCTTGGCCCAGCCATAGGTCATATCGGGCATGCCCAGATCCCCGTCGAAGCGAATCATGTCCTCCGTCAGCAGGCGATAATCACCTTCCCGCTGGAAATTGATGGGATAGGCGGCTGAGCTGCTGAAACAAACGGTTTTGCGAGGATGCACCCGTTCGGCCCACTGCCAGTATTCCGCATCAATTGCCAGATCGTCGGCCACCGCGAGCGGTTTGTTTTCGATCATCGCACGACCGCCGACCATGGCGGCCAGATGCAGCACGTAGTCAAAGTCCGAGTCGTGCTGCTGCCTGAACCATTGGCGACAGTCCTGTTTCACAAAGTGGAAGTTTGCGAAATCGCGCGGATCATACAGCGGCCAGCCCTTGATTGAGGGATCGATGCCGCCGGTATCCGGTGCAACGGGATCCACGCAGACAACATGATCGCCCGCTTCCAGGAAGCGGCGACAGAAACGCCGCCCGACAAATCCAGCACCGCCAGTAATCAGGATTTTACGCATAGGTTTCGGTTCAATCGGAAGGTATGCATTTAAGCTGCAAATGGCTGTTCAGATCGCGTCGGTATCGTGACAACCGTGCGGGCCGCGAAATCTGCGGGACTGTTTTCAGCGGCCCCGATCCAGGAGGTCGGCGCGCACTCCGTACCCGTCGGTGCCCTGCGGCGAAATGATGAACGGCCGCGGCAGTGCCAACTGGTACGATTGTCGTCGTCCCGACCGTGAGACGCCAGAACAGTTTGGGGGGCGTCACAGACAAGACGGGGCCAGACGGCAAAGATTGCCGATCGGTTCAGCGTTAGCGGTGCTGCAGAGCGTCGGGGATATGACAATTCTGCCGAAGATTCACGACAGGACCTGCTGGAAGAACTGCAGGTAGCGAGCGGCACACTGTTCGGCTGACCATTCATCAAGTGCCAGCCGCCGGTTTGCCGGTCCGATCTGTCCTGCGGCAGCCAGACGGAATCCGTGTTCCACTGCGGCCGTGGCGGTTTCCGGATGTTCGGGATCGAACACCGGATTGCCGGTTTCCCTCAGGAGCTGCCCGACATCCCATGAATCCGGCCCGACCACGACCTTGCCGAAGGTCATCCCGAGGGTAATATTCCCGGAATTCAGGACTTTTAAGCGCGGAATCAGCAGGACGTCAGCGGCATTCAGCCAGAGCTGTGTATCGGCCTCTTCGACGAAGCTGTAATTGAAGCGATAGCTGGGGTGCAGCCTGTAATACAGGCGATTCAGATCGCGCAACCAGTATTTCAGCCGGATCCAGCGAACCTTTGCCAACTGCTCTTTCCAGCGTGATACCAGCAGCAGTTTGCCGGGGACTCGCAGTGCCTGAAATGTCTGCAGAATCAGGTCGCGTTCCTCGAAATTCCGAATGGCGCCGAACACCAGCAGAACTTGTCGATTTTCACCGATTCCCAGTTTGCTTCGCGCTTCGCTGCGAGTAATGGTATTCGGCAGACTGGCGTAATTGTGGTGGGGCACGACACAGTGCTGCGGTTCGGCGTGAGTAAAACTGAGCTGCTGGTAGCGTTGCTGAAATTCCTGGACGCTGGCTGAAGCAAAATGCACAACTCCGTGAACCTGCTGATAAACAGCGGAGTACATTTTCTCCCATTGTGGGTCTGACAGTGCGTCGTGTGGCAGCAGCACATGTCGAGTGATGACCAGCTTTGCACGCTGGCCCCACCATTTCAGGCAGTCGCTGGTCTGCTGAATCAGTTCATCAGACAGCCCCTGTACGTACTGTCGTTCATGTTCGAAAGTCAGATATTCGGGGAAGTGCAGATGGATCAGGTCGAATTGTCCCTGCCGATTCCAGAAGAGTTTTTCATCGTGAGTCAGGGCAACGTGCTGCTGCAGTGCGTTGTTCAGATCCACCAGAAACCGATTCTGCGGCAGCGGAATATTGGCAACAAGTACCCGCATATGAAGCGGCCCCCCAAGAAAACATCGTCTGCGGATTCATGCGGGTGAACTTTGTACAAACTACGATACCGGAAGTGTGGTACCTCCATGCACGAACCACAAATCGCCCCCAACAAGCCAATCGCAATCCTCAAAAAAGGAAGCATAGCCCCGCGAAGAGAGAAATGACTTGATTTCATCCTTGACTTCCACCCGCCAATTGTGCTCGACCGTTATCACCCGCGGAGGCACTGTACGCCCCCAGTCGATCCACCGCAACAAGTCGAGTTCCGCCCCCTCGACGTCAAGCGACAGATAGTCCAGTGGCCCGGCGTCTAACATCACCTGTGAAAAAGGCAGTTGCACAACCTTAATCTCACTTCCCTCTGCAAGACGCAATTGAGTATGCTGGTCGGCGCCCTCTCTGCCGGACACACATGACAACTCTCCAGCCGACAGAAATGAAACAAATCGCTCACAGTTGTCAGGCCCTGCAGCGGCGTTCACAAAACAATTATGCCGGCCCCGATTTAGGCGGAGTGCATTAAAAGCACCAGGACCAGGCTCAACAAGGGTTCCCGTCCAACCAAATTCCATTTCCAATGAAAGAGTGTTCGAATTCGACATTCCGTCTGCAGCCCCAATTTCCAAAAACCGACCACCACGAGTGCCCCCGGTGACATACAAAACAAACGCATCCTGTGCCCATTGGGAATTAAGTTTATCAATATTGCTGATATAAACCTTCATAAACTCACCTAAAGGTGAACGGTCCTGCTCTGCTTCGGATGAAGCCCACGACACAAGAAAATCATCGCTCCCAAGAAAAACATCGCACTCGCAAGAGTCAAACACCGTTCCGTGCAGCCCTCGTCTCGATCTTATATACGACGACAAAACCTTGTTCTTCTGCACTCGGCCCATCAGTCTTCTGTTGGACTCCCGTAATTGTCTCTCAATTCGGGCACTCATCGCTAAGCTGCCAGTCGACACAACCTGAACACCGAAAACTCGAACCATGCTGTTAAAAAATGAAAGTATCCGCCGAATCATCTTTCCTCCTAACCCGAAAAAATACAGCAGCCGCGATCGAAGACTGGAGAAGTATTTCCACTATTTTGTTTGACTCATCACGCCTAAACTCTGTGATACACCACTGATACACAACCGAAATTTCCGCCAGGAAATCTGACTGATGCAAAGATTTCACGGCCGACTTTCACTCGGTTCAGACTACTTTTTCCGCAGACAAAGCGATACCTTATTCGGTCGTGCCCAACGATCTGGAAGCCTCGCGCCCTACATTTGACCGATTGAATCCGGCTATTGAATCCATCACCGACTACCTTACTGATTGGCGAAGAAAGCCACGTCAGGTCTCTGTCAAGGCAGGTCTTCAGCATCCGCGCGACCTTCTTGATGGGATCCGAGCCGGCTGCGAATCGCCAACGCGTACCATGATTCAACGAATGCTCGAACACAAACCGCGTCGATCTCCCGACAGAAGAAACGAAACAACTCCGTCAGACTCCATGCCCGGCCCGTCGCCAGTGTGCTTTTCCGCAGTGCGGCGAGCAGTTCATTCTTCACTTCACTCAGATTCTCCGGATTGAACAGCAGGATCTATCGAACGCCCTGCAGCCGATCATCACCGCCCTGCTGAAGTTCGCGATGTTCCGTGCGGCGGACCCTGTCAACGGCTTCATTCCGATACTTTGCGACATGAAAGCGGTCATGAACCATTCGGGCATTCGGGATGTTTCGCTCCGTGCTTGCCCCATACGCTTGCCACATATCCATGCAGACTGCCTTGACCTCGCTACGCCGCTTGTCGGACATGGTTATCCACAGTTGATCGGCAGCTTGAGTCGCACGATCCGGGGTCACTTCCAGAACACGAGATTGACCGATATCTGTCAGAACACTCACGTAATCCTGACCTGCGCCGAAGCTCTGCTCATCAATGATGGCGAAGGCCTCAAACAAGAGAGTAAAGCGACTGGCTTTCTCCGCCGAGGGCACTGAGATTGTTTTGACGCCACACCGGTCGCATGAGCATCGAGGAACCCGGGCGATCAACGTCGTCCGAAATCGCATCGGATCCAAGTGTCGCCACCTTCGCTCGGCTGCATGATCCTTTCACGGAACACTCAGCCCCCGCCCTCCGGAGCACGCCCAACGGGTGCCAACAAATCCATAAGCCCGCCGCCAAAAACACGTTATGATGAACTTGATTAAAAACGTTTAATTACCATGCTGCCACAAAGCTAACCGAAAACCATCGTGACTAAAATGAACTGAGTTTCGGAGGCACTGTACAAGCGAATTTGACACCAGCGGAGTCTCAATCTCGACTTATTACAAAACTGTCATATTATACCCCTTCTTCTTCCTATCACCACGTACGAAAACTCGATTGCCCCCATCGATCAGATAAAACTCTCCACCACCGAGGTGGAATGCAGTTTCTGCAAATGAGCTTCCGAAAGACCCCCAAATCTCTCGACACCTCGCCAGACACACCAGGTCAACCACCGCGGCCTGAACGCCAGTCACAGTATTCCTGCAGATGGTTGCACCGGACGTCACCACGCGGTCCCCAAAACGGGCGAAAAGCTGACTCCTGACACCAACATCGTCGGTTGCAAGATAGAATGTTGCGAGCGGATTCTCGTCAATTACCCGCTCAACTTCGCGCAGAAATGTACTTAGGGGACTCCTCTCCGCGGCCAACCGATGATCGCCTCTCCTGATATGAAGCCCAATCGCACAATCATTAAAACGGCAGGCAATACGCTCTACCTGCTCCTGAATGCTCGCAATTGGCTGCAACCACAAGAAATCTTCCGGGTAGCAAAAAGCATGGTCCGTTCGTATCATTACATCGTCACAGGAACTAGAGACTTTCTCCAACGGCACTTGATGAAGAAAAAACTGACGCGGGTCGTCACTCAGCGGGAATCGACTAAGAGACGCATGCCCAATTTCCAGAAAACACTTTTCGCGTCGAAAAAACGGTATTGATCCAAGCAATTCTCTTAAAACACGAAACCCAGCAGTCTTTGAGAAAACACTGAAGTCGGCGGGAGTAACAAACAAACTATTGAAGTCTGCCCCTAAATGTTCATTAATCGGCCATTCGATCTCCAGCTTTCTATTCAAAATTCGGCTCAGAAGAACTGCACTATCGATGGATCTGAGACGGTTCGCGAGACCAGCGGAAACCTGAAGCTTAAGAAGCTTTCTGGATTGATGGCTTTTCATGAGTCCGATATCCGTGGAAAGTCATATTTGAGGATTCTGCACCCGAATCCCTGGGTTAGGCAGCTGTTTTAAAAGCCCGCTGCGGGTCAGAAACATGGGACCGCCCTTTTTCGCCACTCCATCGCATCGCCTCAGGCATGGAGGCGATTAGACGGCGAGGCGAATGGGGATCGGTCCTTTCATGGGAGGTCCAGAAGACTGGACTCTCGTAGTCCGGGGAAGAAAGCATCTGGCTAGGCTGTCATGAACCAGTTGCGAGCGAAAGCCCATGACCGCGTCCCCGCGAGATGCAACTGCAAACGATCCTGAACAGTTCGATGAATACAAGGGGTCGTGTAAGACAATGTGACGTTGTGTGAAGATGGCAGTTCCCTTCATGTCCACATCTGCCGTCGAAAGGGCTTCTGCCCATCGCTTTCGTCTTGTGGCCGAAAAGCCCGCGGGTATGACCATCTTTCGAGTGCTCGGATTTCGAGTTCGTACCGTTGTGGCAAATAGCCGTGCCCACTTTCTGCGTACTGCGGCGTGTCGAATGCTGCCACTGCAAGCGAATTTTGGAGGAGCAGATTGCTTGGAGCGAAGGCAGGCATCACACCACATTGACGTATCGCTGTTTCATGGCGGAGTGATGGCGACCGCTGACTTTGGGGGACACGGTCGAGGGACTTCACACGTTATGGCAAACAGTCTTCCACATCGTTTGCCATGCCGTGATGTGCAGAAGCAAACCCCGAAGACAGTGCGAGCATACCCGTGACCGGAAGAATTCCAGTGATTCTGGAAATACTGCACTCCGGCGCTGGTGGGAGCGTTCCCCTATGGGTGGAAAGGTCGTACTCAGCACACCTCGCTTCAACTGTTGAGGTCAGCGGCCGAAACGCTGCGACGTCACAAGTCGCTTATGCTGAATGCGATCCGAGCGAGTGGGGAGTTTGTCGTAGGCCGTTTGGAGAACATGAATGGCAGAACGGAATTGTCAATGAAAAAAGCCAACGGATTTACTCCAAGGAAAGTGGCGGAAGTCGCATTGTTGCATGTCAAGGGGAAGTTGCCCAATGCGGAAGTCAACCACAGATTCATGTGAAGCGGCCTAGAATCCAAAGCGGGCGGCAAACAGAGATCCCGCGAAGAAACTCAGACTCACCTCGATAAAGCACGAACCAGCCTATTCTTCATCGAGAGGAGGCGGTCTGCCATACGGCCATTTTCCAATAATTGACGCAGCATCTGATCAAAGTGTCCGTAGGGTTTGAGGACACTTTCCGGGTCCCTAGCAAACCATTTGCAGAACAGACAAAATGCCTTTAAACGATCTTTGCGCTCTGCACGAAATCCGAAAAAACCCCGTAACAGGGCAACAGAAGCATCCTCAGGCGCACCCAGTCGCCTGAACTCCTCAAACAGTGACACATACCAGATTTCCATATACTGAGCATGATCTGCCAGCCGCGTCATTCGATTATCCGGATGTACACGGCGTATCGCCACCGGGGTTAAGAGGTTTCCACCGGCGAGCCTGCCAGCTACACTCATTCGTTTCCACAAGTGTGTATCCTGCTGCAGCCGAAGCTTGGTGTGAAAATAGCCACAGCGAGAAAAAAAACTGCGGCGAACCGTTATGGTATCTGTGGAAAACTCCCCTTTGACCAACGGGTGCGAGTGCAATAAAACCAGATAGAGTTCTTCCGGTGATACCTGAGCAGACAGAGTCATCAATTCAGGACGGCCCTGAGCCAGCCATAATTCTCGCAACGACTCACTCTCGTACCAGTTTCCCAGCGCGTTATAAACACCATCAACTCGAGGGTCACGGAGAAGGATTTCCCTGTCTGCCTCAAACCGAGTACTCAGATACCAGTCGTCTGCGTCGAGGAAAGATACATATTCGCAACGTGCGTTCAGTATTCCAAGATTTCGACTTGCACCCGCACCGTGATTGCGTCCATCACTATGTTCAAGCAGGCGAACCTTTGGGAAATCTTTTTTGAGCTGTTGGCAGATTTCCCAGCTTCGATCGGGGCCGCAATCGTTGACGAGCAGGATTTCTTCGACCTCCGGAATTGCAGATGCGGAGCGAACTGATTCCGCAATATATCGCTCTGCATTAAAAACCGGAGTGATAACGGAAACACGAAAGCCCATCAGATCAGCCCGCCGAGTTTGATTGACGACTTTGCCTGATCCACCATGTCAGGTGCAGGCACGGCCAGATTTGACGTTCGTCGAGAGAATCGGGGGCCCAATCCGCACGTTCAAGCGATTGAAAGATGCTCTTACCATCAAAATACTCGCTCTCAATAAACTCTCTGCTCCGAACGCAGTCCCGCACCCACTCCCTGAGAGGCCCCTTTAACCAGGTGGAGAACGGAGCATTGAAGCCTGTCTTGATCCGATTGGTGCGAATTGGCTCCGGGAGCAGTCCCCGCATGCTGTGTCGGAGTATTCGCTTTGTGTACCCTGCACCGACGCGTGTCGTCAGGGGACACGAAAACAGGAACTCGACCAGCCTGTAATCCATAAACGGCATCCGACACTCTACTCCCGACGCCATCGAGCAGCGGTCGTACTGGTGAAGCAGAAATGGCAACGGGTTGACAAAAAACTGGCTCCACAGCTTGTGTGCCAGCCAGTCGCCATGATCCGGATCAGTGCAACTGACTGCTTCGGGCCGAACCAGGGGCCGGGGCATGCGGTTCGGCCGGGGCTTGTAAATTCCTATTGAAGCTCCAATAGACTTCAGTGGCGCTTTCAATAACAGTTGAACTTCTCCACAGGCATATGCTTTAGCGGTGTTCACCGCTGATCGCATCCACTCGGGCCCGCTGGCATGCAGCATGGCATACGTTCGCCACAAATCCAGCATTCTGAAGGGATTCCTGGACTGCCACCCTGAAATAAGGGCGTCAGGGCCGATGTAGTAACCTCCCAGCATCTCATCTGCACCCTGACCATCCAGAGTCACTGAGATTCCTGAACTTTTAATATGTCGGTAAAGGGCCCAGATCGGATAAAAAGCAAGAGCCGGCATGGGTCCATCACACCCCTGCATTGCAGATTCCAGTGTACCGCCATCCGGACACTCCACTGTAAACTGGTCGAGCTGGATCTGATTCTGAGCAGCAAGCGTTCGAGTCAATTCCGTCTCATCAAGCCATGTTCCGGGAAAAGCAGCAGTGAAACTGCGATGGGAAAAAGCCCCGACGCTGTCGCCGTGCGTTCGCAGCCAGTTCAGTGCACAAACAATGGAGCCACTGTCAATTCCCCCCGACAGACACGTTGCAATCGGAACGTCGCTCCGCAGCCGGAGCCGACACGAATCAAGCAGCAGCTCTCTGAACGCCTCGCATTGTTCAGAAAAGGTTTTCGGCACATCGCAGCGCTGGAAATGATACCATCGTTCGTGGTGCAGTACACGATCAGCCCCAAACCGCAGAATGCATCCGGCAGGCACTGCGTGAACGCCAGCCAGATGCGTCGTTGTCGAGCCAAATCCAGCTGTATTCCCCTCCAGCAATCCGGAAACAAACGAACTGTCCAGCTTAACATCGCCCCTGCAGAACTTTCCGATTGCATCAGCTTCGGAGCAGACAATCAGCCGGGTTCCAAGTTCAATGAAATAAACAGGTTTTACGCCGAATCGATCACGTGCGATGGCAACCTCGCGTGTGACCGTATCGTACACCACAAATGCCCACATCCCATTGAACTCGTGCAGACACCGAGCCCCCCAACGTCGCCACGCGTGCAGAATCACCTCTGTGTCAGACTGGGTCAGAAACTCCACTCCCTCGGCCTGCAGCCGCGTTCGCAGTTCATGAAAGTTATAGACCTCTCCATTGAAGACGATAATGTGCCTGCCATCGGGACTATGCATAGGCTGATCTGCCCTTGTATGCAGATCCTGAATCGCAAGCCGCGCGTGGCCGAATGCCGCCAGATCTCCCGAAACCATTGACGTCGCAAGCCCATCAGGGCCACGATGCGAAACAAGGGATGTCAGGCATCTGATGTCGTCCTGCCTGATCGGCGAGTCAGCGAAGATTGCAGCGATGCCACACATCAGCCCGTTTCCCCGGAGTCTGTTCCACAAGCCGTAAGTCTGCGAAACACAGCATCCCATTCCGCCAGAATCACGTCCGAATCTGTCAGCATCGAAAAGCGTACTTTCGCCGACACGCCCATCCGATGACGGAGTGGAGCGTCTGAGAGCAGACGGACTCCAGCGTTGACAAGACTGTCCACATCGGGAAATGGAACCACAAGGCCTGACGCACCATCCTCTACGATCTCACCATTCCCGCCCACATCGAAAGTCACTACAGGCAACCCGAGACCCTGACATTCCAGCAGCGCGCAACTGTAATTCTCCAGCAATGCGGGAGATATGCAGATATCACATGCAGCTGTCCAGCGAAGCGATTGCTCTCTGGCGAGTGCACCGGGCGCAAACACCCTGTGATTCATGCAAAGGTGCGGCAGTTCAGGGGCAAGCCATGCGTAAACTGGTCCCGTGATTACAAAAAAAGCGTCTGGCACTGCAGACCGGATCCTGCGAATCAGTTCCGGCACAAACCTCTCTCCCTTTACCGTAGTACCTGCAGACGGCAAACAGACGCCCGGACCGTGGTCGGGAAGCCCCAGTTCCTTTCGCAGTTGCACTTTCTCCGGGAGCGAAGAGAAAGGCGGAAGCACATTTCGGATGACCTTCCCGGGAACATCGGCTCTCAGGGTTCTCCGAAAAACGGATTCCATATAGGAAGAAGGGAAAACAGCAAAGTGGCATCGCGCCGCCGCACGGCGTTCCAGCCGGTGAGCAAGAAACAGATCATAGGAGCACTCCGGCTCCAGATACGGTTGTTCACGGAATCGCTGGTAGTTGTGGTGGGCCACCCAGACAACCTTCGCCCTGTCGGGGATCCTGAGAGAAAGCAAGGGGACCTGGTCATCAGGCATAATGACCACGTGTGGCTGGAATCGCCGCAGTGGCCCTGAAAGACTGCGTACGCAGGGAATCGCCTGCCCAATCCTTCGTACGGCAGAGATTCTTCCGCTCCGCGCGTGTCGGCGGACTTTCAGACTAAGTAATCCTGCAAAAAGCCCCCCAATCAGACGACTGCCTGCAGTGCGATGGATTGTTTCCGTTCCGGCATCGCCACTTGGTTCAAAAGCGAAATACTCAACTGAGTGGCGAGTCTCCAGCATCCTGCCGAGACCATCATGGGCAGTAGATATTCCGCCACCGGTTCCGGGGAATCTCTCAGCAAAAACTGCAACACGCAGAGAACCGTTCTCCACAATCCGCGATGTTCCCACTTATTCACGTCCCCTGTAAACGGCGTCAAGCCTTCGCGCCAGAACTTTCCAGTCGAACTTTTCCTGTACAAACCTTCGCCCCGGCTCGCGATCCTGCCCGAGCGACACAGCGAAACCGATCCGATCACAAAGCCTGTCGATATTGCCGCGCGGGTAAACATGTGCGAGGCTACCGGCATCCGTCGCATCGAGGCAACCCTCTGCATCGGACACTACGAGTGCAGCCCTGTGGGCGAGGGCTTCAAGTGCCAAAGTTGGCAAACCTTCACGAAGGCTGGTGATAACAACCGCCGAACAGGCAGCGAGCGCATGCTGCGCCTCAACTCTCGATATTGGATTCAACAGTCGAACATTTTCGGGCACCGCTATCCCAGTCACCCTCTCAAGATCATCCTCGTCCAGAGCATCTATCACCATCACGAATTGCAATTCCCGCAGCCTCAGTGCGGCAAGCAGCAGATCCCGAGGATTCTTTACGGCCTCCTTACGCCCCAACCAAAGTATGAAGTCCCCACTGATCCCGTGCTTCTTACGAAACTCACCAGCGCTGCCGCTGTCACAAACATCAATATCCACCCCATTTGGGAGGTAGGTACTCTCAATACCGTGGAGGCTCTTCAGCAATCTTTGCTGCGAGGGAGAGACGCACAGGGCGGCATCACAATTCACCAGAGCCCTGATTCCCGCCTCATTAAGCAATCTCTGCCACTCCGGCATACCCCCTGGTTCCACGTCCTCAAAATACAACGCATGGTGGGTATGCACCCACCTCAGGCGACCACGTTCGCGATGCTTCATGCACCACTCAATAAACCATGGACTGACATGCGAATGCAGAACAGTGACCCCATACGGCGGATTGCATCTGAGAAAGCTCTCTGAATTCTCCAGAAAGCACTGCAGTCCACACTTTCGTACGCTTTTGTCAGATGGCACCAGCAGACTGGTGAGACTGGTATATCGCTGAATGCCAAGGATGTGGTTTCGAACACCACCACTGATATCGAAGTTTGCACCAATCAGCAACTCGGCAGTTGATCGCGAGAACCCGTTCAACCATCGCCTGTAGGCCACTCGCCTCTGCAGGGAATCGCCTTTTCGACGGAGTTCATGGAGCCAGCGAATGCCGGTCCTGACCCTTGCTTTGGCCGATCGAAGAACTCTCTTCAAGACAGATCTCCGTCCTGACAGTTCAGCTTTTTATTCTTCAGCCATCGCCGGCGCAGGATTTGCCTGACAATCGACTTTGCCCGTCCAGTCATGTGCTGACTGATGAATCGGCAGATTTTTTCGTACCGGCTGTTGACTCCCTCAAGCAAAAGGCTCGCCAGGGTGGAAAACAGGAATTTGTTTTTCCACAGATCGGGCAGAAATCGTGCTGACGTCGCAAACACACCTGCGGTTTCGAGGCTTCGCTTAAGGGCTCTCTGACAGTTCGGCAGCACCGCTCGATTTAAGATCTGCGCAGTGGTCTCTGTTGGTAAACTGCCGGCCTGCTGCAACAGTCTGTACAGATCAGGCAGCCCCTTCAGATAAACAGACAGCACCGATTCTGAATCCGACCAGTGCTGAGCCCCATTGAAAATTGTAAGCAATGGTTCACCAATGAAATACACAGGCAAATCCATCACGGTATTGACCAGCATCGCCGTATGAGGATATGTGGAGTGCGCGTCGACGAAATCCTTCGTTATTTTTCTGTATTCCCAGTAGTTTTTCCATACCGAAGTGCGTACAAGATGGGCATAGGCCTGTGTACCAATACTGCTTTCCACGCGAAGCACCTGCGACCACTGGTCGTAAATACAATCTTCGCCACTTCCATGGCTGGTGTAATCAAACGCACCTTCGTAACCATTCAAGGCTTCCACCGGCCAGTGTTGCGGATACAGAGCGCAGCGAAAGCTTGCGTACATAACCGAGTAGCTGCCATGACTCCGCAGGATCTGCACTAAACGATTCAGGGCGTTTGGACGCAGCAGATTGTGGTCTCCCAGAACCCAGCTGAATTTTCCTGTTGCCAGTTTCGAAGGACCGAAAACGATATTCTGGTTGGGTCCAATATTTTTCGGTTGCCGGTGAACATTGAACGGCCCCATCTCTGCTGCACGCAGTAGTACAGATCCGGTGTCATCAGTTGAGTGGTTATCGAGGACCCAGACTTCGACCTGCCCTCCACATTCTCTGACCTGCGGCAGCAGGGCCTCCAGCATGACCTTCAAAAAGTTGCACCGGTTGTACGTTGGAATACAAATCGAGAGCAGCGGTTGAGCAGATGTGTCGATGCGAGGCGGGTCTGAGGCGGGCATCAGGTGGCCTCCATCTCAACCGGCTTCGCAAAAGGCTCCATTTCCGAAATCGGTCGACCAAAGGCCAGCTTGGGATAAGCGTTTACCCCGGTTTCAATCGCCACTTCCAGAAGGCAGGGTTCCAAAGGATCCGCCCAGAATCTCTCGACGCTCGAAAGCACCTCCCGCGGGTCAGTCACACACTCTGATCGCAGTCCATAGGCCGCAGCCACAGCAGCGAAGGATGGCGTCGAATAGCCCCAGACCGTTCCAGCGTAACGACCGCCAAAATACGTGTCCTGAAACTGCCGTGTCATGCCATGACTGCGATTGTTCATGACCACAATCTTGATCGGCAAATGGTGGTGCACAACCGTCTGTAACTCCTGGATGTTCAACTGAAACCCACCATCGCCCGCGATCACCACCACGGGTTGTGATTTCTCGCACGCAAAAGCAACTCCCAATGCCGCCGGCAGAGCAAATCCCATCGCTCCCATCCCCCCGGAGGTCAGGAACCTGCTGGAGTCGGAGATCTCCAGCGATTGAGCAGCCCACATCTGATGCAACCCCACATCGACACACCACGCTGCCGGTGCACGATTGGCTGACAGCTGATGCATCAGCACATTCGGATTGATTCCCGGACAGCCCGATAACTCGGAGGTATCCGGCCATTGCTGTCTGAGCGAGCGAATCTGTTGCAGCCATTCGTCGTTTTGAGCGGACTGCACCATGTTGATCGCGGTCGTCAGGAACTGCCGCAGATCAGCCTGCAATCCGTCACAACCGAGCACTCGATTGTTAATCTCACCGGCCTCGATATCCACATGGAACACGCGACGTCCGGCGGCAAATGACTGAGTGTCGGCCCCTGTCTGTCGGATATCGAGTCGACTTCCCAACACAAGCAGCAGATCGGAGTGCGCGACTGCCAGATTGGCCCAGCGATTTCCGTAAGTGCCGATCATTCCCACAGCGTGGCTGTCCGCATGTCCCAGTAAGTCACAGGCCAGCAGAGACCATACGACCGGTAGACCCGCAGCACGGCAGAATTCACGGAAAGCAGTCTGGCAGCCGGCAGCCCTGACACCGCTGCCCGCCAGAATCAACGGACGTTGAGCCGTTCTGATCGCCTCATTGAGTCGTGTGCAGAATTCTGCAATACCGCCTGTCGAAACGGCGCTGTCGGCATTTTGTGGGTGCACCCAACTACGCATCGGTGCCTCCACGGCAGATCTGAAGACATCCATCGGGATATCCAGCAGAACGGCCCCCGGACGTCCGCTGACAGCGATGTCAAAAGCGCGGCACAGGGCGTCAGGAACCTGACTGGCATCGGTGATTCGACAGGCCCACTTCGTAATCGGAGTGGCCATCTCAACGACATCGGTCTCCTGAAATCCCAACTGCCTGATCTTTCGATTGCCTCGTTGCTCATGCCGATTTACCTGCCCGGTGATGAATACGGCGGGCGATGAATCAAAAAAGGCACTGCCCACGCCGGTTAACAGGTTGATCGCACCGGGCCCGCTGGTACCAAAAGCGACCCCCGGCACACCGGTCATGCGACCAACAGCATCTGCTGCAAAGGCTGCTGCCTGTTCATGATAAACATTGACCAACTGCAGTCTTCCGTCGCGCTGCACCGCATCCAGCAGGTGCATGATCATGCCACCGGACAATTCGAACGCTGCACGAACGCCGGCTCTGTGCAGGAATTCCGTCACGTATTCAGAAACGTTCATCTGCAGACTCGCATGAACCAGGAAGTCGACCGGCACATTTCAATGGGATTCATTCACAATTCGGACAGCAGGTCGTGCTGTATTTCATGTGCACACAGACACAAACGGACAGCTCACATCTGACTGCGGTACGACTGAATCGTGTGAACCAGCCCGTCGCTGAGCATTGTCGACGGCTGCCATGCTGCCATCAATTGAAGTCTTCTGGTAGAGACCTGCATTCGCATCACCTGATCAGGTCGATAGGGGACTGCCCCGAAGCAGAGCTCAATCGCTGGATTAATCGTATCGCGAATCTGCAGCACGATCTGGCGCAGCGGCACCTCCATGCCGGACGCGAGGTTGAAAATTCCTCGGGCTCCCGTCGCCGCAACGCGTTCAAAGGCCACCGCCGCATCGTCCACGTGCAGGTAGTCCCACGTCTGCTCGCAGGCCGTCAGTTGCGGACGCTGCCCCTGCAATAGCTGCCGGATCAGCGAAGGCAGCAGCCAGTCAGGATTGTCACCGGGTCCATAGGTCGAGAAAATCCGGAGCCACGCATGGTGCAACCCGGACAGTTCCATGATTCTCTGAGTCATCACGCAGGCCGACAACTTGGCGGCGCCGTAAAGTGTCGTGGGTGTAGGACACTCCGACTCCGTAATCAGCAGGTCCTTCGGGCCGTATTCGGCCTGACTACCGGCCCCGATGAAACGGGGTGTCCGGCAGTCCGCACACAGCTGCGCCAACTCAACGGCAAATCGAACGTTCCCCAGTTGCAGCGCGGCGTCGTTGCGGTGGACACTGCTGACACCGGCCCAACCCAGATGAAACACAGTGTCCGGCTGCCACGCGCGAAAGTCGTCTGCAAATTCAGCCACCTGCCCGCTGGTGGCGAGAATCGGCCGCAAGTCCCCGGCGACTGCCCCCAGACGCTCACCCAGTGCAACTGTGCGTTGAAGTACAGCCACCTGCCAGCCACACGTGAGAAGTTGTTTTACGACAGCTGCACCAATGAATCCGGATGCTCCCGTGACGAACGCCCGTTTCATACTGCAGCCTGCTGAAACGCGGCCAGCTGCCGATTCACCACACTCGACGCATCGCCGGTCTGTCCATACTCCTGATACCACTCCGCTGTTCTGAACAGTGTCTCCTGGAAATCCCAGACAGGTCGCCATCCCAGCGTATGCCGAGCCTTGTCAGTGCAGAGATGCAGCAATCCTGCCTCATGCACCCCATGCTGACTCGGCAGGTTTCGCCAGTTGCCTGGCAAGTACCGCATCAGAGTTTCCACAACATCCCTGACCGGCCGGCTGGACTCAACACTCGGACCGAAATTAAACCCATCGCAGACTGCAGTGGCGTCCGTGTTGCTGACCGTGCGGATGTCCATGCGACTGCCCAGCAATAAGTAACCCGCCAGCGGGTCCAGCACATGCTGCCACGGCCGAGTCGCTCCGGGATTCCTGACGTCCACCGGCAGGCCGGCCTGCAGGGCCCGAATGCAATCCGGCACAATCCGGTCGAGCGCCCAGTCACCGCCTCCAATCACGTTCCCGGCCCTCGCCGATGCCAGCCGTATCCGGCAATCCTGCCAGTACGACCTGCGCCACGCCGAAACGGCAAGCTCTGCCATCCCCTTGCTGCTGCTGTACGGGTCCGCCCCACCCATCGGATCCACTTCCCGATAACCGTAACACCACTCGCGGTTTTCATAACACTTGTCGGTCGTCACCACCACAACGGAACAGGGCTGATTCCACTGCCGTAAAGCCTCCAGCAAATACACCGTCCCCAGCACGTTGGTTTCATAGGTTTCGACAGGTTGCTGGTAGGAATACCTGACCAGCGGCTGAGCGGCGAGGTGAAATACGAACTCCGGCTCAAACCGGCGGACCTCCTGCTGAATCTTCGCGGCATCGCGAACATCGCCGCGCACATCCTGCATCCGCTGCTTCAGTTCCAGCGCGTCAAACAACGCGGGCGATGTCGGGGGCTGCAGGGCATAGCCACTGACCGTGGCCCCCAGGTTCAGCAGCCACTGGCACAACCAGCTGCCCTTGAACCCGGTATGCCCGGTGACCAGCACCCGACGACCGACATAAGTTTCAGCCAGATGACGGTACATCAAGCCCAGACTTTCCACGGCGACCGACCGGAATCCCACAGTTCATTGAGGTACTGGTATTCACGGAAGGTGTCCATCGCGAAGAAGAAACCTTCGTGCTGGTAAGCAACCAATTGCTGTTCACGCGCTAACCGCTCCAGTGGTTGCTGCTCGAACACACACTGCGGCCCGTCGAGATAGTCAAACACCCGCCGATTCAGTACGAAGAACCCCGCGCTGGCCCAGCCTTCCACTCGCGGTTTCTCAGAAAATCGCTGGACGCGGCATTCGGAATCCAGCTCGAGCATCCCGAAGCGAGACGTTGGACGCATGGCGGTGAGCGTTGCGAGGCGACCGTGGCTGTGATGGAACTCAACGAGGCGACGGATGTCGACGTCAGCGACGCCATCACCATAAGTCAGCAGAAACGTATCGTCGTCAATGTAACGAGACGCTTTCTGAACACGCCCACCCGTCATGGATTGCAACCCCGTGTCAGCAAGGGTCACCCTGAGTCCGGTCTCACCGTGCTCACCGTGATAATGCAGTTGTTCGGGCTGCCCCAGTGAAACAGTGAAGTCATTATTCATGGCCTCATACTGCAGAAAATACTCCTTGATCATGTTGCCCCGATATCCCAGGCACAGCACGAAGTCGGCAAATCCGTAGTGAGCATAGATCTTCATGATATGCCACAGGATCGGCCGCCCGCCGATCTCAACCAGCGGCTTGGGACGATATTCGGTTTCTTCCCGCATGCGAGTGCCCTGCCCGCCGCAGAGAATCATCGTTTTCATGTGTTGATCAATTCCTGATTTCCAGCGATGTTCTCAATGCCTGCCTGCAAGCACTGCCAACTGGCTGGCAGAACCATGCTGGCACCACTGGCACACGCTGCCACAACGGTCAACTCAAACGCGCGATCATAACGACAAAGCACTTTCTGATCATCAGAAAGCACAATAACGCTGGCGGTATACTTCCCGGCATTCAGCAGCAGTCTGGGCAACTTCACCTGTACGTCCGCCCGACCGTCAACTGGAGACACATCGAACACATAACCCATCAGATCAGCATTCATGACATCCAGAACCGGCAGTAACTCCGCATTCCAAAGCAGCAACTGGATCCGACCTCGCCGCAGACCTGAACGCAACTGGATCCGGACAGTGACGGACACGTCCGACCCAAACGGTATCTCCAGTGTTTCGTGCAGGGCAGCGACCGTTTCGTTACAGGTGACGCGCAAAGCAGTCACCGCAGCCTCACCCGTGCCCGAGATTGTCTGTTCACCGGAATTGAATTCGTCGAAGTAACGCCCCACCCCTGTCGCCAGATCCCGACCCTGATACGCCACCGCACCGCGATGCAGCAGTACAACCTCGCTGCAAACACGGAAAACCTGAGGCATCGTATGAGTCACGAAGATAACGGCGCAACGGCTCATCAATTCTGACATTTTGTTCAGGCACTTCATCCTGAATCCCACATCACCCACCGCCAGCACTTCGTCAATCAGCAGAACGTCAGGCTCCAGTTGCGAAAATACGGAAAAACCAAGCCGGATTTTCATGCCGGAACTGTAGTTCTGCAGCGGCATGTCGATCGCATGTTCGATTTCGGAGAACTGCACAATGTCATCAAACCGTGAGTTCGCGTCGGCAGCACTGAATCCCAGCAGGGCAGCCTGATTGTAAATGTTTTCGCGACCGGTCAACAGTGGATTGAAACCTGCTCCCAGCTCGATCATTGCCCCAACCCGACCTCGCATGGTCACTCGCCCGCGGTCAGGGCGAATCAGGCCATTCAGGATCTTCAGCAGAGTGCTTTTCCCGGCACCGTTATGACCGATCAGCCCAAGGCATTCACCGCGACGGACCTCGAATGACACATCCCGCAGGCTCCAGAATTCATCCCGTCGCAGTTCCTCGTCCAGCACCGGGCGGACAAGGTCCTGCTCCTGCTGCCCAGCGGCAAACGGGTTCAGGGAGTGCAACACCCCCTGGACGCCATACACCAGCGAACGCCGCAGCGACCGACAGAATTTTTTGGAGACGTGCTCCGCCTTGATCAGGACTTCTTCCGACATCGGAACTTCAATTCAGGAGGTTGAAGTCGCCATGTGGCGACCTCGAATTTACCTGCGGTCAGCAACCCAGCACCGACCGAAACAACTCAGCACCCTGAGCGACACGGTTCCAGCCGCCGGTAACAACACACAAAGCACCCTACCTACCGCGACTTTCGTCTGCATCCGCGGGGGTCGCCTAACCACCACCCGATCTCTCGATAATGTGCGGCAAGGCCACTTTCATGGCCAGCACTCCCAGCAGCAACAGCAGCAGCGAGGCCACGGACACCAGCGCCATGGCTGGAAGATCAGCGATTTCTCCCCCAAGCAGCCACGTGCGGCTGGTTACGATCAGCGAGGTCGCAGGGTTCCACAACATCAGCGTGCGTGCGAGTCCTGATGCCGGCAGCGGAAAAATCACGGGAGTCAGGAAGAATACGAACCGCATTCCCAGGTGCACCGCTCGTGATAAATCCTGAAACAGAGCTGCTACAGGAACCAGAATCAGTCCGAGACTGAGCCCGCACAGCATGGTGAGTGCCAGTCCGAGGGGAAACAGCAGCACTGTGGGAGACCACGTCAGCGGATACAACAGCAGGAAGGGTGGCAGTGCCAGCAGGGTCACACCCACATTCAGCAGCGATTTCCAGAACACCACCAGCAGCAGTGCCTCGTGGGGGAAGCTGACTTTACTGAGGGCTCCCTGAGCTTCACCAAGCACACCCAGACCGCCAACGAGGCAGCCATTGAAAGCGGTCCACAGCAGATTGCCGACAAACACAAACAACGGGTAGGGGACAGTGCCGGTTTCGATACTGACGACATTGCTGCCACTGAGAAAGATCCAGACCAGGGAGTTGGCCAGCGTCGGGACGATGATCCAGAACCAGCCCAGAAAGCTGCCCCGAAACATGGCCCTCGTGTCACGGATAAACATCCGCCATGCCAGTTCGCGAGTCATCCTGCGATTCGCCAGCAGACTGCTGAACGCATCACGAAATGCATCCATGCCATCATGGGGCGTAATGACTTTTACAGGCAACTTTGACATCATGCTTGATGGTCTTTTGGTCTTTGCCGAATCATACCGAAGACTGCACCTGAATCCGGCGGAATTGAGATCGCGATCCAGACTGGCTCAGGACACTCTGCTGCCGCAGGCAGATACCGCAGAACAGACCTGCCGCACCATGTCATCAGACATTTCGGGAAACATCGGGAGGCTGAGAATTCCGGGCACCTGTGACTCCGTCGTTTCAAGACTGGAAACTACCGGCAGGCGGCCTGCATAAGCCGTCTGCTGATGCACGGCCTTCGGGTAGTGAATCATAGTCGCAACCCCCGCTTCCCGCAGACGCTGCTGCAGGCCATCACGATCCCCTGATCGCACGACATACTGATGAAACACATGGCTGCAGTGAGGCTTGATGACGGGCGTCTGCAGAAGCATTCCGAATTGCTGTTCATACTGTCGGGCAATCGACTGCCTGCGTTTCGTCCGTGCGTCAAGAGATCTCAGTCGAACTCGCAGCAGTGCAGCCTGCAGCTCATCAAGCCTGCTGTTCACCCCGGGCATTTCACTATTATTCCGTTCTTTCCATCCATACTGCCGCAGCATTCTCAACTGCTCTGCCAACACGGAATCGCCCGTCGCAATCACTCCCGCATCACCAAATGCGCCAAGGTTCTTCGTCGGATACAGGCTGAACGCTGCCAGGTGCCCGAACGAACCGGTCTTCCGACCTGCAAATTCCGCCCCGTGAGACTGCGAACAGTCTTCAATGACCTGCAAACCGAAATGCTCGGCGACCTCCATGATCGCTTTTATGTCACAGGGATGGCCATAGAGGTGTACCGGAACGACAGCCTTCAGCGGGATGCCGTATCCAGCAGCGCAGTGAACAGCCGAGCGCAGACTGTCCGGACACATCGTCAGCGTCTGCCGGTCGACATCAACGAGCAGCGGTGTTGCACCCAGCATTTCAATCGCTGCAACTGTGGCAACGGCAGTATGCGAAACCGTGAAAACACCGTCTCCGACACCTACACCTGAAACCCTTAAGGCCAGCATCAGTGCGTCGGTTCCGTTTGCAACCCCCACGGCAAACGGAACTCCCAACCATTCTGCAAATTCTTCCTCGAAACACTCTGTTTCAGTTCCGAGGATGTACCAGCCGCTGCGCAGCACTCGCAGAGCCGCGTTTTCAAGTTCTGCCTGCTCTGAAAAAAAGCCGGCCGACAGGCTGTTCGCTGGAACCAGATTCATGGATTCTCAGATGTACAGGGGCAATCTTGAACTGAAATAATCCAGAGTTCTGCGGAGGGCTGTCTGCAGACTGGTCTTTGGCTGCCAGCCGAGCAGTTCCCTGATCTGGTGGTCGTCACTGTAATAGTCTCCGATGTCAATCCGACGACGGTCATCCGGAAACTCGCGAATCGCAAACGTCCCACCTCCATTGGCCTCAATCAGCAATTGGGCCAGCCTGTGCAGGCTGATCGGCGCCATCCCTCCGACATTGAAGCAGCGGCCAATGGCGACCGAGTGTGTAGCGGCCCGCAGCATAACCTCCACACAGTCATCAACCCACGTAAAGTCCCGCAATTGCTGACCGCCCCAGACTTCAAACGGAAGTCCCTCAAGCACTTTTCTGATCCAGACACCAACAAACGTCTGCCGCGCATCACGAATCCTCATGCGTGGCCCGAAGGTGTTTGTCAGTCGCAGCACACATGCCGGAATGCCATACACCTGCTGATACAGCAGATGATAGAATTCACCTGACAACTTATTGATACCATTGACGTCGACGGGCCTGAGTGGGTGTTTTTCGTCAACCGGCAGATACTCAGGACGCCCGTAGAGCTGGCGAGTGCTGGCAAAAACAAGCCGCACATCCGGATTGACATGGCGACAGGTTTCAAGAATCGACAACTGAGCTCGACAGTTGATCTCCAGATCAGTGAATGGATCCTGCATGGAGTCCATGTGACTGGTTTGTCCGGCGAGATTGAACAGATACTGCTGATCCTTAACAAGGATCCTGAGCGAGTGAACATCGCGGACATCGGAAATGTTAATACGAAGGCGATGCTCGTAACCCGCCAGATTCGCGAGGTTTCCGCCGTATTCCGGATTGAGGCTGTCCAGCACAGTGACGATCGCCCCAAGCTCGCACAGTCGGATTGCAAGATTTGATCCGATGAATCCCAGTCCGCCCGTGATCAGGACACGTCGGCCAGTCCAGTCAGCGTCAGACAGTACTACACTATCGGCCGTCATTGAATGTGCATTTCCTGATATGAAGCACGGTGCCGTGTGTCGAGGTGAGCAGCAGTCAGCAATCCGGAGAAAGCAATTGCTGCAGATCCTGCAGGATGCCGGGGTCTTCCTTGAGTTCCGCGAGGGGTGTGAGTTCAGTCAGGATCAACCGGCGATCCAGTCGTGCTCCCTGGCGGACGATGACGCGTTCGATATCGATCCAGTCCTGCGGTCGATTGGCGAAGGCTTTCAATACGACCAGATCTTCTGCACTGCAGGTGCGGATCCGGCCGTAAGGTGACACCTGCCAGTGCGATGACCTTTCAATCACCCGCACCTCGTATGGGAAAGCTCCTAATGACACATCGATCCCGAGGTAATCGTCAGACTGCAGTAATAACACCCGAGTTTCCATCGCGAACTGACGAGCTTCAGAAATTCGCGGCTGAAACTGTGTGAGCAGTTGATCTATGACGAGGCCTTCTGTACCGAGCGGAGCCAGTACCGTGAGATCCACATCCACAGTCTGCCGCACCTCCCCCCAACGCTGCAGGGCAACCCCGCCAATGCAACAACCGGGAATCTTCAGTCGCTGAATCACCCGGCAGACCTTCACGGCCAATCTGATCAGATCCGGTTCAGGCCCAGTCTGCTGCTTGTCAGAGGAAAGACGGCGACTTCGTTTTTTGGGCAATAGTCACCGCCTTGCTGCCGCAGCCTGACCGGCCATGTGCTGCATCCATCGCTGAAATTCCACAAGCCCACTGGAAGGCCGCAAAGGAACTCCTGCGGGCAGACAGGAAATGGCAACGGCCTGCAGAACGGCTCGCTCTTCTGTCAGATTTCGCAATTCAGCGTCACGAACCTGCTGCAGCCGTGGCCCGGCCCGCCGCCACGCTTCAACCCAGAGTTTCTGTTCAGGAGTTGCCATGGGAGATTCTCTGCAGACCTGCGGTGAGCGTAAGAGATCTGCGAAAATTGTCTGTTCGGATCCGCGTGATGTCAATGTGTGACAATCCAGCTACGGTATCCAGGACGCCGAGGACAAGAGGTAGCCCGAGCATTCCTGACGCCGTGGACAAAAAGGTAGCCCGGGCATTCTTGACGCGGGGGACAAAAGGTAGCCCGAGCATTCCTGCTCGGCCCTATCCACTGAAAAACACTGGGAATTTTAAGGATGACGAGAAGTTCGTGCCCGGGCTAAAGCCCAGACTACGACTTTTGTCCAAAGGGCCATCCATGTGCCAGCGACAAAGATCAACCGCTGGCTGCCATGCTGGGAAAACCAGATTCTGCGGCGTGACGGGCGCACACTTCGTCCCCGTCGGTGACTTTGGCAGGTCAGTCATCGGGCAATTTGTGGGTTTCCTTGTCCCATTTTCGGCAGGTGAAGTCAAAAAGTGTTTAACGCAGTTTTTGAATCTCCTGTGAATGCTGGCAATCTCGGCAAGAAATGCCGGATTGTTGTCGGCGGTCAACAAGGATTGTTCGGAAAATCGGGCAGATCCGGCAGATTTGCTGCTGTGTGCTTTTCGCTGGCAGCGGTGCACATTCACAGTCGCTGCATGGCCCCGAGGTGAACGAGGAAGGCGGGGAGTGCTGCCGACGGTTCATACAGAATGATGGCCGGGGCGGTGAAGTGGTTTTTCCACCACGGAGGACGGGGAACACGCGGAAACGTGGGCGTTGGGAGTTCGGATTTTACCGACAACGAGGACAGCAAAGGTAGTCCGGGCATTCCTGCCCGGACACCTGCTCACTCCGTTCAACGTCGTTAAGAGATCAGCAGCGGCTGTGACAGAGAGGGACGGGGGATTCCTGAACCACGAAAGACACGAAACACACGAAAAAGAATCGCTGATGGCAGTTGCCGGGGCGAGTAACGTTTTTTCAACCACGGAACAAACGGAACACACGGAAACGTGGGCGTTGGTGGGGCGGGTATTGCAGACGGCAGCGTACAAAAGCGGTAGTCTGGGCTTTAGCCCGGGCACGTACTTCTGGTCATCACTGAATTCCCGGGTGTTATTGCGGTACGGTGCTGAGCAGGAATGCTCGGGCTACCTTTTGTCCTCGGCGTCAGTCTCGTCCTTCCGAATAGGGTTGTGGGAAAGGACCATCCGGACGTGGTGGAAGATCAGAACAGGGTTCCGTCACTGTCACCGAAGGAGGTTGCCGGCAGGCCCAGTTTCTGCAGGATCGAAAGGTAGAGGTTGCACAGCGGGACTGTACGGTCGGCATAGAGTCCGTGGCGACCGCCGATAAGACCCGTCGCGCGCCCGGTCAGCAGCACGATGGGCAGGTCGTCGGGTACATGCCCGTTTCCGTCCGCCATGCCCGACCCCAGCAGCAGCAGGCAACTGTCCAGCAGGGTCCCCGGACCTTCCGGGATCTGATCCAACCGGCGTGCCAGCGCGGCGAACTGCTGCACATACCAGCGGTTAATGTGCTGGTACTGTCGAATTCTCTGTGGATCAGCCTGATGATGTGACACTGAATGATGCGGTTCGGTCCAGCCATTCTCGAAGGGAAAGATCTGCTGCGACGTGTCGTTGGCCAGCATCACACTGGCCGTTCGAACGGCATCACAGCGGAAGGCAAGCACCAGCAGATCCAGCATGACGGACAGGTGCTGATGAAAGTCTTCGGGCGTCTCGGGGCGCTGTGGCCGGGCGGACTGGGCAAACTGCAGCAGTGGATGCTGTGGATGCTGATTCAGGAAACGCACTCGCGATTCCATCGAATCCACAGCTTCGAGGTATTCCTGCAGCTTCATCTGGTCATCCCGTCCCAGTCGACGACTGATCGAGCGAGCGTCTTCAAGTACGAAATTGAGCAGTCTGCGGGATGACGTACGACCGACGTCTGCAGGCGAGCGTCCAAACAAGCGGTCAAACACCGATTCGGGCGAGACCTGCGGCAACACCGGACGCCCGGCAGATTGCCATGAAATGCAGCTGCCATAGAGCAGTGTGACGCCATTGGCCGGATCAATCCCCCCGGCAATGGGTTCGACCCCCAGTACCAGACTGTGCAGTGGAGTCTGCCCGTGAAGGTGCTGGGCAATCTGCTGATCCACGGACACTCCACCAGCGCTGAAATCCCGTCCGGTTGTGGAATTGACGGGCATACCGGTCAGAAAATTGGCAGTCTTATGAGCGTGCCCATCGGGTGTCCGACTGTGTGGTTTGTCCAGTCCGGAGAACACAGTGACGAGTGGCAGCAGCGGCTGCAGTGGCTGCAGCGAAGTACTGAGGATCAACCGGTCGCCCTGATCTGCCGGGGTCCAGTCTGGCATCCACGCCCCGTTGGGAAAGTGCAGAAACGCCGTCCTCAGTGGGGGCTTTTCGAGGGTTTCCGCGGCAAAGGCTTGCCAAGACAGCGATGGGAGCCATGGCAGGGGCAGGGCAAGTCCGGCAGCGCGGAGAAAGTGTCGGCGGCTGTTGCCGAAACCGATTGTCATGGCACGCCCACCGTTTCTGCTGCGGAGCTTAATCGTCGCCACTGAAAAATACTGCTGGAAACAATACTGGTGACCAGTGCGACGCCCGTGGCTCCGTCTTTTTCCGTTTGCTGCACAATTTCCTCAAGCAGACATTCTTCCGAATTGAACAGTTCGCGTCCGGCAGCGTAACCGGTCATTTTTCTGACAAGATGCGGCAACCATTGGTTACGTCGCTGCAGTACCGCCTGTCGCAGTCCCGCCAATCCGACGATCTGCGTGCCGTCGGGCAAAACAGCGGCCGCATCGATCGGCTGTCCTGCGATATTGTCCCGTCTGCGACCGACAGGATCCAGTTCTTCGAGGGCAAATCCCAGGGAATCCATCATTTCGTGGCAGGCTCGGCAGCTGGGACTGGATCGATGCTGTTCCAACTGCTGTCTGAGCGTCAGTTGGGGGTGTGATTTTGCAGTCTGTTCGAAGGCTGGAACGTCGGCGGGTGCGGGCAGGACGCGTTGTCCAAGGATTCTGTCAAGCACCCAGCGGCCGCGCAGCACGGGACTGGTGCGTGTCGGTGTGGATGTGGCGACCATCACGGCGCCCAGTGCCAGCAGGCCCCCGCGTGCCCCATCAGGGACTGTCAGCCGCTGCCAGTCTGTCAGCGGTTCGACAGGATTAAGGCCGTAGTAGTCGGCCAGTTGCTGATTAACCCAGACATAGTCTGCAGCAATCAGTTCCTCCAGCGGTCGATCGTTGCGGAGGACCGAACTGACCAGCAATGCGGCTTCTTGCTGCATCAGCGATGCAATCTGCGGGGAATACCGGGGATAAACAGTGGGGTCTTTTTGAGCTCTGGGAAGCTGATCCAGCCCCAGCCACTGCAGGCCGAAGCTGGTTCCCAGACTGGAAGCCCGGGGATGCTGCAGCA
>Ga0255094_1000295_pt1 | contig 28199 bp, 21 predicted proteins | sample Colum_Law_RepB_8_2_FD_188434 | JGI IMG/M metagenome (GOLD analysis project Ga0255094, IMG submission 188434) | Freshwater microbial communities from Columbia River, Oregon, United States - Colum_Law_RepB_8d | ecosystem: Environmental > Aquatic > Freshwater > River | place: USA: Oregon...
ACAAGAAAAAAGAGAATAGCCTGAACCAAACGGGGCGAGCTTCCAATCGGGGCCTGGAGGGTTTAGCCATATCACAGGACGGACGACATCTTGTCGCAGTGATGCAGGGGCCGTTGTTGCAGGACGGAACACGGACCGACTCGGGTATCGTTGTCGGGCGCAATTGTCGCTTGATTCAACTGGAGCTTGCGACCGGAAAAACCAAAGAGTTTGTCTACCAACTGGAGAGTTCCGACAACGGCAACAGCGAGATCGTCGCGTGTGGACCAAACCAGTATCTGGTGCTCGAACGGGATAGCGAGTCCGGCAAGTCAGCTCAATATCGCAAGCTGATTCAGATTGATCTCAGCCATGCAACAGACGTTTCGAACATGGATAAGTTGCCTGCCGGCGATTTGCCGGCTGACATTGTTCCCGTTAAGCGAAGTGTGTATCTGGACTTTCTAGCACCGCAATGGAATCTGGCTGGCGCCACAATGCCGGAAAAGATTGAAGGCCTAACGTTTGGGCCCACTTTGGCGGACGGTCGAAAAACACTTCTGGTTGGCACGGACAACGATTTTGAATCAAAAGCCGCGTCATTAATCTGGGTCTTTGCGGTTAAGAACTGATCCGCAAGGAGTGACGCCTGGTTAAAAAAAGATCTCGCGACGCATCTGCATGCGTCCGAGATCTCTGGTGTTGTCGTTGTTGCCACGCGTCTCTGCAAAATGCCCTGCAGATCTCGCGAAGTCTGAAGCTACTTGCTCGATTCTGAGCCTTCATCCTTCTTTGGCTTCTTTTCGCCGTCAGCTTTCTTCACGGCGAAAGAATTCGTGAACACTGCGTCGCCGAAGATTTTTGTTAGCTGATCATCTTTGGAGGCCGTCTCGAGAGAGCCTTTGCATTTTTCGCAGCAAAACCCAACTTTAACGCCGGAGACTTTGATCGTCTGCTCTTTGTTGACCTTGCTTCCGGAGACTGGGCACTTTGTCTGGCGGAACTGCTTTGTCTGAACCAACTGCAGGTTGGCCTTGGCCGAGTACTTCGCGGGTTCTGCATCAAACGCAGCTTTGCATTTCTCGCAGCAGAAATAGGTTTCTTTGTCGCGATACTTTGAAGAGTTCTCCTTCTTCGCATCACTGCCAGAGACTGGACATGTCGCTTTAAATTCGGCTTCGCCCTTTTCTTTCGCCTCAGCGCCTTCAACCTTTTCAGGCTTGTCAGTCGCATCTTTCTTCTCATCGTTTGCGTTTACAAACGGTATAGAAGCAACCACACCCAACAGAATAGCCAACCAGCTCATTCGAGATTTCATCAAAATATGCTCCATTTTCGTAGTCAAAAGGGTCATCGCCCGCCGTCCATCGATTGTCTCTGTCAACGCCTGGAGTTTCTGTCCCCAGCGTAGTGTTCGTACGGCTGGTGGCATTTGACTCTTTGAGCCGCAATGTTGTCAAGTGCGTCCCTCACATCCAGGACAGCCGCGGGCCGGCCGGAACTACCGAAATCTGCGACTAAACCCTTGTTTCACGGTCAGATCGCAGACGATCGACATCTGACAGGCCTGAACTCTAAACTCCTGGCACCAGAACCCATGACTTTGGTGGTGGCATTTCGTCGTGCGGCTCAGAAACATTGGCGAGCTAAAAAAACTCGCAGTCTGCATCTGAAAGGCGCACGAAGAAAACGTGATGGCGGGAAGAGCCATCTGATTTGCTCATCCGTGTTTGCTGATAGGAAAGAGATGACTCATGCGAAACGACCAGTCTTCGCCCAATATTCTTCAATGCTCTCTTCAATGCTCATTGATACTCACAGCTCTTGCCATTGGAGTGATCGAGCGTTCTTGTATGGCTCTCGCCGGTGACCGCAGACCCGAGATTGGCGATGTCATGACGGTCGCCGGAAACGGAAAGGATGTTCCCGGCAGTGCGGATGGAAAAGCTCTCAGCACTCCGTCATCTCAGCCGTTCGGAATAAGTTATGGCCCCGACGGTGCGCTGTATGTCTGCGAAGTTGGTTCACACCTGATTCGCCGCATCGACCTGTCTTCTGGTGAGGCGAAGACTGTCGCCGGAACTGGCAAGAAGGGGTATTCCGGTGATCGAGGCCCCGCGACTCAGGCTCAACTCAACGAACCCTACGAAGTGCGTTTTGATAAACAGGGCAGCATGATTTTTGTGGAAATGCAGAACCACCTCGTGCGGAAGGTGGATCATAAGACGGGAATCATCTCCACGATTGCCGGAACCGGTGTCGCTGGATTCTCGGGAGACGGTGGCCCGGCCAGTCAGGCTCAGATGAATCAGCCGCACTCCATCGCCCTTGACGACACGGATCGGCTATTCATCTGCGATATCAAGAACCATCGAGTTCGTATGGTTGATCCGACGACCGGCGTGATTTCCACATTCGCCGGGACTGGTGAGAAAACAAAAACTCCTGACGGGGCTTCTTTTGACGGAACTCCGCTGAATGGTCCTCGAGCATTAGATTTTGACGGTGATCATTCTCTGTATCTGGCTCTTCGCGAAGGTAACGCCATCTTTCGAATGGACCTGATGGCTCGTACCTACCACCATCTGGCAGGCACCGGGAAAAGTGGCTACTCGGGTGATGGCGGTCCGGGAAAAGACGCTCAACTCGCCGGTCCCAAGGGCGTAAGCCTTTCCAGGGCCGGAGATTTGTATTTTGCCGACACCGAAAGCCACACCGTGCGTGTTCTGCGGGCCAGGACGGGAATTGTGGAGACCGTCATTGGAGACGGTAAACCGGGGGACGGACCGGATGGAGAAGCGCGAAATTGCCGGTTAAATCGACCTCACGGCGTCTACGTGTCTCCGGACGGATGGCTTTATGTGGGTGATAGCAATAATCATCGAGTTCGCCGGATAAAGCTGTCCGAATGATCGCTCCGCCATCATGATTCCAGAGCACTCGATTGCTCCCACGAAACCCGTTTGGGGCTTGCGACAGGCGTTCAAGTCCCGTATATCTGCGGTTTTCCGAATCGAACGAAGGCAAAAGACCTGTTACCAGTGCTGGATTCCTGAGGGACGTTGAGATGGGCAGATTGAAAACTGTGGTCAGCGGATTGATTCTCTTCGCTGTGGGCTATGCGACAGCAACGCTGAATGGTTTCGCGCCGTCGCACATCGAAGCGACTCAGGACGCTGCTGCTCAGGATGCTGCGGCTCAAGGCCAACTTTCCGAAGATGCCTTGAAGGCCTACAAGAAAGTCAGCAAGGCTATCAGAGAACTCAACAACCTTTATGTGGCCAGCGGTGAAAGCGCTTCCGCTTTTGACGGTGTGAATTACTTCGCGGCCTCCGTAGGCGGGATCAACGCAGAGCGAGATCTCGAAGAAGGTCGTGGTGTTGATCCGGAGACGTTTGCCGCCATCTACGCCGGCAAAGCCAGTCCAAAAATTAAAGAGAATCTCGACCGAGATGAATTGGGGCGACTGCGCTACAAGAAGATCGTGATTCGTCTTTACTCTCAGGAACGTCTGCAGATGATGTTCAAGCAGAGAGATCAGCTCGAAATTCGATCTGAGTCTGTAGAATAACGTGTCAGAGAATTCCGGTTTTCGCCTGACGCCGCAGATGCATCTTCGGCGTGCGCAGGACTTTGAACGAGTCTATGGTTCCGGAGTCCGTTCCGGCGACGATCATCTTCTGATCTTTGTTCACAGCAACGATTTGAATGTCATTCGAGCGGGTGTCAGTGTCTCGCGTAAGCATGGGTCAGCCGTGCATCGCAATGTGAAGCGACGAAGGCTCAAGGAAGCATTTCGACTACTTCAGCACGAACTTCCGAGCGGGCTTGATCTGATTCTGATTCCACGTCAGCGTGATGATTCGGCACTTGTTGATTACAAGGCGTCGATCAAGAGTCTGGTGCCCCGACTGGCTCGACGACTGCAGCGGAACTCCGAGAGCGGCTCATGAGTGCAGTTCAGGATTCAAAGACGGAACTGGACGCACGCAGCGAGGCAACCCAGTGTTCCCCGAACTGCCTTCATGAAAACGATGACGCAATTCTGGCTGGGAATGAGACGTCAACGCCATACCGAAATCTGTGGCGAGTTTTACTCCAGGGCCCTGCTCTGCTGGCGATTGGTGCAGTAAAATTGTACCAGTATCTAATCAGCCCATGGCTCGGGCGGCGATGTCGCTTCTATCCTTCCTGCAGCCAATACTTTATTCTGTCCGTGCAGAAATTTGGGCTGATTCGAGGATTCTGCAAAGGCGCGGCTCGGATCTGTCGTTGTCATCCGTGGCACCCGGGTGGTTACGATCCACCTTAACTGGACATCGCCATGTTTGGCGACTCAGATTCAACGAAGTAATATTCTGCTCATGATTTTTCGTGTGAAACGAAGTCCCTTCTCCCCCTCGGGTGAGAAGGTGGCCGATAGGCCGGATGAGGGGGAGATCGTGACAGGCAACGCGCTAAAAACGCCCCCTCACCCCAGCCCTCTCCCCCAATTTTTTGCGAGAATGCTGCCATGTGACGCCATGCAGGATCCGCAAAAAACAGGGGGAGAGGGGGCAACATGGCGCTGTCCAGTTAGGAAACGCCAGTGGCCCCCGAGCGGCATCGGGAAGACTTTTCAAGAAGTGATCTGCATACCAGACCGTCTGCGGTTCTATTGCGCAAATTGTCTTGAATGGCCCGGAAGATTGCCGTCACGATGGTGGCGTGCCTACAATGCACGTGGGGATGTTGCTCAATCTCAGGCCGAGTAACGATGTCTGACTATCGATCCGGAAACTTTGATGATTCATGGAGGCTTTGCCGCGGCCCGGCAAACTGGTTCACGTTTCGTTGCCCGGACGAGATCGATGTCCGCCAAAACCAGACTCTGATTGAGCTGCGTTGGCGCAGCGAAGACTCTGTTTCATCCCGAAATGCCGACGGTGGCTCTGAGCCTGTCGCTACGGATTCGCCATCTCGCGTTGTGCTCTCGATGGTCACCTGGTGGGACGACGCAGAAACCGATGCGACCCGCCGACCATCTCCTGATCTCGGCCTCCTGTTTCCTCAGGTCTCCGCACTGCATCCGGAGCCTTCTCTGAAAATCAAATCCACGAATGAAGTCTGGAGTGGTGTCTCACGGCGTCCTCGCACCGGATGCTGGTTGTCGCGAGTCTTCGGACGCCGATCGCAATACCAATGGCGACTATGGACCATTCGTAGTGGTCGCCTTACGATCGTGGCCACAGTGCAGTCTCCTGATCGTGAATTGCTGGATCCCGGTTTTATTTTGATCTGTGAACGAGTTCTTGCGACATTAGAAATTGCTGAGCAACCAGCGTGGCCGCCGGATGTCTTTTTGAAGCAGGTGATCGAGCTGGCTCGCCAGAACTTTCCACTCTTGCAGACATCTGTGTCGCGAGGATTCTCGTTGCGGCTGGGACATTCGGAAATCGGCCTTTCCAATTTCTATCGTATGTATCTGCAGCAGCCGGAGCAGTTCCGTCGGATTGTTCTGCCCGGCTTGACGACGCTGGTCCGACTTCAGGAGCTAAGCCCGGAGCAGTTGGTGCCGGCTCTGCATGAAGTTCGCGACCATATTCTGCCGATGCTGTCGGCGGAGGAAGATTCACGGAATGACGAACGTGTTCGCATGCCATGGGTTGGTGGCCTGTCGGTGGGTTACGTGGTCGATGAAGATGATTCCTATCGCTTTATTCAGCCGCAAATGCTGGAAACGTGGGACCTGTCGCTGGATGAACTGCATGACCTGGCGATCGCCAACTTGCGGCAGTACGCCGAGGAAAATCCGCTGGAAGTGACGATGCTGGGAGACGACGCGCATCCGAGAATGTTGATGCCAGTCAGACCTGATGCTTATAACTGCTCACGCATTCTGGACCCCGGATTCCATGGGCGGCTGAGAGATCTCTTTGGACCGGAATTAATTGTGGGTGTGCCCAACCGTGATTTCTTTATTGCTGTCTCCATGAAAGACGCCGCTTTAATTGATCAGGTACGAAGCCGCGTCAATCAGGACTTTGCCACCATGCATCATCCGCTGACAAAACGACTGCTGGTCGTTTCTGCGGACGGAGTCAGTGAGTACTGTGAAGGCTGACGACTCGGGATTGTCCGAACTTCGACTGGTGTTTATCGGCGGTGGTTCAGGCGGTCATCTTTTTCCCGCGATCGCGATCTGCGAAGCCATCCGTCGGCTGCATGAGAACGTACGTCTGTTGTTTCTCACCAGTCGCCGCGCCGTCGACGCACAGATCCTGCAGAAGTGCGGTCTTGATCAGAATTTGTTCCGAGTGATCCCCTATGCATCCATGCCTGGTCGAAGTGGGCGACTGGGCCAGCTTCTGACGCTGCCGGGAGTCATCCGTTCGTTTCGAATGGGCAAAAGAGAACTCCGGGAGTTTAAGCCTCATGTGGCAATCGGCGTTGGTGCTGCAGCCAGTGTTCCGGGAATCATCGCAGCTTCGCGAATGAAGATTCCTGTGGTCCTCATGGAACAGAACACCTTCCCCGGCAAAGCAGCGCGTCTGCTGGCTCCTCGAGCGGTGACTCTGGCCGGGCTTCCCTTCGAATCGACTCACCAGTCCACATGGCCCGGTGCGGTGGAGATCACCGGAACGCCCGTGCGAACCAGCATTGCTGAACTTTGCAATCGAACTGAGGCCCCGGTGCTCAAACGCCAGCGGCTATTGATCCTCGGCGGCAGTCAGGGATCATCGTCGGTGAATCGGTTAGTGCTGGAAGCTCTCGCCGATGAACGCTGCGTGCCCTCTGACTGGGAGATTATTCACCAGACCGGGGAAGCTCAGGTGAGGCAGGTTGCAGCCGAGTACGCTCGACGAGGACGAACGGCGACAGTGCTCTCGTTCCTGCCGAATCTCCCGGAGCTACTGGCTTCTTCAACGGTGGTGATCAGTCGCGGCGGTGCGGGGACTCTGCAGGAACTCGCCTGCGCAGGACTCCCGTCAATCCTTATTCCTTTCAGTCACGCTGCATCGAATCATCAGTATGCCAATGCGGAGTTTCTTCAGCGTGCCGGAGCTGCCAGGGTGGTCGATGAAACGGAAGCCGACGCCGGCCGGAGTCTGCGACGCCAGTTAAACGAACTGATCGGGAACCCTGAAGTCCGCCATGCCCTTCACGTCAGCATTCGTCAGTTTGCAAGACCCGAAGCCGCCATCATTTCGGCCAGAAGAATCCTGGATCTGTGTCGACCGTAAAGAAGTGACGGGGTTCAATTAAACTCCGGACAACGTCACCAACGCGCATCAGGCAATGATTTCATGCGCGACATTGCCGTAAACATCCGTCAGGCGGAAGTCGCGACCTGAATAGCGGTACGTCAGTTCTTCGTGATTGATCCCCATTTGATGCAAAATCGTGGCATGCAGATCGTGAACGCTCATGCGTTTGTCGATGGCCTTGATGCCCAGATCATCGGTGGCACCGTAGGTCATGCCGCCGCGAATACCGCCTCCCGCCAGCCACATGCTGAATCCCGTCGCATGATGATTGCGGCCCTTGTCGCCCTGAGCTGTTGGAGTTCTTCCGAATTCTCCACCCCAGATAATCAGCGTCTCATCGAACAATCCGCGAGCCTTGAGGTCACGAATCAGTGCGGCAATTGGCTGGTCGCTCTTCAACGCGTCTCGCCGATGATCCATGATGTCGCCATGAGCATCCCAGGGCTGACCACTGCCATAAAACACCTGCACCATGCGGACGCCTCGTTCCACCATCCGTCGAGCAATGAGGCAGCCATCGGCAAATTCACCGCTGCCATAATCCTTGCGAGTCGTTTCTGATTCACGTCCGATATCAAAAGCTTCCTGAGCTTCGGACTGCATCCGATACGCGATTTCCAGAGACTGAATGCGAGCTTCCAGCTGAGTATCCTGCGGGCGTTGTTCCAAATGCTTCTGATTCATCTGCTGCATCAGATCCAGCAAGCGACGCTGCGATGAGGAGGTGACTCCGGTATTCTTCAGATGCCCGATCACTTTGGCTGGATCGATGTTACCGTTGTTGACATGCGTACCCTGAAAAATCCCGGGCAGAAAACTGTTGGACCACAATGCCGGACCAACGACGGGCTTCCCTGGACACAGCACAACGAATCCCGGCAGATTCTGATTCTCGGTGCCAAGCCCATAAGTCAGCCATGATCCCAGCGACGGACGAATCGGCTGCTGATTGCCCGAGTTCATCATGAACAATCCCGGTTCATGATTCGGAGTGCTTGTATACATCGATCGAACGACGCATATGTCGTCGATGCATTCACCGACATGAGGATAAAGCTCGCTGACTTCGATGCCGCTCTGTCCCATCTTCTTGAATGAGAACGGCGATGGCATAAAGTTGCCGCCCGGCCCCGGCTTCCCGGCCTGCTTCACCAGTTCCGGCTTGGGATCAAACGTGTCGACATGCGACGGACCGCCATTCATGAACAGGAAGATTACATGCTTCGCTTTGGCCGCAAAGTGTGAAGACTTTGGCGTCAGCGGATTTGTCGGCGACTGCTCGCCCGCACAAACGCCAGCAAGTCCGAGCATGCCAAACCCGGCCGCGGTACGGCTCAGCATTTCACGACGCGAAGAAAAGGGGCCGACGGAATTCTGCAGCTGATTTGTCATGTTTGTCCCCTGCTGTCTCTGGTAGCCAAAACTGTCAGAAATCTGCCTGTCGACGGAGCGACAGGTGTACCGTACACCCGTCGCTCCGTCGACGGGACTCCTACAACGATCAATCCACGTACGCAAACTCATTTGTTCCCAACATCGCCAGACAGAACTGCTCCAGCGACGAAAGAGAATCCTCCGGAACTTTTTGTCCCTCAGTCAGAAACAACAACGCTGTCTTTTGTTCATCGTCCGTCGGCTTACGACCGTAGAGCAATCCGAAGACGCGTTCGATCCGAGCCACATCGGTCTCCGCTTCTTTGGTCATGCGAGCCGCCAATGCTTTCGACTGACCGATCATGAATCCACTGTTTAGCACGAACAATTGCTGCAACGGTACCGTCGTTACCGAGCGTTCGCCAGCCGTGATGTTTGGATCCGGAAAGTCGAACAATCGCAGTAGATCGTTCAGTTGATGACGGCTCACATAACCGTACAACGTGCGACGTCTATGGTCGTCGTTTAATTGCGATGACGCGCCGCCTACTTGTCGATCCAATTGCCCCGAAACTGCCAGCACGGCATCTCGCCAAGGCTCAACTTCCAGCCGTCGACGATTCATTTTCCAGAGATACCGATTGTCCGGATCTGTCTCGAGATTAGCTTGGTCACCAACACTGCTTTGCTGATATGTCGCTGACATTAAAATCGATCGATGCAACGACTTCAGCGACCAGTTGTTTTCCATCAAACTGACAGCCAGATAATCCAACAAATCCGGATGACTTGGACGTTCGCCGAGCTGACCAAAGTTGCTCAGAGTTCGAACCAAACCGTACCCAAAATGTCCGGCCCAGATGCGATTAGCAATCACACGAGCTGTCACCGGATTCTCTCGCGACGCGATGGCATCCGCGAGATTTCTACGACCGCTACCTGTCGCTTCGAACGGGCGTCGTTCGCCCGATGTTAAGATCGCCGGGAAAGCTCGCGGAGCAACATCGCCTTTCTTCCGCGGATCTCCGGCCATATAGATTTTCACATCGCGAGCCGCCCCTTCCGCTAAAGCATGGGCCATCGGGATGCCAATCGAATCCGCATGTTTTCGCAGCTCTTCATGCCGGGCCTTCATTTCAGCCAGTAACTTTGCTGACTCGCCTTCCAAGAGCGGCTCGATCTGATCGGCGGCCAATCCCAGCACGCCTCGATCGTCAAACAGTTCCGACAACAATGTCGCATCGCGCTGAAGCTGTATTCGTTCCGATTCCGGAATCTGATCCAGCGGAGTCGACTCATCGGCCTTTGCCAACCCGGCGGCTGCCACGTTGTAAGTGAGTCTTGCGTTGGAAAAAACGGCATGGTCACTGCTGATCGTGTTTTCGGTGTCGGAAATCTGTGCGCCAGTAGCGACGAGCGTCAGTGATCGAGCATCCTGCGGAATGGTTACTTCAAAGGAAACAAACTTGCCGTTCGCTTCGATCGCTGGTGACATTTCGCCGGCAAACGAATACACAGCATCGTTTTCTTCCAGTGGTGCGGGGGCTCCGTCAAGAGTGGCCGAGATGATCGAATCAAACTCGCTGGGTTTCGACTGGGGCTTCGACACGATCACGGCCAGATGAACACTCGCGCCGCTGCCGAGTGAATCATCATTGATCCCGGCTCGGTCAACACGAAACACCATAGTCTCCGACGCAGGGATCAGTCCTGCTCGACGAATCTCATTCAGATCAAAGGTGATCAGTGCATTGGCATGCATGCCGATTCCCTGTTCCGTCCGACCAATCCCGGCACTGCAACGCTGACCGAGCGTCTGTATGCCGCCTTCACTGGACCATCCATCGTTGATCACATCGCCGTGACTGCGGGAGTCACTGCCGATCGAACGGAAGTCGAAGCGAACGCCAGAAGCGATCTCTGCAGTACCGCCCCAACCCTGAAGAACTCGATCCACGCCCAGACTGCCGCCGCTCGCTTTGGCTCGAAACGGATCCGAAGCTAAGGCCGATGTTAACAATGAGCCCTTTTTGTCATCAAACAAGTTTCCGAGCGGAATAACACCAGGTTCAACACTTGTTCGATCTTCGGCCGCCACGAAGGCGTAATTGTCGCCGAACTGTTTCCGCAGTGCTTCACGACGAGCGATCAGCGTCTCTGCTTGTTGCTGCAGATGCTGCCCCATCTCCGTCAGCCGCAGTTTCGCCTGTTCAGGATCCGTCGGTTGTGATTTCTGAAATGCTCGCCATTCTTCAAGGTATGGACGGTCCGAAGCAACGGCGCCCGAGCCAGCTTCTTCCTTAAGCCACGCTACCCATCGCTGAAGCAGTTCATTATTCAGCTTTGCTTCTTTGGCGGCGTTCTCGATCAGCTTCTTTCGGTCATTGTCAGATGAACTTAGGACTTTCCACGCGGCCTGCAGATAGTTGGGAATCTCTGCCGAAAGCTTCAATCTCGCAGCCGGGGCCTGAGTCGCCAGCAGAGTATCGATTTCAAGTTGCTTCTCCTGGACCGCTAGATCCGCCACGCCTCGAGCGGCAACGACTTCTTCAGAAACCGCTGGCAGCTCACGGTATTCAGAGCTCGCGAAGACGCCGGCGAGTCCGTAATAGTCAGCCGTCGAGAACGGGTCGTACTTGTGATCGTGACATCGAGCACAGGAGACAGTCATCGCCTGAGTACCCCGCATCAGAGTATCGATGCGATCGTCCCATTCATCGGCCTGAGCTTTTTCCTGCTCGCCATTGTCCTGATAATAAACCGGCCCCAGCGCGAAGAGCCCAAGTGCCGCGCGATGACGATGCGGCTCATCAACAGCAACCTGATCACCAGCAATCTGCAACTTCAGAAACGTGTCGTAAGGCATGTCATCGTTTAACGCCTGCACGACCCAGTCGCGGTACAGATAACCCTGAGGATACATGCGAGCTTGAAACGTGTGAGCCTGGTCTTCAGCATAGCGAGCCAAGTCCAGCCAGTAGCGTCCCCAGCGTTCACCGTAATGCGGCGATGCAAGTAACTCGTTGACAACCTTCTCCCACGCATCCGGCGAATTGTCATTGATGAACGCTTCGACGACGGCTGGCTCTGGCGGCAGCCCGATGAGATCGAAGTAAACTCGACGAATCAATGTTCGTCGATCGGCCTGAGCGGATGGCTTCAGGTTTCGCTTTTTTAATTCATGCAGAACAAAGCGGTCGATGTCAGAATGAGCCCACGCTTGATTCTGTACGGACGGCACTTCTGGTTTTGCCGGCGGCTTGAAGGCCCAGAACTCAAGCCCTTTCTGGTAGTCAATTCCGGTCGCCTTGGGAGCCACTGGTTCCGTTCGAGGATCCGGTGCTCCCATTTGAATCCAGCGTTCGAAGTCAGCGATCACAGCCTCAGGAAGTTTTCCCTTCGGCGGCATCTCATAACCTTCATATCGCAAGGCCTGCAACAGCACGCTTTCATTCGGTTTGCCGGGCACAAGAGCTGGCCCAGAATCTCCACCGGACATCAGCGTGTCACGAAGGTCCAGCCGCAAGCCACCTTTCGGAGTCGCGTTGGTGCCCGAGTGACATTCATAGCACTGTTCGATCAGGACCGGGCGAATCTTCGTCTCGAAGAATTCCAATTGCTCAGTGGTTGGCGAAGCACTCGCGGTTAAATCTTCGGCCGCTTGAGGCTGATCAAAAACAGCAGTGACAGATCCTGCCATCAGGATCGCCAACATGCGAAGCAAAACGCATTTCATGATTGATTCGGCCTGCGGTGGGGAGGAATTGATCAGCAGGGGGCAGGGAGGGACAATTCCGGGGCCTGTAGATTAACATGTTCAAAACCAGAAATGCGAACAGTTTTCGGCCCGAAGTTCCCAGAGAGCAGAGATCCGGATGGATTCGCCCGACGCGATGGCAAAAGCCGAATGGCAATAATTTCTCGCGGAACAGCGCGAGCTGTCCGGTGTTGGCCAATGGGTCTATTAGCCGATGGGCGCTAGCCCCGGTTGCCCCTGCATTTCCGGGGAAACAACCGGGGCTAGCGCTGGGGTGTTCAATACAGGGTATTGACTCAAAGTTGGGATTGAGCCAGTTTTGTTCCCCACGATGTTCTCGGCCTGAAAGGCCAAAACATGTCAGCCCGGGGCATCGCCCCGGGTGAACGAAATCCAGAAGCACAAGAGCCCTGAAAGGGCGGCACATGGCGGCATCGCGTAGTTTGTATCGCCCTTTCAGGGCTGGTTTAGGTGAATCGCAAAATCCTTGGGCGTTGCCCAAGGCTGACTTGTTGGGCCCCGTTGGGGCAAACCACAGCGGAACAAATCAAGCATCAATCATCTTCCCTCGATCGGCTGGTCAATTTCAAGTTTTTAACAGCCCGGGCTAGCGTCCATCGGCTGATTGAACCAACAACTGGCTCGCGCCGTTCCGCGTGAAGCTCAGCAACCACATGAGACAACAGAACCGCGCATAAAAAAAGCCACCAGGAATAAACCGGGTGGCGAGTGAGAATCCTGTTCGCTGAAAGACTAACCCAGCGGGTCCGGATAGCGGAACGTTTTGCCTTCGAAATTGCGAAGCAGCAAGTCATCACCATCGCGGCCAATGACAGTGTCCGGTTGCAATGGAATTTTTCCACCGCCGCCGGGAGCATCGATCACGTAAGTCGGCACGGCATACCCCGTCGTGAATCCACGCAGGCCCTGAATGATTTCCAGCCCCTTGGAAACCGGCGTACGGAAATGCGATGAACCGCTGATCGGATCGCACTGATACAAGTAGTAAGGACGAACTCGCATCAGCAACAGCTTATGAACCAGTTGCTGCATGATGGATACTTCATCGTTAACGCCTTTCAGCAGCACCGTTTGTGAGCCCAACGGAATACCGGCGTCGACCAGGCGAGTACAGGCCTGCTTCGCTTCCGGAGTGCATTCTTCCGGATGCAGGAAATGAACGCTCATCCAGATCGGATGATACTTGCGGAGCATATTGCATAGCTCTGGAGTGATCCGCTGAGGAAGCACGGCCGGCATTTTTGTGCCGATGCGAATAAACTCAAGATGCGGGATGGCTCGCAAGCGTCCCAGAATCCAATCCAGCTTCTCATCGCTAAGCGCCAGAGGATCGCCTCCGGAAATGAGTACGTCGCGAACCTGCGTCGCCTCTTCAAGATAATGGAAGATGGCTTCCAGACGCTGGACGTTCGGCTGAATTTCGCCGTGCCCGACGACTCGTGATCGAGTGCAATAGCGGCAGTAGGTTGAGCAGAAATCCAGCGGCAGCAGGAGGACTCGATCGGGATAACGATGAACCAAACCTGGGACCGGACTATGACCATCTTCGCCCAGCGGATCATCGGCTTCGCCCGCCGTGCGAACGAATTCACGCGTTGTTGGAACGACAGTTTTCCGCAACGCCTGGAGCGGGTTCTCCGGGTCCAGAAGACTCATGTAATACGGCGTTACAGCGGTCGGCAGCAATGTTCCGCCGTCGGACAGCACGTCTCGTTCTTCGAAGGAAAGATCAAGCATCTTCTCGAACTGTTCGAGCGTCTTGACGCGATGCCGAGACTGCCAGCGCCAATCGTCCCAATCAGCGTCGGGCGTATCCGGAAAGAAACGCTCACGGAATTGAACGGTCAGGGGGTTCTCAACACGCGGTGAGTTTCCTGCGACATGAGCAGAGTCAACTCGAACACCACTGCGGCCAGCGGTGTTCGCTGACTCATTTCTGATGTTTGTGGAAGAAGCCACTACTGAGTTCGCTGAGGATGGTGCCATCCCGACTCGATTTCGCAGAGCCGTTGCCGAAGACTGATTTCTGGCCTGAGTGAGAATTGAGCCACCGCCTGAGCGATCCAATTGTTGAATCGCGGGGGCTTCTGAAATAGACAGAACAGGGAGTAGACCCGATCCCGGGGGCTCGTCCTGTTCTGTTACTGCCGACGGAGGTTCTGAACACTCACAACCGCCGTGCGATGATTCTTCCATCGACAAAGATCTCCATGAGAACTATGTCTCTGCAACAACCTCCATGTTGTAATCCCGCGGATATGCTTTCAGTCAATCAGATCGGGATCAAAGAGGGGCAGACAACATTCCTGAAGTCGGCAGACTCTCATCAGTCCGGCCGACTCCATCCCGGGCTGATGTTCAAACAGATTGAAATGAGTCTCTTCCTGAAGGACCGTGTTCTTTCAGCACGACAATCAGGGCGAGGGAAACAGACCAGTTGGCCGAACCCCTCTCTACCTCCACGCAAAATCACCTGTCCTAAGAATTATTCTTGCGCGGCGTTATATCTCCAGCCCATTTCATTTCAATAGACCAGTCACTGCAGTTTTCTGGAAACAAAGAAAATTGCCCAACCACGAATCGCTTTGACTTTGTTGGCACCGCTGCCGCTTCGGCTTTCCCGGAGACAGCAGCAGCCTGAACGGGCAAGGCCTGAACTACCAATGCATGGCTGATGGTCCGCATTGGAATCACTCGCTCCGGCGTGATAAGCTTGTCGCGGGGTGAGTCGCTCCGGGTGTTCTGCAAGCAACCGGAATGACTGACTTCACGGCGTGCTCCGAATCGTTCAATTTCAGTCGGCAGCTCCGTGAGTAAACTGTAGTTCTCAAGGGGAAGTCTGGCGTGCCGCGTCGATCCGGAAAGAAAAAACCTCACAGCAAGCCTTCTCGTTACGTCGCCGTAGCAGAGAAAAGAGACAGTGATACGCCTACGCCGCAGGAGGTCGTTCGTGATCTCATGGCGAACAAGCCTGGTGCCGTCGGTTTTCTGTTGAGCCTTTTGCAACTGGCGGGGCACGCCATCTGGATTTCGCTGGTCTGGTATCTCAGCGTGACGGGCAAGGCCGAGAAGTTGGATTCCAGCTCGTTCCTCTCGTGGCTGGTCGTCGGGATTCTGGGGCTGAGCCTCCTGCTCACGGCGGTTTCACTTTTTGTATGCCTCTATTTTGGACTGCGAAGATCGCCCAGGCTGCTGGCCATTATTGGATTCTGCCTCTCGTTCTTCGTCGGGGTCATGGCGTCGGCCGTTGTCTTCATGCAGGGGCTGCGAGCGCTGTCGGAATAGGTGGCTCACCAGCAAGCGAGACTGCCAGCATATCTCTCTGGATTTGGCCGAATTTCTTAAGTGGCCAAACAAATCTGCGTGTTCAGCGAATCAGATTCGACCTGCAGAAATGATCTTTTGTCTCGATGAAAGTTGCGTGATGTCAGCAAAGACTCCCGGTCGCCTCCGATTTGCGCTAAGTTTTCTTGTCGCCGTCTGGGGGATTATGCAATTCCTGGCCAGCCCCTGCCTGTCACAGGAGGCTGCTCCGGCTTCCAAAATGAAACTCGACGGGCGAATTGCGGACCAGCCGATTGTTGTTGGGTATGCCAGAAATGTCGGCCCCGCGCGAGCCATGGAGTACATGAAGGGACTGACGGAACGCCTTGAGATCGGCAAGTCAATCCGCGAGGGCATTCAGAATCAGGAGGAACAGGAACGAATCAAAAGTACCACGGGAAATGTGGAAGAACCGCTGTATGGTTTCGCTGGCTATATGGTTCAGAGCCTGATCCCGTCCTATGAGACACTTAGTTTCCAGCAAGTTGCCGACGAAGACGACGCACGACGAATTGCGAATGCTCGCAAAGCTCAGTGGGGCGAACAGGGCTCGTTGGAGGATCTCGGCAATGGATGTTTCAAAGTTCAATATCGAAGTGAAAGCACCTACGAACTGCCGCCAGGGGCCGATGAAAAACAGTACACCAACAATAATCCGCAACAGCCGCGTGGTTATGAGTTCTCGCAGCAGATCGTCGAAAAAGACGGCGTGAAGATGGTGCAGCATCGGCAGGTTATCACCAACCTGTTTCGCTATCACGACACCATCCTTTACGAAGCTGAGTTTGAAGACCTCTTTACGATGGAGCTGCCGACGGCCGAAGGAATTCGTAGCGCCATCGATGGATCCACGGACGTCGGCTTCAAAGCCTATCTCGACCGGATTCCGCTCGGAATGCGACAACTTGGCTGGAGCATGCTCTCGGCCGCTGCGGGAAGTCAGTTGCAGCAGCGTGATGACGAATCCGACACCGCCTACAACATGCGTCGATCGAGTGGTGACTTGGTTCTGTCGTTAATTCAGTCCGTGATGTTCGATGTCGATTCGGCGGACGGCTGGGCAAGATTTGCAAATGCCGAAGATGGTTCTCTCCGAGGTCAATTGCGAGTTCGCGCACGAAACAACAGTCAGCTTGGCGGACGATTGCTGGAGGCCGCTGGCAGCAGCCGCTTTGCTCCGATTCTCAGTGATGACGCCGCGGCTACTTTTCATCTGTGCGTGAAACTGCCTGAGGATGCTCCCAATGCATTACTGGCTACCGCGAAATGGTCCACGGAAACCATGGGAAAGGAATTCAGTGCAGATCCCCAAATGGTGGCCGCAGGAGAAATGATGGCCGGAGTGCTCACCGGGATTTCCGAGCATCGCAATCTGGAACTGCTGATGAAAGCTGGCTGGACGAAAGCGTCCGACGGAGTCCTCTACGGTGGCTTGCAGCTGAACGAGAATCCGGAACTGCTGAAGAATGTTCACTACGTTTTGTTGCATCTGCCCAATGCCGATGAAGCGATCGAAAAGATGATGACTCTGGAAGATCGTCAGGGGCTGCAGGTCATTGTGTTCCGCTTCCCTGACGACGTGGTCGAAGGAATGCGTCAGGCCATCGGAGCCAACATCACGCATCTTTATCTGGCTCATCAGAACTCATGCTTATGGTACGCAGCCGGAACAGAAAATGCCGTCGAGATCATCCGCCAGTCGGTTGAGCGATGCACTCAGAATACTCGCGCCGCGCGAACACCTCTGGTCAGTGGTCGGCTCGATATGGAACGCTGGCTCGGGTACCCGCAGGATGATCCTGCAGAGATCACGTCCATGCTGCATTGGCTGGATGAGAACGCCTATTGGTTTCCACCGACGCCAATGATGGCGTTTGATGGTGACCCGCAGAAGCCCAATCCATTGATTCAGCGAGTCTTCGATCTGGGCGGCTCTCAGCAGATTGATCTCTCACTGGATGCCGATGAGAGCGGTTTGCTGCTGCAACTTTCACTGGGAGAAGCTGTCGCCAACTACATGGTGGCCCGCATGATCGATGGGCAGGAAACAATGATGCAGGAGCAGCAGAAACAAACGAGAAAGATGCAGGAGGAACAACTGAAGGCGTTAAAAGAAGCTGCGGATAAACTTCAGACGCCACCGATGCCAGAACCCGCGGCAAGCAAATAACCGCCATCAGTTCGGTATTGCTCAGCATCACAGGAACTTCAGTCCCATGCCCCGGGCTGGGTGGCTGCACTTTCTTTGGGAGCCGCACTGCTTGCCGGCGTGAATTTCTGATAAATCCACAGCATCAAAGTGTGACCGTTGAGGTGCTGCTGCCGAATTGATCCGTTTCGATCTCCATCTTCTGCAGCAATGACACAAAGAGATTGCTCAGCGGAGTATTGTTTTCACGATCAAAGGCAACATGCTGGCCATGTTTGAATCCACCACCAGCCAGCAGGATCGGGAGATTCGTGTTGTCATGCGTGTTTGAATCTCCCATGTTGCTGCCAAACAGGATCGATGTTCGATCCAGCAATCGTTCTCCGTGCTCGTTGACTCCGCCAAGTCCTTGAATAAGTTTTCCCAGCAGCAACATTTGCTGGCGATCGACATCCTCAAGCTGCCGCAGCTTTTCTTCAGCCTGTCCGTGATGGCTGAGATTATGATAACCGTCGGTCGTGTTCTGCTGATCGCTCAACGTAAAGACCGGCGTCGCAAACGCATCCACCATCAGTGTAACGATTCGCGTTGCGTCTACCTCGAAAGCCAGTTGAGCCATTGACAGCATCAGCTCAAAGCGAGGAATCAACAGCTTGACGTCAGCGATCTCCTGAGGAGCCTCACGATTCGTTGTCGGGCGTGGGCGAATCTCCCATTCTCGCGCGGCCTCAAGCCGATGTTCGACATCGCGGACCGAAGAAAAGTATTGATCCATCCGCTGTCGATCATTGGCACCAAGACGACGATTCAAGCGATCGGCATCCTGCAGCAATGTATCCAATACGCTGCCTCGTTCTTCCAGTCGATGCAACTGACGAGCGACTTCATCCGGACTGCCCTGCACAAACATCCGCCGAAACAGCGCCGGCGCGCTGTCTTCAGCGGGCAGCAAGACTCCGTCGCGTGTCCACGACAGACTTCGATTGGCTTTATCAATGTTGACGCCCAGATTCAGCGTGGAGAATCGCGTAATCGGCCCCAGTTTTTCGGCGGCGAATTGATCCAGTGAAATGCTGTTGCGGAAACCACTGCGAGTCGGTCCGCGTGCGGCTGTCAGAAAACAGTTTTCTGTACTGTGGCCGCCGTGCACAGCCGGATGAGACAATCCGCTGAACACTGTGAACTCATTGCGATGCTCGCCCAGCAGCGAGAGATAAGGAGAAAGCGAATAATCGCGTCCCGTTGTCTCCGGGAAAAATGGTTTCGGCAGAACGCCAAGATTGTTCGAGATCAGCAGCATGCGGCGAGGAACGCGGGACTCTGACTCATCAGCTAACCCACCATTCATGCATTCCAGTAACGGCAGCGCGCAGACAACTCCCGCACCACGCAGCAGAAAGCGGCGTGACACACGCTGAGGAAGAATCGACCGCAGCGTTGATGAAGATGTTGACGAGTTGGCCATAGGAGTGCCTGGTATTTCTGATCGTAGAGCGACCGCCAGCAGTCCGAATTTCAGCAACGGACTACTGTCGAACGACTGCCGACATCACATCGGCGCAATGGCCGAATGTCTTGCGCCACGACGCAAAGTGTACAGGCAAAAATTCTCCATGCCACCTTTTCCCTGGCTGCGGCGCAGACACTGCTGCGCGGACGGTTCGTGGCGGGCACTTCAGCGGTCAGTCTCGAGTGTTCTTCGAGAACATCGCCGCTGTGTTTTCAGTCTCGGGCACTCCACATCCGGCGATATCCGGAGCCATCCCAATCGCTGGCCTTTTCTCCGGACGGTGGCACTCTGGCTGTCATGGATAATGACGAAGCCGTGCATCTCTAGCACGTTCCCGCCGGACGTGAAGTTCTGACGCTGACTCAACCACGAGCCGCCGTGAATCGGGTGACCTTTTCTTCCGACGGCATGCATCTGCTGGCCGTGTTGCACGACGGAACGATTTACACCTGCCGTGCGCCGGCCGTTCCGAAATAATCTTCAGGAACCGATCGCCGGTTGACCGGACTAAGACAGATTGGCTGGCGAACTGAAACGCATTCGTTATGTTGCCAACTATTACTTGCGGATTGTAACGTCTTTCTGAAGCCGCCGCATGTTTGCCTTTTGACTTATTTCAGCGTCTTCGCGATTGATGTAGAGATTCCATGGCTCACAAGGGCGTCATTCTTCCGGTATTGCAGAACTGGAGTTGCCACAATTGTGGAGGCTGTTGCCGTGAGCATCAGATTGGAATCACAGAGGAAGAAAAGCGGCGGATCGAGAAACAAGGCTGGACGGAAGCCGATGGCATCCCGACAAATCGGCCGCTGATTATTCCGCTGGGCACCGCATGGCGTTTGAATCATCGCGACGATGGTGCTTGTGTCTTTCTGAACGAACAAGGCCTGTGTCGCATTCACGCAAAGTTTGGCGAACCAGCCAAGCCGCTGGCATGCCAGGTCTACCCGTATGCCGTTCATCCGTCAGGAGCATCCGTAACAACCAGCCTGCGATTCAGTTGTCCGTCGGTTGTTCAGAATCTGGGACAGCCGGTTTCTCAGCAGCGTAGTTTCGTCGAACAGCTTGCGAAGCAGATCGTCCCCGCAAATTACTCGGCTCCTGCGGCACCAGACTTGTTCGCAGGGCAGAAGCTGGAATGGTCCGATGTGACTCGGGTTCAGGCGTTTTTCGAACGAGGACTTGCGGATCGGCGAGTTGGAATTGCAACGCGTCTGATGCGAATTCTCTCGTGGCTGGAACTGCTCGAGCGTGCTCAGCCGGATGCTCTGCACGATTCACGGCTGGGCGACTTGCTGACTCTGCTGCACGATGCATCAGTGCGTGCTCAGCCGGATGATGAATTGCCCGTGGTGCGACCGTCGGGCCTTGGGCGAGTTATGTTTCGGCAGATGATCGCCCAACTGCTGCGCCATGACACGGAGGTCACTGCCCGCAAAGGAATTGTGGGACGAATTGGACTGCTCACAGGCGGGATCCGGTTTACTCTGGGGGTCGGTCGTGTTCCTGCTCAGGCCGATCCGGTATCTGTCCGAGTGGCCTTCGGAATGACAGCCAGAAATCGCAACGACCATTCACCTTGGTTTTCGCAACTGGAGGGAGAATTCGGAGGCCGAAATGCTGACTTCGATGAGGTTCTGACACGCTATATGCTGGTGAAGATTCAGGGCCTTCATTTCTGTGGCAAGGCGTTTTACGACAGGCCGATGATTGATGGTTTCCGTTCTCTGGCTTTGATGTATCCGGCCATTCTTTGGGTGGCACGTTATCGAGCGGCCTCCGACGGCAGAGACCACCTTGTTTTGAGGGATGTGCACGCGGCCGTAGCGACGCTGGACCATAGCTTCGGATACTCACCAGCTCTGGGGCTGAAGTCTTCTCAGCACAGAATCACTCAGCTTTCAAAACTGCAGCAGATCACGGCGTTGTGTGGTTGGTATAGTCGGTAGACGAAATTCAGCGGCAGAAAACGCCGGTTGCATGAGTCGAAATTCCTGAAATTTGCCCTACGGTGTTGAACTGGGAGGGCGCCTGATTCGAACGCTTTTGCCGCCACGGGAAACAGCCGAAGAACTCTGCAACAACATGTCCCGCGTTACGTGACAGTTTGTGGCTTCGAATGGACTCAACTTTTCTCATGGGCAACGTTCGCTTTCAACCTGGTCGAACGCTGAATTCGAGCACGATTGCCTCGATCATTCTGGCGTCGACGTTTCTGAGTGCGTCCGCAGGCTGTGCAGGGAAATCACAGTTCTATTCTAAACTAACGCCGCGGGATGAATTGCGAGAAACCAAAACGCCGGTTGCTTTTCGATATGGAAAGCCCAACTGGTGTCTGGATGGGATGCAGAAGATTGTTGAGCTGCCTTCACGAGTGATGCTGGGAGGACGCCTGAAGGCCGACCGTCTGCCATCAGAAGAAACTCGCGAAGTGCTGACTGATTACCTGCAGGAAAATGATCTCGCTGATATCCCGGTTCTGGTCAACGACTACGATCCGCTGGGCCAATGGCAGCGGCTGCGAGAAAATAATCAGGTCTCACCGGGCTGGAAATACACAGCCGGCGTCGTCGGGCTGGTCAACTATACATTGTTTCCCGGGCGAGTGTTTGCTCGCGATACCTACAGTCCGTTCACGAATACGCTGCATGTGAATACCGGCCGGTTGTCAGATTCGTTGCATGCCGCTGCCTATGCCAAAGACATCCGAACTCGAAAAACTCCGGGAACCTACGCGGTTGCGAATAGTCTCCCCGGAATCGCGCTTTGGAAGACGACCATCGCGGTTCATGATGTGGTCGCGTACGCTCAGGCTAAGGATAGTTGGCAGCTTGAATCGGGTGTTTACCGTGACCAGTATCCACAGGTCGCCGTGAAAACGATGGCACCGGTGGGACTTTTCATGACGCCAGTCGGCAACGTGGCGTTGGCGGTCAGCGGAGGCGCGGTCGGGTATGCCGTTGGACGCACTGTCGAACAGCAGCGCATTGCAGAGCGGGATGCCGTGAAGGATGCGGAAGAAGAATTGAGCGGGCGCGCAAGAATTGAAAACGCGGACGAATCCCGCAGCAACGATTCCGAAGAATCCGGAACGGAATTCGGTACTTGAACACAGGGCCTGTGTTGAAACCGTTGCCGGTCAATCAGTCTTCGGTCAGATCGTATTGCCCGTTAATTCTGAACACTGTGGCAAACATCAGCCGCCTCGGCCACATTTTCGCCTTATTCTCGCATCCATTCTTCAGGTGGATCCGGCTGCTGCCACGTACTCATTCCTCCGTCGACATATAGCATCTGCCCGTGGATATGATCTGCAGCATCGCTCAACAGAAACACTGCCGCACCGCTGCAGGCATCAGCCTGAGGAACCTTGCCGTTCGGAGTATGGACTTCCATCCAGCGTCGAAACTTGTCGTTCTTCAGAGCTGGTTCTGTCAGCCGAGTCCACAGCAGGCCGGGAGCGACACCGTTCACACGAATCCCCATCGGAGCCAGCGACACGCACAACGAACGTACCATCGCATCGATCGCGCCTTTGGAAGTGTCGTAAGCCACATGGGTCTGCTCGGCCAGCTTGCCATTGATGGAGCCGATCAGAAGAATTCTTCCGGCAACTTTTTGCTCCGCCCAGCGTCTGGCAAAGTGTTGAATAAGGACAAACTGAGAATACACGTTCAGCTTTAGAGTTCTGTCGAACGTCGCAAAATCCATCTCCAGAAACGGAGCATCGATGAATGTTCCGGCGTTACAGACCAAAGTGTTGATCCCGGGATTCAGCTTCAGAGCCTGCTCGGCCAGAGCCAGTGGAGCTTCCGGCATTGGTTCTGCCAGGTCACCCACAACCACATGCGCCAGACCAGCCGTCGTGCGACATTTCTCTGCAGCTTTCACGGCTGCTTCGTGCATCCTTGTCCCGTGCAGAATGACGGAAGCTCCGGCCTCTTTCAGGGCGAAGGCGATTTCGAGGCCGATCCCCTGAGTGCTTCCGGTGATAAACGCATGACGGCCAGACAACATGTTCATAATGGACTCCGGATCGAAACCTGTTTTGAGAGCGCGGCATGCTACCAAAACCCAGGGCTCTGCCCGAGCGTCCTACAAAAAGTCTCAGAGTTTGATAGCGATCTCGCCGGCGGTTCGGATGCTCTGCCGCGGCAGGAAGGTAACGAAAGCGGCCTTCCACTGGGGAGCAGCTATCAGAAGCGGTGCCGCACCCCGGAATATTCTCTCTGATCGTTCCGCCGGGCAATTGTTTGGCGGTGAACTCGTTGTATTCTCACGGGAGTTTTGTACATCCGCTGACTACAATTCAGGAAATCCCACGAAACCAAAACCGTGTGATTGGGCTTGATAGCTGCCCATGGCGGAGCGGGTTAAGCCTTGTAGATTATGGTTTCACGGTTCATTTGACTCGCCTTGTCGATGCGTGGAGCGATCAATTCAGAAAGACGGCGCAGACGTAATTCATGGGCACAGCAGGTTCCGAAAAACAACAACAACCTCAGCCGCGCAGGCGACGCAGAATGGTCGCGCGACGCTGGCTTACGTGGTTGATCGTGCTGGGATGTGTTCTCGTCGGAACAGGCCTGCTGACGTTTCAGGTTTCTCTGTGGCGAGCGAGAGTTGCGATTGAAGACCGTCGCCATTCCGCAGCAGAGCGATGGCTGAGTGTTGCTCGCCTCTGTTGGCCTGCGAATGGTGAGTGGCATTTTCTCTCCGTGATTGTCAGTCGCAGGGCTGGAGAATTCGAACGCACGAAAAGAGAACTGAAGAACGCCTTTGACCTGGGGTGGCCCAGTCGTGAACTGGATCGCCAGCAATTGCTCGCTTACGCTCAGACCGGTCAGTTTGCACAGGTGGGACAGCACTGGAGTCAGTTGTTTCAGGACGCAGGATCGGACGGTCCGGAATTGTGTCGAGCTTACATCGATTTCCTGATGACTCGATTTCAACTTCATGAAGTCGCGGGAATCATTGATGGTTGGCGCAGTGACTTTCCCGATGACCCCGGCCCGTGGGTGATTGAGGGAATGATTTCTGCAAATCAGCTTCTATGGTCTGCTGCAGAGTCCAGGTTTCAGAAGGCCCTTGAACTGGATCCGTCACTTGATGACGCAAGATTCCGGCTTGCAGAGACGCAGATTCGCCAGTTGAAGTTCTCCGAAGCAGAGAGCAATCTCCGGCTACTGGCCCAGCAGACGCCGGAAGTGATTGCCTCGCAGGCCCATTGCATGTCGCAGCAGGGACGACTCGCCGAAGCGTTGACATCACTGCAGTCGGCCGTGGAAACCTACCCGAAGAATATTCAGGTTCTGGCAGAACTGGGACGTCTGCAGTTAATGGCGGGCGACTATTCCAGCGCTCTCGCAGCACTGGAGGAGGCGTTGAAAATTCAGCCCGAGAATACGGAGTTTCGCTATGCCTATGCTCAGGCACTGCGCAACTCGGGGCGAGAACAGGAAGCCGTTGAGCATTTTGAACGAGTCAATGAAGCGACGAAAGCTCTCAAGGATTTGGCTCGTCTCACAAGGCAGGTGGTATCCCGTCCGGACGACATCGAAGCTCGCTTCAAGGTGGCTGAGATCACCTGGAAATGGAAGTCTCGACAGGATGGTTTGGCATGGCTGCTCAGCATACTTGATTATGAGCCGACTCATCGAGCGACGCATGCTCTGCTGGCCACACACTATTCCGAAGCCGGAGACAAAGATAAGGCGGAGGCTCATACCAGGATGAGTCGTGGAGAATAGGCAACGTGCAGCTCATCAATCAACAATCGATGCAAAGAAATTCTCAATATGCCGTCTGCGAAAGTGACGACACAATGTGGCAGCATCGTGGCTTTCAGCATTCCCACCACGACTATCGCCGCGTCACGGGTAGGCTTTGCCTGTACTCCGGAGTGCTGCTTCTATTCGCCGCTATCGGATGTGCGGAGTCTTCAGAAAAACACACGGATGACGCTGCGGCTTCGATGCAGTCTGCGACTCCTTCGCAGAAAGTCGAAAACGCGGGCACGAGAATTCGTTTAACAGAAATCACACCGGACTGCGGACTGAATTTTGTGGCTCGGACCGGACAAGAAGACGGCCGATTTACCATATTGGAGAGTCTCGGCACTGGCGTCGCTATGGTGGACCTGGACCGGGATCAGATGCTGGATGTCATCGCCATCGGGGGAGGCACGTTTGATGGCAGTGGCATTCCTCAGGGCCGGCCGCATGGGATCTTTCGCCAGTATGCAACTCTGCGGTTTGATGATGTGAGTAGTCTTTCAGGACTGTGCAATGATGCTGCCTACTCTCATGGAGTCTCAATTGGTGACTGGGACAATGACGGATTTGAAGATGTCCTGATCACTGGGTTTCAGTCAATACGTTTGTTTCGGAACAATGGCGACGGGACATTTGAAGACGTTAGTTCTGCAGTCAGCTTTCCGAACGATGCGTGGTCAACCAGTTCTGCGTTTCTGGATGCCGATGGTGACGGAGATCTTGAGTTCTACATCGTGAACTACGTGAACTGGACTCCCGAGAATAATCCCGAATGTCAGGTGAATGGACATCGCGATGTTTGCCCGCCCGGCAGTTTCAGTGCGATTTCGGACCTGTTGTACAACAACAACGGAGATGGCAGTTTTCAGCGTATTTCTGAAACGTCGGGACTCAATGAGGGTGGCAAGGGACTGGCTGTGATCTCGGGGGACGTTGATCTGGATGGCGATTCAGATCTTTATGTGGCCAACGACACGAATGCAAATTTCCTCTACATCAATAATGGCCGCGGAGAGTTCACAGATAATGCGCTCGTTGCTGGCTGTGCGTTGGGGCCCACGATGGACGCAGAAGGCAGCATGGGAGTGGAATTTGCGGACTTCAACAAGGATCGCCTGCCGGACATCTGGGTGTCAAACTACGAGAACCAAAGCTTTGCGATGTATGAGAGTCGCGCTCCTGGCGTTTTTCAGCACGTCAGTGCCATCAGAGGCATTACGGCTGTTGGGAGGTTGTTTGTTGGGTTTGGCACGGGCGCTTTCGACGCCGACCTTGACGGAGATCTGGATATCTATGCCGCCAACGGGCATGTGATGTACGGGGAACAATCGAAGCCGGCTCTGCAATTGCCTCTCGTCTATGAAAACCTTGATGGTGCCATGTTTCGCAATGTCGCGCAACAGACAGGAAACTATGGAACGCAAGTCCACATGGGGCGTGGCGTCGCGTTTGGAGATCTTGACCGTGACGGCCGAACGGATCTTGCAATCGCACATTCCAATGAACCGGTTTCCATCCTTCGCAACACATCAGCTACGGATTCAGGCTGGGTTGCCGTGGAGCTCGTCGGGAAGCTTGGGAATCGATCGGCTATAGGTGTACATGCGGTCGTCAATGACTCAGTGAGGTTGGTCACTGGTGGTGGCAGCTATCTCTCAGACTCCTCCAACCAGCTCATCTGGGCCGTCCCCTCGGGGACTAAAACGTCCACAATAGAGGTGATTTGGCCGTCTGGAGTCCGCCAGGTTCAGGACATCTCCACAAACACAGTCAATATTGTTTGGGAAAGAGTTGAGCAAAAGATTTCTATTCGCTAGTATTTTTTGCTTTCCTTCCTCAAAAATTGACAATACATATGAAACAACTAAACGCCTGCGCCCTGCTGTTTATCTGTATTCTCGGAATTTCTGGCTGTGGTGGCGAAGCATCCGATGCTCCGACCGTGGCTAAAGTCTCGGGGACGGTTATGGTCGACGGCAAGCCTCAGGGCGGCCTGACTGTGGAGTTTCATCCAGACTCAGCTTCGGGCACCACCGGTCCGATGTCAACAGGTCTGACGGCAGACGATGGTAGCTTTATCCTCTCGACATCGACCGGACGTGCTGGTGCGGTGATTGGGAATCATAAGGTTCTTGTGAAGTGCCCCTGGAGCTTGACGGGCCGCGCTGGCAATGGTCCCGCTCCTATCACCGCAGATGGTTTTGGGTCAGACGCTTCTGGAAAAGCTCCGGCTGCACCACCAGCCCCCAAGAGCGATTGCACTATCGACATTAAGTTTGAGGACGCTGGAACTACGCCACTGAAGGCTGCCGTCCCTGCGGAAGGCGTCTCTGATCTCCTGTTTCAAGTAACTGCAGGGTAGTGCTTCTTCCAGTACTGCGATTTTAGCGGAGGGGAAGAAAGGACTGAATGGACAGCAAATGACGACCGATGATCCGTCGTTAGCCTTCCAGAAATTCAGTATCCCAACTTTTCGGTCGAACGTTCGATTCATTGTCATGATCGCATTTCCTCAGGTGTTTTTTGGCTACCGTTGATGGTAGGCAGGATCATCTGTCAGTTGTTGTCTTGCTCTGTTTGTTTTTCATTCTTCAAGGAGACGTCCCATGAACACCCGTCCTGGCTGGATCCGCCGTGGATTCACACTCATCGAACTTTTGGTCGTAATTGCGATTATCGCAATTCTGATCGCACTGCTGCTGCCTGCAGTTCAGCAGGCTCGAGAATCCGCTCGCCGAACACAGTGCAAGAATAATCTGAAGCAGATTGGTCTTGCGATGCACAACTACCACGACACCTATGGTCGGTTTCCGCCCGCAGAAGTGCACAAGCAACCGTTCCTCAGTGCCGCCAACAATAACTGGGACGATCAGACGAGCAACTGGGCCGTGTATCTCCTGCCTTATATTGAGCAGGGCAATGTGTACAGCAGAATTGACTTCAGCTACACGGTTCTTCCGGGAGTTTAGTGGCAACTGAGAGCTGGTTTCAGCGACAGTTTTCCGCAGAAGAAGAGGATTCTGGTACGATAGTTCTGGAAAGACTTGAAACCTCGTGCGTTGGA
>Ga0255094_1000297_pt1 | contig 28121 bp, 24 predicted proteins | sample Colum_Law_RepB_8_2_FD_188434 | JGI IMG/M metagenome (GOLD analysis project Ga0255094, IMG submission 188434) | Freshwater microbial communities from Columbia River, Oregon, United States - Colum_Law_RepB_8d | ecosystem: Environmental > Aquatic > Freshwater > River | place: USA: Oregon...
ATTTTGGGCTTGTATTTTATTTTTACTAGCACTTTTATCAAAAGAATATGCCGTAATGCTATTAATTTTAATTCCAATTGCTGTATACATTTTTACAATTAATGATTTTGACGTAAAAGGTTTTTTCAATTATTTAAAAACACCTTCTGCTTGGTTAAAAAACAAATTGTTTAGTCCAATACTTTTTGTGGGAATGGCATTTGCCTTATCGGCATTTTTTATGCTGTATTTAAAACGAAATTATGACGTGCACGCCCTTCCTGGTGCACCACCAATTAAATCGTTTTGGATTTTTCCGTTTTTATATATCGGTGTTGGCCTCCTGATGCTGGGAGGCAATAAAACACATGGCTTTCATCGCTTAATGAGCTGGTTTTACCTTGTTATGTTGGTATATTTAGGGATGCGCCTTGTTGCCGTTAAACTTAAACCGGGTGTACCCGATACAGAAATTTTAAATAATCCATATTTATTAGCAAATGGCGAAGAGCGTTTTGCTACCAAAGGTTATGTGTTATTAAAGTATTTAACATTGCAGTTATTTCCGCATCCTCTTTCATCCGATTATTCTTACAATACTATACATTACCGTCATTTTTTAAGTTGGGATTTTCTGCTTTCTATGGGCTTACATCTGGCTATGGTATATTATGCTGTGAAACTAACCATCAAAAAACATATTTTGGGCTTTGCACTTATGACCTATATTTTGTTTGCCTTAATGATAGGCAACGTATTAATAGATATTGGTGCAACTATGGGCGAACGTTTGATTTTTCATTCAAACATTGGCTTTTGTATTGCAATTGCTTATGTATTGCTATATGTATACGAGCGTCTATTTTCAAAATCACAAACTTTTGAAGTTGCCAGTTTGGGCAGCAGAACCAGTTTATATGGTATGTTAATTGGAATTGGTTTGTTATTTGGTATGAAAACTTGGGAGCGCAATTGGGATTGGAAAAATGATGTTACCTTGTTTTTAAAGGATGTTAAAACCATGCCGCATTCGGTATTAGTATTAGGAAATGCGGGTGCTCGCTGGGTAGATTTAGCCGATACCAAAGAGGTAACCGGCAAACAGGTTGTTGGACAGGATTCTACGCGTTTTAACGATTATAACGGCACACTTAAAATTACAGATGAAGATATTGTGGAATTTAATTCCAAAGACAGGTTTGTTAGTACCGTTGAAATCCATTCTAAACCCCGAACTATTACAAATCTAACCGAAATGTATAAGGCTATTGAAGATGCAAAACAAGCATTGTCAAACGCCGGAGCTCCTAAAACAGAAGCTTACAAAACAGCACAAAAAACACTTACGGCTTTAAAAGATAAACTTGGTGATTTAAAACGTACAGCTGCTTTAAGTAAAGGCATTAAGTTTTTAAAACATGCTATAGAATTACACCCCCGTTACGTAAACGGATATTTAAATTTAGGATTGGCAAGCTTTAAGCTCAAAAACGATTACGATGCATTATTTTATTGGAAGTATAACGCTGAGCGCCTATACCCCAACAATCCGTACCTGAGAAGTTATTATCAGGTATATGAAATTGAGCTCCGTAATCGTGGTGCACTAGCAGCACAACGTGGGCGTTGGGACTCTGCTGCTATAGCCTACAATAAATGGACTATTTTATCACCTCAAAATTCTGATGCTTGGACCAGTTTAGCGGGTGCATATTTTAATCAGGCTAAATTCAAATTATCTTATAAGAGTATTCAAGAAGCTTTAAAATACAATCCGGGTAATGCGGAAGCCAAACGTATACAAGGTATGATTACACCTCAATTACTGGGTATTGTAACACAACCAACACAAGTTCCCGCAGTGCCTAAAAATTCACGTTAATGCCTTTAACCAGGTTTTTAACCTTTTTGATTTTATTGGTTATACACCATAAAAGTTTTTTTGCACAAATACAACACAGCGCAGAAATACCATTTGATTCCAAAAAAAATATTGATGTTGTATCATTATTTGAAGACTCTTTATTCAGTAGTTTTGCCATTCAAATTAAAACAAATGTTTTACCGCATAAACATGCTCAACACAGTGAACATGTTTATGTTGTATCGGGCTTTGGTGAAATGGTTTTGGGCACAGATACCTTTAAAATAGCTTCTGGCGATTTGATTTTTATTCCCAAAAACACGGTGCATGCGGTAAAATCAATTGGCGCATCGGTTTTAAAGGTTATCAGCATACAAAGCCCACGTTTTGACGGAACGGATCGCATCCTAACAAAGCCTTAGTTTTATTCTGAAATTTGCCCCAATTTCCAAGATTCTATGGCTGATTCCAGCATGTCGGCATATTGTGTGGAACGGTTTAATATCCATGGTTTACAATTGCAGTTGGGCGTTTCGGTTTTGGTAAAATTAAATCGTACAGTTGACGGACTGCCTAATGGTCCGTAAATCCAGGTTTCTTCGTTATTATACTGAATCACCTGGGTAGGCTTACCAAACAAGATATACGTCATACCCTGATCAGTGAAAGCACCCGGTGAAGCATCAGAATACCATACATGTGCATTATTTACACGCTTGTAATACGACTTAATAACCTTTCGGGCCAGTATTTTACTTTTGCATAATGCTAGCCATACCGAATCAAGATCCTGTTTATGAAATATGGTTTTTTGTATGGTATTTCGGTCTTTAGGATTTAATAAATACAATACAGGCCAGTATAAATCCGATGCCATAGTCCATAAATCTGAAACGGCACTGGCATACATGCAAATACCTGTATTTTGAGCATTGCAATGAAACACATAAAGGCCATCGTATAGAGGTTGTAGGGTAAAAACGCCGTTGGTAGCATGTAACGTTTGAGTGCTTACTGGTAAAAGTGTTTGCTGGGCCTCGGTGTCATCTACAGGATGGGGTATTATATGGTTAAAGCTAAAATATTGAAGCTCCAGCGATTTAAAAAAAGTATCTGCAAATTCTATAGTATATTCCCTACCCGTTTGTAAATGCGGTTTAGCCATCCATTGCCCATTTTCAATTAATTTAAATCGTGATTGCGCATTACACAATTCAGCGTACGATAAACTACGTATTTGTGTTTTTCCTGTATGTACGTCTGCGAACTGAATACTTAACACCTCAGATTTGAATAACCTTGCATTTAATGTAACGGATGCTGATATTATTCTCATGGGTCTTAATTGTGATTGTGCCTTAAGTTCTAAAAACGTTTCTCCCAGTATTTTAAATTCATTGGTTTTTTTTTGCAAACCGTATTGTATATTTAATCGGGAAGAGAAGGTGCCACTTTCAGATTCACGCTTATAAGCTAACTCAGAAGACGAAATGGAAAATAAAATTTGCAGGGAATCGCCTTTGCAAAATGTAGTAAGTTGTAAATTGGGATTAGTTTGAAGTGATTGCGCCATTATATTAAAAAAAATTAAACAAAAAATAAAACAGAATCTAAAATTTGATGTTTGAAAGCACATGTGTTAATACGAATTTAATACCTTTAGACTAACAATGACATCCCTGTTTAAAAAAATACTGCCCTGGATTGGGTTTTTGATTTTGTTACTTTGTACGTTTTTGTTTTATAAGATTGCTATCTATTTTACTTTGTCGGTATTTGTATATTTAATGTGTCAACCCATAAAACAAATTTTACAAAACACGCTTTTTAAAAAAATAAAAGCCTCAGAAGTAATCTTCAATTTTTTAGCTTTTATCATTTTAATTAGTTTTTTAATACTTATTGGTATTTTTATTTTTCCAACCCTGTTTATTCAAACTAAACTTATTATTACAAACCGAACACATTTAGTACCCTTTGTTCTTGATAGTTTTCCGGCATTATCACGGATTACCCAAGAGTATATGAGTAAAACCGAATTACTGACCCTGTTAAACACGCAGATTGCTCAGGTATTTGATCAAATACAAATTTCTGTACTTATTGGAAATTCACTTGAATTGATTAGCAATGTATTTTCTGGTATATTTTGTGTTATGGTTATTTCTATTTTTTTATTGAAAGACCGCACGCTTATTGTAAAAATTATTGATGCATTTACACCAGATAAATACCGCCATGAAATCCTGCAAAGCGTTCGGAAAAGCAGAATAATTTTAGGAAAATACTATTTGGCTTTACTTTTAGACATGTTTGTGGTAGCAGCCTTATCATTTATACTGTTAAGTTGTTTTGGTTATAAAAATGCCTTTATTATTGCCATTTTTGCAGGACTTTTTAATGCAATACCTTACGTAGGGCCATTGTTAACTTTTACGCTTTCCCTAATTTTAACCTTAAACGAGGCCTTTATTAGTCATAATCCCGAACATGTTTCGTCCCAATTGATTATTGCTATATTATGTTTATGTGCTGTGTATCTTTTTGATGCAGCCTACCTGCAACCCAAATTATTTTCAAAATCCATTCAGGCACATCCTCTTGAAGTTTTTACAATAATAATAATGGCCGGCTCCATTGGTGGTGTTATTGGCATGATGTTTGCGGTTCCACTGTATTCATTAATTCGTGTAATTTCCAGCACATTTTTATCACATATAGAATTTTTTAACACGATATCAAAAAACATTAAATAAGGTTGATTGTTGTGGCATTATGAACACCACGCAATTAAATAACCTACAAAATGAGATTGAAGGTACGCGTCAATTACTCGTACAGCATCCTCTTTATAAAAGTATACGTACGCCGGCGCATGTTATCCAGTTTATGGAACATCATGTATTTGCTGTTTGGGACTTTATGAGCTTGGTTAAATCCCTTCAGCACGAACTCACTGTAACTCAATGGCCTTGGTTTACACGCACGACACCTGAACTTCGCAGACTTATTAATGAAATTGTGCTGGGTGAAGAGTCTGATATTCATCCGGCGGGTGGCTTTTGCAGCCATTTTGAACTGTATTTAGAAGCCATGAATCAATGTGGCGCCCGTACAAATTCTATTTTAGCTTTTTGCAAAAACTACGAAACCTCCAATAACTTAACCCTTGCATTTAACCGTGCCCCAGTTTTACCGGCGTGCCAAAATTTTGTTGCATTTACTATGGGTATACTTCAAATGCAAAAACCTCACTGTACCGCTGCTGTATTTACGTTTGGCAGAGAGGATTTAATTCCTGACATGTTTATTAAATTGCTGCATCATTTTGATTTACAGGATCAAAAACGATTTAGTACGTTTAATTATTACCTTAAACGCCATATTGAAATAGATGGTGAACAGCATGGTAAAATGGCCTTAAGCCTCGTGTCACATTTATGCGGAACAGATCCTTTAAAGTGGCAAGAAGCTACATCGTATGCCATCAAAGCACTTGATGCCCGTCGTACACTTTGGGATGCTGTTTTAACTACAATACAGAAATCTTAATTATACTATTGAACGAAATGTAATATTAATACGTGCTGCTGTAATAGATTTAGCTTTTGGTAAGGCGTGTTGCCAATACAGTTGCGTACCACCGTGCATAATTAATAACGATCCATGTTCCAAGGGCAGGTTATAAACTGTTTTATGGTTAGATTTTAAACGAAATTTAATATTTCGCGTTATACCAAACGAAAACGAGGCAATAACCGGATCGTTTCCCAGTTCTGGTTCATCATCACTGTGCCAGCCCATAGAATCTAATCCGTTATTATAACGGTTTAATAAAGCTGCGTTCCAATTGGATTGATACACCCTGTTACAACAATTTAAAAGGTATTTTAATTGCTGATTCCAGGGCTTTGGATTTAGCTTTAAATTACTATACGTATATGGCTTATCCGCGTCGGCATAATAAGCAATACAACGGGGTTGCATTACATCACGTCCAAACAACCTAATGGGATAACGCTTCCACTCTGTTTGATGATTTAGAAATTCATAAATACGATGGGCTTCGTTGGAATTAAAAAAATTAGGGTAATAGCTTAAATGTAATTGCTGTTGATGTATTGTAATTACATGTTTTAAACCCTGCATTATACCGTTAAAATCTCTTTTTCTTTTTGCTCAACATGCTTATCAACTTTTCCTACAAAAGTATCTGTAAGCTGTTGGATTTGTTGTTCCTGGTCTTTTGCTACATCTTCAGGTAATCCGTTTTTTTGTAATTTTTTTACAGCCTCCATGCCTTCTTTTCGGGCATTGCGAATACCCACTTTGGCATCTTCCCCTAAAGCACGCGCCGTTTTGGTTAATTCTTTACGTCGTTCTTCAGTTAATGGCGGTATACTGATACGTATAATGACACCATCATTTTGAGGATTTAATCCCAAATTAGCCATTTGTATGGCCTTTTCTATGGGCGTAAGCATGGATTTTTCCCAAGGTTGTATAATTAAGGTTCTGGCATCCTGGGTATTAACACTTGCTGTATTTGATATTGGCACACGTGATCCGTAATAATCAACCATCACATTTTCTAACATCACGGGATTTGCCTTGCCGGCTCTTACCTTTTGTAATTCGGTTTCTAAATGTGAAATGGCTTTTTCCATTGCCACTTTCGTTTGGTTTTGAATTTCAATAACATCATTCATAAAAAATGGTTAATTGGTTAATAAGTGTTTTAATGTATTTAAGGTGTATTGAATTTCTTGTGAGGTGTTAAATTTACTAAAACTGAAACGTACCGAAGGCTTGTTCATATTAACACCCAAGGCTCTTAACACATGGCTTCCCTGATTGCTTCCGCTACTGCATGCGCTTCCACCGCTTGCGGCAATTCCTTTAATATCTAAATTAAACAACAGCATTTCCGCATCGGGATGTTCTGGAAACCTACAATTTAAAACGGTATATAATGCTTTTTCAAAATCCGTTTCACCATTAAACTCAATATCAGGTATTATATTTTTTAAACCCGCCATAAATTCTTGCTTCAGTCCATAAATATGGGCTTGATGCGTTTCCATTTCGGTATAACATAATTCAAAGGCTTTTGCCAGTCCAACAATACCAGCCACATTTTCAGTACCTCCTCGCATCTGCCGTTCTTGTGCGCCGCCATGTATTAATGGTGTTAATTTATGTGCCCCATCCATATATAAAAAACCAATACCTTTTGGACCATGAAATTTATGAGCGGCGCAGGTCATAAAATGTACTTTGTCACGCTTAGGCTGTAATGCATAATGCCCCATGGTTTGAACCGTGTCAGAGTGAAATAACGCCTTATAGGATTCACACAATTGTCCCACCTTATCTAAAGGAAGTAATGTTCCAATTTCATTATTGGCATGCATCAGGCTTACCAGAGCATCGGGATTGGATTTTAAAAGCCCTTCTAAATGCTCTAAATCAATATTTCCTTTTGAATCGGTTTGTACCCAATGCAGTTTAATTTTTCCCTGTTGCTCTAATATTTTAGCCGTATGCTCAACAGCATGATGTTCTATTTTTGCAGTGATGATGTGTTTAACACCAAAGGCCTCCGTACATTGCTGAAGCACCATATTATCGGCTTCTGTACCTCCACTTGTAAAAAACAACTCTGAAGGCGCTACACCTAAATAGTGTGCAATCTGTTTGCGGGCAAGTTCAATATGATTTCGGGTTTTACGTCCAAAATGGTGTATCGAGGAAGGATTTCCAAATTCCGTTGCCATCACCGGCCACATGGCATCTAAAACTAAAGGATCTACGGGTGTTGTAGCGGCATTATCAAAATATACATGCATTATTTACAAAATTACAAATTCAAGGCTAATGAGTTAAATTTAATATATGTTGCGCAAATTGTTTTGCGAGCGTTTCCGATTGTTCTGCTGTAGCGGATTCGGTATATATTCTGATTATTGGTTCTGTGTTACTCTTTCGTAAATGGACCCAGGCGTCATCAAAATCAATTTTTAATCCATCCTGTGTATTTAATTTGGCATCTGAAAATTGGGTTGCTAAACGGTTTAAAATGTTATCTAAAGCAATTGAAGAATCCAGTTCAACTTTATGTTTTGACATGACATAGCGTGGCAATTGTGCTTTACATGCCGATAATGGTATATTTTGTTCAGCCAGCCAAGATAAAAACAATGCAATTCCTGCCAATGCATCACGTCCGTAATGTAAATCGGCAACAATAATGCCTCCGTTTCCTTCACCGCCAATGCGCGCTCCAATACGTTTCATGGTAGATACCACATGAACTTCACCAACTGCTGAAGCCTCATACACCGCACCGGCCTTTCGGGTTATGTCTGACAAGGCGCGTGAACTTGACAAATTACTAACCGTTGGTGTACCTGGAATGCACTTTAGCATATATTGTGCAACAGCTACTAAAGTATATTCTTCTCCAAAAAGTGTACCGTCCTCGCAAACCAATGCCAATCGATCAACATCCGGATCTACACTAATACCCAAACTTGCCTTTTGAACCGTTACAGCTTGGCATAAATCGTTTAAATGCTCGGGTAATGGCTCAGGATTGTGTGCAAAATCACCATGCATGGTATTGTGAATACAGGTGGGCGCTTGTAAACCAAGTGCTAGTAATAACTGTGGAACAGCCAGAGCCCCAATGGAATTAATAGGGTCTACCACTATGTTAAAATTAGCACGCTGAATTGCCTTTGCATTTACATAAGGCAATTGTAAAATGGCTTGAATATGCCGCTCTAAAGCTCCTTCTACCTTAAGATAAGTACCTAATTGGTCTACGTTGGCATAATTAAAGTCCAAAGTTTCTGCAATTTGCAACAAATGCGCACCCCATGCGGCACTGATAAATTCACCCTTATCGTTTAAAAGCTTTAATGCATTCCATTGTTTGGGATTATGGCTTGCTGTTAAAATAATACCGCCCTGTGCCTGTTGATGCACCACTTCGAGTTCTGTTGTAGGTGTTGTTGCTTGCCCTAAATCCAGCACATGGATGCCACAAGCCATGAGGGTGCCAGATACCAATTGATGTACCATGTGTCCGCTTATTCTAGAATCACGGGCGATAACAACAGCACATTGTTTTTGTGGATTTTGCAACTGAATTAAGCGTGCATAGGCGCTTGTAAATTTTACAACATCCGGAGGCGTTAAATTATCTCCGGGCAAGCCGCCAATGGTACCTCTAATTCCTGAAATACTTTTAATTAATGTCACTTTTTTTATGCGAAGATATTGAATATTCGCATTTTTAAGTTCTGTTGATGTGCCATTTATTTACATTATATTTACTTACATATGCGTTGTGCAAGTGTACTTCTTGTAATGTTGGGATTTTATGTTGCCATAGGCAACACGCCTTACATTGTTATATTTCAAATTAAAAACCCATCATATACCTGTTTAATCGATTCTAACAGACATAAAGCGCCCTTAGGAACACAGTATTTACAATTGTTAAATAATCGTGTTAAACGCCGTATAGCTGCCGGATTGGCATTTCCGTTTCCGTTTGGAATTACCGGCTTACATCGGGTATACCTGGGCACCTCACCGCATGTGCCAGTTGTTTATATGGCAACACTCGGTGGCGCTTTAGGTATTTTACCGTTAATTGATTTTTGTATTTTATTAAGTAATTCCAATATTGATACCTACTGTAACCGAAACCGGGTATTTATTTGGCAGCCTTAGTGGATTATGTGCGGAATAAATGGCTTTATAGTTAAAAAAGGACCTGCACCGCATACCCAAAACTGGCTGCAAAAAGCCAATACAATTATTCGCCATCGCGGCCCGGACGGTGATGGCTTTGCACTCTTTTCAAATTCGGGTTATTCAGTTTATTACGATCAAATAAAGCCTAAACAAACACAATCGTTTTGTTACATACCTCAAAAGCCCTTTGAAATTTCATCTGAACACTTTAAAGTAGGATTTTCACATCGCCGCTTAGCAATTTTAGATACAAGCGCTGCAGGGCATCAACCCATGTGTGATGTATCCCAGCGCTACTGGATAACGTATAATGGCGAAATATACAATTATATTGAAATTCGTAATGAATTAATTGCATTAGGTTATTGTTTTTACACTCAGAGCGACACTGAGGTTATCCTACAGGCTTTTGCGCATTGGAACACACAAGCACTTAATCGGTTTAAAGGCATGTTTGCCTTTGCGCTTTACGATACTGAAAATGCATGTGTTTACTTTTGCAGGGATGGCTTAGGAGTAAAACCCCTGTATTACTTAAATACACCCGAAGCTTTATATTTTTCAAGCGAACAAAAAACTTTTACTCAAAGCGGATTACTATCGGTTCGTGCCCATCCTGCTGCGCAACTGCACTTTTTATTAAACGGCGAACCCGAAACACCTCAATGTAATTTTTTTGAACAGGTAACAGAGCATCTACCCGGAACAATTTCTGTTTTCCAATTAAACAGCAATACTATAAATACAAGTACGTTTTTTAATATTAGTGATATTCAAGTACCTGTTGCGCAGAATTATGCAATTGTAACTAATGAAACCCGTAAAAAAGTAGAATTAAGCATTGTGCAGCATATGCGCAGCGATGTGGCCATAGGGACCTGTTTAAGTGGTGGACTTGACAGTTCAATTATTTTAAATGTAATGGCAAAATACCACCCAAAACCATTACATTGTTTTACCGCACGCTTTTCGGGAAGTTCTGCAGACGAATGGAGCTATGCACAGGCCGCATCCAAATCACTAAACGTACATGCCATTGCTGTTGAACCACAGCAAGATGAGTTTAACCGCGATTTAAATTCCATGCTGTATGCCTTGGATGCTCCCATTTGGGATACCAGCACCTATGCACAATTCAGGGTAATGCAGGCTGCACAAACGCAGGGTATAAAAGTAGTTTTGGATGGCCAGGGTGCTGATGAATTATATGCTGGGTATGATCATTATTTTATTTCCTATTGGCGTTATTTACTATCCAATTTTAAAATATTTAAGGCTATTAAACATTTGCAAAACAGTCATAAATCAATACCTCAACCTTTTATACTTCTTTTTAAAGACGTTATTAAACGACATTTTTTACCGTCCACAGCGCACCGGTATTTAAATTCTGATTATTTGGCTTCATATAAACCCGATATACAGGACCCAGTATCGGTATTGGCATCACAAAAACATGACCTTACGCAACAGCGTCTTTTTTCTTTTTTACGTTGTGAAGATCGCTGCAGTATGTGGCACAGTGTTGAAAGCCGAACACCATTTAGTGACGATCCCGACCTTATTTACCATGCACTTAAAATTTCAGATGAAGCAAAATTTCGATTTGGTATTCGTAAATCGGTATTGCGTGACGCTTTTGCAGATTTAATTCCAAGTGCCATTTACAACAGAACCGATAAAAAAGGATTTGAAACCCCTTTTGAAACCTGGTTTGATTTGAATTGGAATTCATGGAAAACAGAACTGCTTGACCGGCGTTTTGATTGCGTTAATCAACAGCAATTGGAGCGGGTTAAACCTCAATCACAACGTGAAAAACGAATGTTATTTCGACTTTTTATTTTAAAACGTTGGGAAGATGCGCACCGAACTACTTGGACTTAGTAATTTTAAATTCTGTTCTTCGGTTTTCTGCACGGTGGCTATCATTATCATTTAATACCAGGGGCTTTTGTTCTCCGTAACCCTTATATTTTAAACGGGATGAAGCTATGTTACCCTCGGTAATTAAAAATTGATACACCGCTTTAGCCCTGTTTTCTGACAATGTAATATTTGCCGCTTTATCGCCCACATTATCGGTATGTCCCCCTATCTCAATTTCAACATTTGGGTTTGTTTTTAAAAATGCAATTAAAACCCATAATTCTGCTTTGCTTTCTGGTTTTAGTACCGCTTGATTAACATCAAAAAAAATGTTTCGTAAGGCCACGCGAGAGCCTGTATCTATGGGAACCAGTGGAACCTGAATTATAAATGGATTTTTAAAATCCGTCGGCTGATCTTTTAAGGAAAAATGTGCACTATAAAATAAATACCCGGGCTTTTTTACTTGTATACCGTAATCATGTCCTGCGGTTAATGTAACTAAAAACTGACCATTAATATCCGACTGCAGTTGTGCCGCATTGATTTGGGTTTCGAGTGCCGTTAACGCAAGGTCCGCAGCTAGTGGTTCGGACGTTTTAGCATTAAAAACACGTCCGCTTACATATGTAATTTTTTGAGGTTTTAATAATTCGGGTAAGTTAAAACGGTAAATATCTAAACCGCCCAAACCACCCTCACGATCAGATGCAAAATAGGCTTCGTTTCCACTTGGAGCAATAATCATACTATTTTCATCTTTGGATGTATTAATAGGAAATCCTAAATTTTGAGGCTGTGACCACGAACCGTCAGGCTGTTTTCGTGATAAAAAAATATCAAAACCTCCCATGCCCGGATGCCCTTTACTTGAAAAGTATAGGGTTTGATTGTCGGGATGTATAAATACAGATTGCTCATCACGGTCTGTATTAATTGGTGATGGTAATTTCTGTGCCTCGGTAAACTGACCCTCAGCATTCAGATGACTTTCGTAAATGTCCACTTCGCGTACTGAACCGTTACGCTGTGGTTTACCTCTTAAAAAATATAATGTTTTGCCGTCACTGCTAAAACAGGGTTGGCTTTCCCACGCAGGTGTGTTTATAGCAGGTCCTAAATTGGTGGGGCGGCTCCAAACACCATTTTGCCTTTTGGTAAAAAATATATCACAACTGCCATACCCTTTTGATTTTCCACCCATATACAGGCCATCCATTTCCTGTGAAACGGTTATAAACATATATTGACCATCGGCAGAAATACTAGGAGCACCTTCATTTCCGGTACTTGATAATTCTTGAATTTTACGAGCTTCCGTCCACTGTCCAAAACGGTTGCGTTGCGAAATAAAAATATCCTCCTGATAAGGATTATAACACGCAGCACAATTTAAACGACGTGTAAAGATAAACTCAAATTCATTAGAGGTAAACGACGGAAAATATTCATTAAGGTCTGAATTCCATTCTGCCCCGCAATTTTTAAATTCAACAGGTACTGGATGCTTTAAAGCTTCAAGCGCAAATGCAATGCATTGAAGTTTAAATTGACTTTCAGAACGATCTGCTGCTGAAATACCTCTATAAGATAAAAACTTTGTGTAATGCAATTGGGCTGATGCATACTGGGCGTCTGAAAGCTCAAGTTCAGCCAGTCTAAAATAATTTTCAATGTATAATTCGGGGGCCAGTGCAAGTGCAAACTTTAATGCCTGCAATTCTTCTGCATAGCGTTTTTGTTCTCTACATAGCACTGAAATTAAAATATGGGCTTCTGCAAATTGTGGATCTACCTCTAAAGCTTCATGCATAAAGCGCTCCGCCTCCTTGTCGTTACGAGCATCAAAACAGCGTTTACCGGCTTCAAATCGCTTTATGGCTTTACGTATTTTACTTGTATAAATACCCGGAGGTAATACTTGTTGTGCAAAACCATAGTAATTTAAAAAACAAAGGCATAATATTAAAAAAACACGTTTCATTTAAAATATAATTTTTTAAAAGGTATATAAGCCAATCCCATTAGTATTGCACTTGATATTAAAGATACACTTAAGGATTCATCTATTTGAGACGTCCATAAGGCCGGTGTTTGTATACTTGCATGAGGATATTGTACCCATAATACCACCGAAAGATTATGCGCAAAATGAACACTCCAAGGCAATAACACCGATCCGGATTTTAATTTTAGCATTGAAAAAAATAAGCCAAATCCAAAATAATACATTGCTATCCAATACCACGGATAAACAGTAAATTCAGTGTTTCCTGAATGCAAAACAGCAAAAACCAGTGCGCTTATTACATGCGCTCCTTGCGGTGTGCTGAATGTAAACAGTTTAGGTAGCCAAAAACGAAACATTAATTCTTCAAATAACGTTTGGGCAGGTAATGTTAAAGTCCAAAATGCGGCAGCTAGCCACCAATGGGGAAAAGAATAGGTAAAGTGCCAATTGGTTTTATGAATATTTTTTAGCACCAAGGTTAAAGCCAGCATACATACAAACCAAATTCCAAAGCCCCCAAAGCAATAATTAAATACATTATTAGCTTTACCTTTTATTAATTCAAAAGCAGGTTTACGATATACTTTTTTTAAAATCCAACTTGCAATAACCAAAACAATTACAAAAATTAACATACTTAATATTAATGACGATGGTATATGCACATACGGAATAACAGATGGAAACAAATGCTGTAATTGCCCTTGCATAAAAAATTCCATTAGCATCCAAGCCAGCAACACGGCAAAAAAACCAAAAGCCGAAATTAAAACGGCGGGTTTATGAAATTCTTGGGTCACTTCAGATTTATAATTTTTAAAAATACTATTTTTGAGCGCATGATACGGTATTTGGCCATTGGTGTTATCATCTTTATTACTTGGTATTGCACGCCTCCACATACTGTTTCAATGTTTAATAACGCTGTTGAGCTGGGCGAAGCACTTTTTAAAGATCCCATTTTATCACGCGATTCTTCACTGAGCTGTGCCTCATGCCATAAGCCCGATTTTGCTTTTGCAGACACAAGCGCTTTAAGTAAGGGACATAAAGGCCAAAGGGGATTACGAAATACTCCCAGTGCCATGAATATTACAGATCATAATTTTTATTTTTGGGATGGTCGTGCAGCTACCCTTGAAGAACAGGCTCTGGGGCCCATAGAAAATCCGGCTGAAATGAATTTACCGTTAAGTTTGGCTATTCGCAGGTTAAAACGACATGCCCTGTATGCAAAGTCATTTTATGCCATTTATGGCGTTGCCCCTTCGGCTTTAAATTTATCTCAGGCTTTGGCAGATTACCAACGTAGTCTTGAAACCTCTGACACGCCATTTGACCGTTACATGCAAAACCAAGACAGTTCGGAATTTTCATTATCAGCGCGGCGCGGACTTCAAATTTTTAATACTAAGGGAAAATGCTTTGATTGCCACTTTGGCTCGGATTTTACGGGAAACGATCAGTTTAAAAATATTGGGCTATATGATGGCAAGAGTTGGAATGATAAAGGACGGTTTGAAATTACTCATAACCCTAAAGATTTAGGAGCATTTAAAACTCCCGGACTTCGAAATATTGCCCTTACAGCACCGTATATGCATAATGGTGCTTTTAAAACGCTAACAGACGTAATTGAGTATTATAATACCCCCGATAAATTTGTTTCTGCATCCATTGGACGCGACGCGTTATTACAACAACCCTTGGGTTTAAGCGCTCAAGAAAAATCGGATTTGCTGGCCTTTTTAATTTCTTTAACCGATAGGCGGTTTACACAAAAAAAAATCTAAAAAACGCTATACAATACCGGCCGGCTTGGACTGGCATCATTTTCGATAGGTGCAATTTGCAGTTCTAACAAATAATTTCCATCGGGACAAGAGTTGGGAACATAAACCAGTTCGGTAATGGTTTTTGAGGATTTTGAATTCATCGGATAATTCCAAAATTGTTTATGTCGCGCTAATGCACCCCCATCCGATTCACGGTCTACACTTGGTAAATCTATAAGCAAATGTTCTATGCCCCATGTATTTAGTTTTGATATACAAAGTTCATCGAGATACGGCGGATTGGTATTACTATAATTTTGATTTATTTTACTGATTCCATTGCTTAAGGTTCTTATGATAAGAGCCTCCGCTGGCCATTCTGAAGGGGTTATATCCAAATCGGAACCACGCAAAATCATGTCACCGTTTGCTGTAGTATGCGGTAAAAGCGTACATACTGTTGTTAAAAAAAAATAACGGTCAAAAAGATTATGAACACTTTGAAAGTCTTTACTGATATGACCTGCTGATTCGGTATGCGTACAATGTGCATGGGGATTTACATGAAGGTCATTAAAATTAACACTTCCTCCCTGCGCTACAGAACCCACCCAAGAATCGCTAACAACCGGAATCCGTTTCATGGGAGGCTGATACCATGCCCTTAAACTGTGCTCATTAACAGTTGCAGCAATGGAAAGATCTATGGGTTTAAAAAAATCAACCTTAAAACTAACGCCTTTATGTATAATACTGGCAAGCATTAAATGGCAACCTCGGCTTTAATGTGAGGGTGAGGATCGTAATTACACAATTCAAAATCTGAAAAAATAAAATCAAAAATTGATGTTCGTTCTGAATTTATGCGCATTTGTGGTAAAGGCCTGCATGCACGCGTAAGTTGTAATTTTGCCTGATCTATATGATTTAGGTATAAATGCGCATCGCCTAAAGTGTGCACAAAAGTACCGGGCTTTAAACCGGTAACCTGAGCCATCATAAGGGTTAACAACGCATAGGAAGCAATATTAAAAGGTACACCTAAAAAAACATCTGCGCTGCGTTGATACAACTGACAACTTAATTGACCTTCGGCAACATAAAACTGAAAAAACGCATGGCAAGGAGGTAGTTTCATTTTAGGGATATCTCCTACATTCCAAGCACTTACAATTAAACGTCTGGAATGTGGATTTTTTTGTATGTCTGCTTCTACCTGACGGATTTGATCAATGGTGCTGCCATCTGAGCAGGACCAGTTGCGCCACTGGTGCCCATAAACCGGTCCCAAATTTCCATCGGCATCTGCCCATTCATTCCAAATACTTACGCCATGTTCTTTTAAATATGAAATATTGGTATCACCTTTTAAAAACCATAACAATTCATGAATAATGCTCTTAGTATGAATTTTTTTTGTGGTAATTAATGGAAATCCTTCCTGTAAATCAAAGCGCATTTGATATCCAAACACGCTTCGGGTTCCGGTACCTGTGCGATCTTGTTTGGTAATACCATTTTTTAAGATATGGTCAAGTAAATCGTGGTAAACTTTCACGCATTAAAAATACTTGGTATTTTATTATAAATTAAAAGCAGTACATGCCCGGTGTATTCTCTACGGCCAGCACCATTCATGCCAATTAACTTAATTTTATAGATATATGTGCCTTCAGCCATAGGCATACCCCCAACCGTGCCGTTCCAGCCCCAATTGAGTTCACGTGTCATGTATATACGGTTACCGTTTCGGTCAAATATCTCCATTAAAAAGCCTTCGGATTTTATAGCGGAACCCGAAATTTTAAACATATCGTTGAGATTATCTCCATTTGGCGTAAAACTATTAGGGATATATACTTTAAAATCATCAATAACCTCAATGTAGTCCATTACGGTATCTCTGCAGCCGTTTTCATTTTCAGACACTAAAATCACTTGGTATCGGCCGGGTAATTCGTATTTTCTTTGCGGATATATGTAGTTGCTGGTATCAAAACCTAAACTGTAATCATAGGTTGTATCTATTTTTAAAGGTGAACCTCCTGTAAAAGTCCAGGCGTTTCGGATTACGGGCTGTATAGCGTGTAAGGGTTTAAATTCAACAATATCGGTGGTAGTAGGATTTTCAGGTGACCATGATATTGAAGAACCCGGATTGGGATAAACTTCAATGGGAACCGGAAAATCAAATATGCCATGACATCCGTTTGTACCAGTTGTTGAAACCTGCAGTGAGTATATTCCAGGTGCATCCAAACAATATTGAATACTGTCCTGCTGGATTTTACGCACACCTCCAAAATCATACATTACAATAGCGGCCTCTCTTCCGGTTTTAGAATTTAAAAACATGCACAAAGGTTGACAACCGTAAGCTTTATCAATTGTAAATTTTGGTTTTGGCGGCTGGTTTACTTTAATGTCAAAAGCATGAGAAATTGAATATCCAGGGCATGCAATATCAAAGGCTAAAATATTATAGTTTACGGAAGATAAAGGAATTGCAACTTTTTGTGGTCCTATTGGATTGCCAATATAAACCGCAGGACTCCAGGTGTAGGCATAATTTTGACTGCCTCCCGATGCACCGATTTCCAAATAAACCGTATCACCAGAACATACCGTTCTGTCAAAAGGTCTTAAAGTAAATTCAATAGGGGTTAAGATGTCAATTGTAGTGCTGGCGGTTGTTATACAAGGACCAAGCGATATGTTTAAAGTATAGGTGCCTGACTGATTGGGTTGAGTAACAGGAAACACTATGTCTTTTAAGTTTGATGTGAACCCTGTACTACTGGTCCAGGTATATCCAGTTGCACCTGAAGGGCCATTAACCACTAAACTTGTATTATAGCAAGCTTGTTGACGATTTACCAAACTAAATGTTAAAACAGGATTAACCGTAAGTAAAGTTGTATTTGTATTAGAACATGAAATATTATTTCCAACAAAAAACGCTGTAACTGTATAAATTCCCGTAGCATTTGTACTGGGATAATACACTGTTGCATTAGGTCCAGGCGCATTAAAACCATTAGGACCGGTCCAAACAAACTGATTTGCACCGAGAGCTGATGCCTGTAAAAACGCATTGTTGGGTGTACAAACCGGCTGTGTAGGTATAATTGAAATGGTATTTACAGGAACTACATTTAATTGAGCCGAACTGGTTGCCGCACAAGTTGTACTGTTTTGGCTAAAAATGGCCGATACATAATAAATACCCGATGCATTGGTTTGAATATTTGTTAAAACCGTATTGGTATTGTTGGCCGAAAAATTATTGGGACCATACCAATTAAATGCAGACGCACCTGTGGCAGCAGCGCTTAAACTAAGTGTATTGTTTTGACAAACACTTGGAAGCATTGTAATAACAGGACTATTTACAGTAATTACCGAAACTGTAATTTGAGCATTTCGTTGACAGGTAATTACATTATTGGTAAATAAGGCAGTAACCGTGTAGGTTCCCGAGTTTAAAGGTAAAGCTGGATTTATAGTAGGATTTGCAATAGAAGCGTTAAAACTTTGCGGACCCGACCAGGACCATCCAAAAGCACCTGAGGCTCCGGCGTTAAATGATAATTTATCACCTTGGCATAAAACTGTTGAAGGGGATGCAGAAACATTTATAGAATTAGTACTTACCACACTAACTTGGGTAATGGCAGTTCGCGGGCATTGAATGTTATTAAAGGGTAAATTAGCTGTAACGGTGTAATTTCCAGAATTGTTTGGGGTAACACCTGTAAGTAACACATTGGATACATTTGTGCCCAGTGGGGTTCCGTAGGGGTCGTACCATTGGTAATTTACACCACCGGGTAAATTTGCCGTAAGCTGAACAGTACCATTTTGACACACATTGCTTGGAGAATTTACGGTAATTGGAGTTGTTGGCGATACATTAATGGTGGTGACCCCTGTAGCTGTACAGCTGCCTGCAGATGTAATCAGATACGTACAATTGTTTATTGCAGACAAATTAGGTATTAAAATAACATTACTCTGCAAATTATTGGCACTAAAACAGGTACTGTTTATATTGTAAAATAATCCACCAGGAGGTGCTGTAATGGTGGCTGTTGAGCCCGCACAATAATTTACCTGATTTGTAAGTGATAGCGGCGCGGGTGGCACAATAGTTAAATTAATGGTTGCTGAACTGGCTACCTGACCTTGCAAGCTTGTTCCTACACCATTTAATGTAAACTGAAAATTTCCTAAAATTTGACTGGAATGTGAAATTGTAAACACGTTAGAAGCCAAAGCCCCTGAGGCCGGGCTACCGCCATTGGGGACCGATAAGTTATAGCTTACGTTTCCCACATTGGGCCACGTTGCAGTTACAGTAACAACCTGATTTGGACAAGCAGTGTAATTTTGAACTTGAATTTGAGCATTAAAAACGTTTACAAAAACACTTGTAAACAGCAAGATTATCAAAAGCCTAAAATTCGATGTAAAATTCTGAAACATACCGCATTGCAAATATAACCATATGTGTTAAAAAAAAAAGAAAATTAACTCAATTGAAGCCCTTATTAACGAAGTATAAACCATTCTAACGGGATTTTTAGCAAATTTGCCATTACTATGAAAGGTATAATTTTAGCGGGTGGTTCAGGAACCCGACTACACCCGTTAACGCTTGCAGTTAGTAAACAACTCATGCCGGTTTATGACAAACCCATGATTTATTATCCGCTTTCTGTATTAATGATGGCCGGAATTCGTGAAATTTTAATTATTTCTACGCCACAGGATATGCCACAGTTTCAACGCCTGCTGGGAAACGGAAAACAATTGGGTTGTGCATTTTCATATGCCGTTCAAGAAACGCCTAATGGCCTAGCACAAGCATTTGTAATAGGTGCTCCTTTTATAGGAAATGATGATGTAGCTTTAATTTTAGGAGATAATATTTTTTATGGTGCCGGTTTGGGTAGCGCCCTTCAAAATGTTAATACACCAGAAGGCGGCGTGGTATTTGCTTATCACGTAAGTGATCCTGAACGCTATGGTGTGGTTGAATTTGATTCTCAATTTAAAGTTTTATCCATAGAAGAAAAACCCAAGCATCCAAAATCCAACTATGCTGTTCCCGGACTTTATTTTTATAATAATGATGTTGTAGAACTGGCTAAAAACTTAAAACCCAGTGCCCGCGGCGAATATGAAATTACAGATATTAATAAAATATATTTACAACAACAAAAACTTAAAGTTTCTGTGCTTGACCGAGGAACCGCCTGGCTTGACACAGGTACTTTTCCGTCATTAATGCAAGCGGGACAATTTGTTCAGGTTATTGAAGAGCGTCAGGGTTTAAAAATTGGTTGTATTGAAGAAATTGCTTTTAAAATGAATTTTATTAACCGTGATCAGCTTTTAAATCTTGCTCAGCCCCTTATTAAAAGTGGATATGGCAGTTATCTCATACACTTAGCGGGCTAATTTTAAATGTTTAATACATTTCAACATTTGTTTAATGGGCGGCTTGAGCAGTATCTTAAAAACACGGCCCTTAAAAACCCACAATCCCTGTATGAAGCTGAAAGCTATATGCTTCAACTTGGAGGTAAACGCATACGTCCCTATTTAGTATATTTAGGTGCTTGCGCCGCAAATGGAAACCAGGCCTATGCCATGGATGCGGCCCTGTGTGTTGAGGTGTTTCATAATTTTAGTCTTATTCATGATGATTGGTTAGATCAATCCCAGCTTCGGCGAGGACAGGCTACCGTACACAACAAATGGAATGCCCCACAATCAATTTTAACAGGTGATGTCATGTTTGCAAACAGCTTTGCACTTTTACAATCGTATCCGGATTCAATTTGTGGCGCATTATCAAAAATATTAAGCAAAACAGCCTCTGAGGTTTGCGAGGGTCAGCAATTGGATTTAGACTTTGAACAAACCGCACAGGTAACCGAAGCAGACTATCTACATATGATTCGCCTCAAAACGGCGGTATTATTAGGCTGTTCGCTACAATTGGGTGTCATTACAGCGGGGGGGAAAATGGAATTACAACACGAATTATACCATTTTGGTGTGGATACCGGCATAGCGTTTCAAATATTAGATGATTATTTAGATGCTTTTGCTGAAACCACGGGACCTTTTGGTAAAACAATTGGGGGCGATATTATTGGGGGCAAAAAAACACTTTTGTGGATTTACAGCAATTCCAAAAAAGAAATGCCAAAACTTAAATTAGAATCACATGCGCCCCATTTTAATTCTGAAAAAATAAAATTGCATCGTGCATGGTATAACGAAACCGGTGCTACAAAACATTGTTTGGAAACCGTATCCAAATATCATAAACAAGCCCAACTCCGTTTACAAAATCTTGAAATGGATGCTGCTGTAAAAAATGCATTAAACACCCTTTTATTAGAATTGGAACAACGCATGGTATGAATATTGAAAACGCTTTTAAACATCGTATTGCTTTGCAGATTCGGTTTTCTGACATTGACCGGCTGCATCATGTAAACAATGCCGTTTACCATCAATATGTTGAATATGGACGTGTTGAATATTTTAACACCGTTTTGAAAGATTTAGTAAACTGGAACCTACACGGTTTTGTGTTGGCTCGTACCGAAATGGATTTTATACACTCACTTAAATATGGAGACGAAGCGATCTGCTGCAGTAAGGTAACAGAAATTGGAAATAAAAGTGTAAAAACAGAAACCCATATTTACCACCTTAATAACGGATACCATTTAGCCGCACAGTGCAAAGGTGTTTTGGTTTGCATGAATTACTCAAATCAGCAAAGCATGGAAGTGCCTGATGCATGGAAGGTGCGGATTAAAGATTTTGAATCGGCTTAAGTCATTTTAACACCAATTACAAGCACATCGTCCACTTGCTCGTGTACTCCCTGCCATTCAATAAGTGATGTGTTTAAAACTTCTTTTTGTTTAAATGAATCGTAGGTGCTGATTTTTTCTAACAGGCGTTTAAAATTTCCTGCCATAAACTTTTTGCCATGAGGTCCACCAAACTGATCGGCATAACCGTCTGAAAATACAAAAATTTGATCGCCCGGTTGAAGTTCGATTTCATGATTTTCAAAAGCTTGTTTTTCGCCATGATGAAACCCAACAGGAAATTTATTGGCTGAATGGATTGTCAAAGCGCCATTTCTGACAATTATTAACGGATTGAATGCTGCGGCATACTGCAATTTTCGAGATTTAAAATGTATTGCACACAAAGTAATATCCATGCCATCTTTGGCCTGGGCAGAACCTTCCGCACTTAAGGTAGATATAAGATTATCCCGTAATTGATTTAAAATTTCAGCAGGTGTTATTAAGTGGGCATTCTTTAAAATATCTTTTAAGTTATTGTAGCCGAGTAAACTCATAAATGCACCTGGAACACCATGCCCTGTACAGTCCACTGCTGCAAAATACACCCAATCGTTTTTTTCTTCTATCCAATAAAAATCCCCACTTACAATGTCTTTAGGCTTAAATAAAACAAATGCATCGGGCAGTAACCGTTTAACCTTGTGTGAAGTTGGTAATATAGTATCTTGAATGCGTTTGGCGTAATGTATACTGTCTTTTAACTGCAAATACACTTCTTCCAGTTCAGTACTTTTGCGTTCAATTTCAGATTTTTGACGAACCACTTCCTCTGTACGTTCCTCCACTTTGCGCTCCAAAATACGCTCGTTTTCCGCTAGGTCTTCACGCATTTTTAATAATGCCATGCCTAATGTGTCTTCTTCACTTAATGGCTTAAAATTGGCATCAAATTCACCAGCCCCTGTAGCTTTGGCAAATTCGGTAGTACGCTCCATGGAATTAATAAGCTCCGTTAGGGCATTACTCATTTCACCAATTTCATCCTTGCGTTCTGGAATTCGGGTTTTGGGTAAAATACCTTTAGCCATTGTTAAAATCATACCCTTTAACTCATGTACAGGTTTTACGATAGAACGTGCAGTAAAAAGGGCTACTGCAATACCTCCTATTACAAGTGCTAAACCCATAAATTTAACAAACCATTCTAAAAATCTAAAGGAGTTTAATAGTTTATCATTTTCATCACTGGCATTTATTTGTTTTTGTGTAATTAAAGCGTTAAGGCTCTGGTATAAATCGTTTAAATCCGATTCGGCATCACGTAAAGCGTTTTCAGCTAAAAAATAAATTCCGGGATCGTTATACGACTCCAAATTTACAAGCGGTTCCATGATATTAAGGCGGTAATCTAAAAACAGCGTATCCGCTTTACCAATAATGCGCTTCCAGGTTTCAAGTTCAGTATTTTTCCACGAATCGGTAAAACGACTTACCGACTGTTTTTGTTTTACATAGTCTGTTGCGATGAGTTTTTCAAGTTCAACACGGCCGGCATCATTTACATCTTTACTATAATACCATTTTGAAATCAAGGTTTGTGAACGTTGTAATAAAAAATTAAATTCTTTAAGTGCTGCAACAGAAGGAGTTACTTTGCCTATTACGTTTTCAGTTGTTGTTCGGCTCGAAGAAAGCGTAAGCAGTGTTAAAATAAAAGCGGTTATGGTTAAAACAATAAAAATACCAAAACCCAAATTAAGCCGGCGGCCAATTGTCAATTTATCAAACATGGACTTATTTTTGGGGTTGGGTTTCTTCGAGTTTTAATCCTTTTTGCAAACCCAAGGATTTAAATTCGTTGGATTTATTAAAATCATTTAAGAGTCTGTAAATATAAAACAGGGCTTCGATGGCTTTTAAATTATTTTGATCGTTTTGATATCCTTTGGAGACAAATTGTTCACTTTGCTTTCCGAGTTTTACTAAATTATCTTGTACTAAATCCAACTCTTCGAGTGGAGTATCTTCATTAAGTTTTTGAATAATATTAGCTGCCTGGTTGTAATACAATAAGCCCATTTGTATATTGGCAAACACGTTATTGGGATCAATTTGTAATACTTTTAAATATGCCGATTTAGCCAAGCTGCCCGCTTCGGCATTTGAATTATCTTTTTCAAATAAATACGAAAAGTAACTTCCCAAAGCTTCATAAAATTCGAGTTCGTATTTACGTACGTCCATGTTTGGAAAATAGGTTTCATATATGGATTTAAATTTATTAAAATTTGTAAGCGCATTCGCATGGTAACGTTTTAAAAGCGCAGCAGCATTATTGCTTTTATCTGCTGCCATTGACTTCATAAGTGTAGTGTCTTTAAGCTGCAGTGAAGCCATGTTGTAAAAACGTTTAGAAATATAACGCAACAAAATATAATTGTCTTTTGTAATATTTGAATCTGGTAAATAATTAAAGGAACGCTGAACGGAAATAAAAATAGAATCTAGTAGCTCTGCTTTTGTGCTATAATTTTGTACACGACACAATTCATAATACGCACGCCCTCTTAATGTCCATGACACCGACAAGGTTTTAGTTTCTGCATGGCGCACGACAGAATCTAAAATTTTAACGGCTTTAAGGGGGTTTTCGGCGAGTATGGTATTAGCCCTTACCAGTGCAGATTTTTGAGCATGCAATGCTCCGCCATCTAAGCCCAAAATAAGGATTAAAAGCCCGATTAGGTATTGATTAATGCGTTTCATATTTAATTAATTACTGTAGCAGCTAAGGTTTTAAAATCATCATTGGTTTTTAGTCCGGTTTTTAGGGCATTAGAGTAACTGTACTCAAACTTTAGTTTGTTTTCAAGATAAATGAAATTTACACACGATCCAGACCTGCAGGCCTCGGGTTTTTCGCTGATAAGTAAAACACCTTTGTTTCGTAGCTTTGAAGCGGCATCTGAAATGGGCTGCAACTCTAATTCATTTGTAAAATAAATCATATGTGCCAATTGGTTTTTTTCCATTTTAGTATGATTTACAACTATTATATTTTGGGCGCCCACTTTCTTTTTTTGAGCTAATGCCTTTAACTCATTGGTTAAACTGGCATTTTGGCCAATAAGATAAATAACAAAATCACCTGTTTTTTTAGCCTCAGGCCATTCAAAATAACGCGTGAAATTCATTATAAACAATGCTTTTAATTTTGCATTGGGATCAAAATCGGGCGGACGGTAACTCATTGCAATACTGCCCAATACACCTATCAAAACCAACCTGATACGGAAATTAACATGTGGATTGAACCCGAACATATTTTAAAGTTACAAAAAAAAACTAAACGCGAAATTAATCGTTATGCATGGTTTGTGACCTAAACCATTGCTCCATCGCCATTTCTTGTCGTTCTAGCCGAGTAAGCACAGCACCCTTTGAAGCTACATATTTAAAAAGCAGCGCTTCCCAATCACCCATAGATTTAAATTCTAAATTCCAGTTTATCCCTATGTTATCTGTACAATTAATGCCACTGGAGGCTGTAAAATCAGTCCAAAAGGTGTTTGGTACTGCTTGTTGCAATTGTATATGCAAAATCATTTTACTGCCGGTTTTTAATGCAGCAAGCGTTGAGTCTGCTACCAATTTTCCTGACCGTATAATAATAACGCGATCGCATAAGGCCTCTACTTCCTGCATTATATGTGTACTAAACATAACTGTTTTTTGAGCACCCAATTCTTTTATAAGGGCTCTAATTTGAATGATCTGATTGGGATCTAAACCCGTTGTAGGTTCATCTAATATTAAAACCTCAGGATCCTGAATTAAAGCTTGAGCTAACCCAACCCGCTGACGGTAACCTTTACTAAGCTGTTTAATTTTTTTATGTTGCTCCGGTCCAAGACCTGTTTTTTCAATAAGTTGGTTTACAATTTTTAAACGGTTAGTAACATTAAATAATCCGGCGGTAAATTGTAAAAATTCACGTACATACATATCCGTATACAGCGGATTGTGTTCTGGTAAATAACCTATAGATTTACGCCATTGGTATTGATTGGTATCATTACGCTGTCCGGAAATTACGCAATAACCAGAATCGGGTTTTGTAAAACCGGTTATAATACGCATAAGCGTACTTTTTCCGGCACCGTTGGGTCCTAAAAAACCTAAAATCTGCCCCGTTGGTGCAGAAAAGGACACGTCACGTAATGCACATTGTGAGCCAAAATGTTTTGTAATATTATGAACTTCTAGCATTAACTATAAATTACAGTTTTAAAAGGTACCCCAACGTTCCATTTCATCAAATGTCCACAAATCGGGGAAAAAAATTCGTTTTTGAAATCGGGGAGGTAAATATTTTTGCCAATTAGTGCCACCGGTTGCTTGCGTGCTATCGGAACCACGCTGTAAATAACGCACCGCACTTTTATAGTGCACTAAAGGCCATCGTACATTTACCTGCAAATCAAGCTGCCTTAAAGCATCTTTTAAACCCGGATGTGCTTGATCGTTTAAATTGAGTTCTTTAAACTTATGCCATACAGTTTTGTGGGCATAGGCCTTGGCATGAGATATAAAATGATTACGGTACTGACTTTCAAAATGCTTAAGCGTTAAAGTTTTTTTACCGCTTTCTAATTCTGTTGCACCTTTATTCCAATAGATATGATCTAATAATGTTTCTATTGAAGTTTCATCTTTTAAATTTAAGCGCTGATCGGCCGATACAAGATGTATTAATGGACAGCAGCTCATTTCAATTAAACGGTATTGTGCGCTTTGAAAACCACTGGCAGGCAACAGAGCCATTCTGAATTTTAAAAATTGTTGCGGCTCCATGCCGTCAACCATAATATCAAACGATTGTGTGAGCGATTCGAAATAACGAACAATTCGCATAATATGCATTTTAAAAAATTCAGGATCTAATGCAGCATTCCATCCCAAATCATGCCCATCTGAAGAAATGTTTTTTCCATTATGGGTTATTTGCTGTAACTCATGCAACACCAATTTAAAATACAGTTCTGTTATTTGATGGTACATTATAAAAATCAGTTCATCCGGATAATCGGTTTTGGGATGTTGAATGCTTAACAAGGTGTCTACCTGTATATAGTCCCAATACTTAGTATAATTTCCTTGAATTAAGCCCTCGAGATAACTCATGGGATCTTGCCCCGTTAATTTATATTTTGATTGTATTCGTTCCCAAGCATTTTGTAATTCAGCATCCATGATATAAAAATACGGATTATCGGAATATTTTATTACGATTTAAAGACGCTTGATAGGTTTTGGCATTTCGTAAATGTTCCGCATACGTTTTAGAAAAATTTGAAAACCCATCACGTTCTGCTCGAGCACAAAAATAGAGAAATGCATGTGAATCACAATGCAATACCGATTCTATAGAAGTTGTATACGTAAGCGCGATTGGACCGGGAGGTAATCCTTTATATTTATATGTATTATAAGGTGACTCAATTGTTTTATCACTATTTAATAGCCGTTTTACACCCCGTAAACGGTTTGCAAAAACCAAAGTTGGGTCAGCTTGTAAAGGCATTTGCGCCTGAATACGATTTAAATAAACCCGGGCAATTTTTTGACGTTCTGTGTATACCGGACTTTCCGATTGTACAATAGAAGCTAATGTAATAACTTCTGGGCAGCTGAGTTTTAGTTTTTGAGCGAGTTTCAGCCTATTGGGATTCCAAAATTTTTTATAATGATACAGAATGCTATCGGTCAAATTTTCAGGCGTAATTGTCCAAGGCACATTATATGTTTTTGGGATTATACAAAAAAAATAATTTGCTGAATCTCTTCCTAATGTAGATTTTAATACTGTAGATGAAAACATTTTACGAAAATCAGTTTCATTAAAAAACAACTTTGCATCCAAATATTTACATAAATCTTCTGGACGATGTATTTGTGAATTAATATAAACCCTAATTAATTCCTGATTACCTGAAACTATAATAGAAACA
>Ga0255094_1000309_pt1 | contig 27331 bp, 15 predicted proteins | sample Colum_Law_RepB_8_2_FD_188434 | JGI IMG/M metagenome (GOLD analysis project Ga0255094, IMG submission 188434) | Freshwater microbial communities from Columbia River, Oregon, United States - Colum_Law_RepB_8d | ecosystem: Environmental > Aquatic > Freshwater > River | place: USA: Oregon...
ATGTTAGCTGGCGAGATCCAAAGGCTGGTACACCGGCAGGATCACCAAGGTTGTCCTGAACGTTGAAGTCGAAGTCGACACCAATTCGTTCGAAGAAGTTGTCGGAAACGCTGATAAATCGCACTTCGACAGTTACTTGCAAGTCCTGCAGCTTTCGCAACTGCTTCAGCAAATCAGCGACCTGCTCATGTGTCGCAGCAGTCTGTCGAATCACAAGGCTCAATGTGTTCTCTTCAGTCCCGATCGTCCCGCTTCCACCATCGACGTCCCATGTGCCAGGTTCAATAGTGGTGGTCAGCAGATCGATAAGACCCGAGAAGTCTGCATGATTGTCAGAGTAGTCAACAGTCGCACCGGAGTTGGTTCGACCATTTCCACTGATGTTGACAGACAGGTCATCGTTTACCTGATACAAGCCCATTCCAGGACTTTGTGATTGATCCTTACTGCCCCTGGAGTTGGTGCCAAGCTTATTTGCCACCGGCACAACCAGATCTGCTACATTGTAGGTCAATGTAACCAGCTTGGTTTCCTGCTCCAGTCGATTCGAGATCATCAGCGTTTCATTCTCGATCGTGTAGACCAGACCACCGGCCTGATCCAGCAACAGATTCAACGCACTTCTCAGAGTAATCCCGTCCACATCAATACTGACTGGTTGATCGGCTGTCAGACCTTCCGTTTCGATAGCACGAGTCTGCATGGCAATATTGATGCCGTGGACTGTTGCAATGTGTCGGATGACTTCCGTTAAGGCCACGTCATGGAAGTGCAGGGAGACTTTCTCTCCGAGGCTCTTCTCGATCTGCAGTTCGCTTTCTGTTCGTTCACGGCTGTCTGCACGGCCATACTTTTCGCGACGCTTTGACAGGTCCGTCCACGACTTTGCATCCGGCATCGAGAAGTCTCCTCCCGGAGGCATAATCGAAGCCAGCTCCACATCGTTCAACTGCTGTGTAAAGCTGTCGGCCTTGCGTTCCCGCACGTCATTGTTAAAGGCAACCTGACGCTGAATCTTGGCTTTTTCAACCATGATTGTGGCCTGAGGCAGATCCGGATTCAGATCCTTCGCTTTCTTGGCCAGCAGCTCTGCTTCTGCGTATCGATGTTCTTTCATCAGTTCGTTGTACTGATCAACAAGTTCCGCGAACTCCTGCTCGATCCGAATCTTTGATTCTGTCTCGCGTTTGATCGCTTCCATCACGTTGCGATTCTTGTTCTGCTGAACGATATTCGGTCCTTGCTGATCCATGTACTCGCGAATCGTTTCCTGACTGCGACGAACATAACCACCCAGAGTATCCAGTGACTCCTTGTTGAGAGGAGCTGCTTCAACTGTGGCAAGTGTGTTATCCAGAATCTGCAAAGCCTCTTCCGGATTATCCTTCTTCAGCTTCTCTGCTCGGAATACACTGTTCATGACTTCAGTGCGAAGACGTTCGTAGCGAACATCAGACTCTTCAGTCGCGGTTGTCAGCGGATCTTTTTCATTCATTGGGCTCATTGGAAGTTCGTTATCGATGGTGATCGATTCACCTTCCTGACCAGATGCCAATTGCACATCCGGAGCAGCGGCAACGTTCTGCATAAAGTCCTGCAGTTGTCGACGCTCTTTGGTGCCGAGATCTCCGGCATTCTTCGACGCTTCAGAAAATGCGGCCTTGGCAGCCACTCGATTACCACTGCGAAGAGCGGCAATACCTCTGCGATAAGCCTGAGAAGCAGACTCACCTTCTGGTGCCAGAACCGGGAAGTCAAACTCAGCCTCGTTGTTTGAAGCAAGTGAAGCAGATGCACGTCCCTCAGGAGTCACATCCACAGGGCTTCCGGACGCCAAAGCGTTTCGGCCATTCTTCTGAGAACTATTCTGGGCCATCAACTGGGCTTCTTCCAGCACGGTCTCCGGACGATCTTCCAGAAGTCCGAACGACGCGTCGTGCTGCTGGGCCTGAATTGCAAGATGCTGAGCCTTCTGATGATCGCCTTTATTCAAGGCAGACCGAGCTTCTGCAACCAGTCGATAGGCTTCTGATTCCGTTGCGGTTTCTGCGTCTGCAATGTTATCGGTGCGGGCTGAATTCTTTGATTTGCCCTGACCACGCAGTGCCAGTTCAATATCGTTCATTACAAGTTCCGGACGATCATCAAGAACATTGTACGCGACATTCAATTCTGATGCCTGAGCCGCCTTTTCTCGAGCAACACTCAGTTTTCCGTGGACAAGGGCTTCACGAGCTTCGTGAAGAAGCTTACGAGCCATCAGGGCATCTTCAGATGTATCACTGTCTGCTGATGCAAACGTCGAGTTGACGGCCGCACCAGTTCCCTGCAGACGTTTAATGTCTCGAGAAACCAGGGTCGGATTGTCCTCAAACATTCCGTAGGCCACGTCCAACTCTGCAGCCTGATCCGCAAACTTCGCGGCTTCTTCCAGGTTGCCCGCATCCATCGCAGCTCGTGCCTGAGTCAGCAAGCCTGTTGCCTGCTCGTACTCGTTGTCAGCACTCTTTGAACGAACGGTTGGCTTCTCAGATGACTTGCTGCCACCCGCAACAAAGGTCGATGTCTTCGTCTTCTTGTCAAGGTCTGCAATAACATGCTCTGGTCGATCATCCCACAGTCCCCATGGGGCCTGTAGTTGTCGAGCCTGAACAGCACGCGAACGAGCCGTTGCAGGATCTCCCTTGGCCATGGCAAGCCGTGCTTCCTTGACCAGTCGTTGAGCCTGCTTCTTCTTCAGCAGGTCATTGCTGGCCATTGGAGCCTCAACTTCAGCATCTGCCAGTTCCTCGAAAGGATTGACTTCCTCTGAGTCGGCTGCGGCAGAATCATCTGCTTCAGCCATTTCAGAAGATGCTGCCTCTTCGCCGAAGGCAAATTCATCATCCCGCGATACCGCAGGCTGATTGAGCGAATCAAGAAACTCCCCAGGAGTCTCTTCCCCTTCATTCCACTCAGCAGACAGCGAAGCCGCTGTCTCAGCCAGTCGGCGAGCTTCGGCAGTCTTGCCTTGCTTCGCCTTCTGCCGAGCGTCCTGAAGAAATCGTCTGGCAGCAGCATTGTAGTTGCCAGCAGGTTTTCCGGAGTCAGTCTGAGCTGACAACGTTCGTGACGGATCGCCGCCGCTGAACAAATACAGCGACACGGCCATCACCGAAGCGCATGTGATGAGTCCGATGGCCTTTTGCAATGTAGGATCCTCCTTCAGGAATGCGCGACAGAGCGACCTGGCTCTGGCAGCGATCGTCCATGATTTCCGAACCAGTCGATTCTGGTGCGGACCATGAGTCAAATTAGGTAACTCGATCCGAGCCCGGAATCCGTTTCCGGGGACTCGTGATTTAATCTGATCTGAGCTGTCTTGATTCTCCGCTCGTTCACTGCCTCGCAGCGCAACACTCGGACAATCGTCGCGGGGTGATAACTGTTGCGATCCGGAACGGTCAATACGGCGACAGTGTCAATTTGGACTCATTTTCTTCGATTCCTTCATACAGCGTGTCACTTCGGCATTGCCTGCCGATGTCATAGGGACCAAGGCACTGCAGGCCGAATCAGAAAGCCTTTTTCAGCGATTTTCGCTGAGAACAGCAATCCCAGGCCATCGCCGAAGACCGCTGTCAGCGACGATTTGAGCATCCTGATCCTTTCAATGTGGCCTGTCGGTCGAAGTTCACGCTGCGAATCCAGTCCAACCTCGTTTCTTCATTCTTGAGGTTGACATGAAGAGACAATATCCGCTTGCGAGGAGTCGAATCTCTTCGGCTGCCGGCGGATTCGAGCGATTCGCCTGGGCAGAAACTCTGCGTGCACATCCTGAGCGACTGTCAGAACCCGAATAACCATCCGTCACTTCGCAGACTTCCAGGCGATACTGCCAGTCATATGTCAAGTCGCTCCCGTAATGCTCGATCGACCCACCCGGGTTTGAACAGGCGTCCTGCTGGAATTGTTTTAGGCTAGAGTACAGGCGGAAAGACACGGCATGAGCACAACGATTGCCAGAAAACCAGAGTCACTTCAGGACGCGATCAGGGCTGTGATCAGTTCAGATGACTGCGAACTTCCAGTGCTGCCTGAGGTTGCAGCTCAGTTGCTTAAACTGACAGGCGACGTCGACTGCGAAGTATCGGACATTGTTGCTTTGATAAAACGCGATCAATCGCTGACCAGCCATCTGCTGCGCATTGCAAATTCTGTTCGTTACTCCACCGGAGTAACCGTATCCTCGATTCAGCAGGCTGTTGCACGACTAGGTCTCCTCTGCGTCCGGGAAATCGTGGTCCTTATTTCCTGCCAGTGTAAGGTCTTCGACGTACCTGACTTTGAAGCACACGTTCGTCAATCTTTTCGAAGATCGCTTGCGACAGCGGCGTTTGCTCAGGAGATCGCTCGAGTTCGTCGTATGAACGTTGAGGAAGCTTTTCTTTCCGGTCTGCTTCACGACGTGGGCCGTCCGATTCTTTTTCAGGCGCTTGCAACGCGTCGGCGTCGTCATGGCCTGGCAGCATCAGATGCCGAAATCTGCGAAGCTGCAGAGAAACACAGAATTTCGCTCGCCACGAAGCTCATCATTTCCTGGGACTTCTCAGCCCGTGTTGCGGAAGCCGTTCAGTTTCAGCTTTCTCCGCAAGACGCTCCCGGTTGCTCGCAACAGGCTGCAACCATCAATCTCGCGAGTTATCTCGCAGACAATGCTTTGTCCTCGAGACCCGCTCCAGAGTCTTCAGATTCACATCCAATGCTCACGGTGCTGAGTCTTTATCCGGAGCAATTTCAGGGCATTCTGCGAAACCAAGATGAAATCCTGGAATGGGTTAACTCAACTACATGATCGCTGAACGCCCGACATTCGATGTGCTTGTGATCGGAAGCGGCCCGGCAGGTCAAAACGCCGCGTTGGAAGCGGCGGAACAGGGTGCGCGTGTCTTGATCATTGAGCAGGAGCCTCAGGTTGGCGGAGCTTGCGTGCAGTATGGGACTATCCCAAGCAAGACTCTTCGTGAAACAGCCCTGACTCTTGCTGCTTTTCAACGTCGCAGCGGAGACGTCTACCAAATCAGCCATGACGCTGAACTCAGTGTGACAAGCTTGATGAAGCGACTGAATGAAGTCGTGCATGCTTATCAGGAAACAACCCGACACTGTCTCGAACGAGCTGGGGTTGAACGAGCCTACGGCCGAGCCCGGTTTTTGTCCGCCCATGATATTGAGATTACGCGTGTCTGCGGCGAACAAACCACGGTGAGTGGAAATACTGTGATCATCGCGACGGGGTCGCGACCACGAAACCCTCCGAACATCAGAGTTGATCATGAGAACATTCTTGATAGTGACTCGATACTTTCGATGAGCTACCTGCCAAGATCGATTGCTATCTTCGGCGGCGGAGTCATTGCCTGTGAATATGCATCCACTTTCTCATCTCTCGGTGTTCAGGTCACGATGCTGGACAGGGCCAGTCGGCCACTCGGCTTTGTCGATGCAGAACTTGTGGAATACTTCCTGCAACAACTCCGTGCCAATGGAGGAGAGTTCATCGGCAACTGCGAATTAGCAGCAGTTAAATGGGACGGCTTGAGTTCCGTCAGAACAATCCTGGCGGATGGTCGGGCATTTGATTCCGATAAAGCGTTCGTGGCACTCGGTCGTGTGGCAAATATTGATTCGCTGGGGCTGGTGAAAGCAGGGCTCCAGGCTTCAGACAGGGGTCTGCTGACAGTCAATGAGTTTTGTCAAACTGCCATCCCGCACATCTACGCTGTCGGGGATACCATCGGGCCTCCGGCTCTGGCATCCGCCTCGATGGATCAGGGGCGAAGAGCCGTTATTCATGCCTTGAGCGGAGTGCGAAGCCAAACCAGTCTTTCGCTGCCGACAGGGATCTATACGATTCCGGAAATCGCCACTGTTGGTATGACCGAGCAGGAAGCCAGAGAGAAGTTCGATGCTCCCAGAATCGCCAGGGTGAGTTTCGAACGGATCGCACGAGCACACATCACAGCAAATCCTTCCGGCATGCTGAAGATGGTGACATGCCCTGATGGCCAGCGCATCCTTGGTATTCAGGTCGTTGGGGACGGCGCCACCGAACTTGTTCATATCGGTCAGATGGCCATGATCGCCAACCTGCCAGTAGACACATTCATTCAGACAACGTTTAACTTTCCAACGATGGCCGAAGCCTATCGTCTGGCAGCTCTGGAAATTGTTCATACTCGAGAAGCCATAAGTTGTGGTCAGCAGAGTCGGCGGAGGAGCCATAATCTCGATACGCCAGCAGTCCTCAGCAGCAATCTCTGAAATTGAATTCGTAGATGCTGAACAACCCTGGTTGCCACAATGCGACACTTTCCAGGGCAAATAGCCAGCGTGTTCGGGAATCCCTACCTGTTGTCATCAATAGAACCTTCCGATTCGGAACAACCGTTTCGGCGTCTGCATGGAACGAGGACTTGTTGAAAAAATTCCACAGGAATCATGCCAAAGGCGATCAATAGTTCAATGAGTTGTAGCGGAAAATAACACTCCACCCTTGGTTCATTGGTGTACTGGTCCCCTCGGGGAAGATGTCTACGCGGTGTGACAGGCTGATTTCATATATCGAGTCGTAAACTATGTTCGAGCGCATCACTAACTTCTTTCGGCCTGAGGATGCTCAGAAGAAGGCATCAGTGGCACTCGCACGGCTGTTATCTCAATATGAGATGGATGGTATCGCCTATCGCAATGAGATCACCGAGAGCCGGCGACGCAGTGAATCAAGACAATTGGCGCTTGGCTGCTGGATTATCCCGTTCGAAGCTGATCGCCCACAAATTCTGGACTTTACCGCAGTTTCGTCGGCCGTGACCTACGACATGCGACGCACTGGGGTTGGAGTATTGACTTTTACTCCAATCGAGCTGAAGAACTTTGTTATCGCTCTCCCCGATAAAGAGGGTGTCTGGCGATTCTTTGAATGTGAAAAATGTCACAATTCCAGGATTCCAGGCGGATGGCATCTCTCCGGACTGAAGCTGCTGAGACTGATCGAACTGGAATATCGCGATGTCTCAGTCTTCCGCGACTGTATTCACGAAGATGCGAATGCCCCCGTTGCAGCAGGCTGGAATGGTTGATGTTTGCGGGCTCCTGATGCTCAACTTCCGGCGAGGGTTCTTTTCGATTCCTTCAGAGAAACAGACTGGTCGGATAGTCAGGGGAAAATGAGGCTGCAACAAACAGGATCGATTCGAAGTTCGTTTCTGGCTCTCTGTTGCACTCAGATTGAAGCCTGCTGCCAAGACTCAGCACATTCGCGATTTCTTTGAATGAGCCCTGCAGACTCTTGTTCACCGCCTGAGTATAAATCCAAAGAATCGGGTAACCTTCGCGTGACACATGGCTGCTTGCCTGTCATTTTGTAATCTCTATTCCGGTCCGGACACGGTTTACTCTGCCTTCGAACAGCCTATGCGCTGGCCCATTCGCAACCAGATACTGATGCCTTTCGCCCTGTTGCAGGGCGTTGTTATCATGATCATCTCGTTCAACGCATCATGGACTGCTGCGCAACGGGCAGAACGTGAATCCATTGCACGTCTCGATCAGGTTGTGAGGACGCTGAGTGAATCCCGATTTCCGGTCCAAAGCTCAGTCCTCGAACAGATGAAGGGGCTGTCCGGGGCAGACTTTATTGCGACTGACGCCAACGGGATCCTGACTGCCTCAACGCTTCACGAAACTCGCGCGTTGTCGATCCTCTCAACACCACGAGCGACCGTGCCTGATCTTGGCCGACTCAGTGAATTTCAACCAGTTTCAGTTGCTGGTGAGATGTGGCTTATCGGCGGTGTTCAAGCTCAGCGGTCCCCTGATCTGAAGGAGTTATTGGTCCTCATCCCTGAAAGTGAATGGCAGGCAATTCGCAATGAAGTCGTCTTTCCGCCACTCCTGATCGGAGGCGGTACTCTTCTGGCTATGGTTGGGCTTTCCTATATGATCGCAGCAAAGCTGGGGGCTCGACTTGATCGTATGCAACGGCATGTTGGTAAACTGGCAACGATGGAGTTTGAGAATCTGTTGCCAGTCTCAGGCAATGATGAACTCACCAGCCTGGCACTTTCCATCAATCGGATGGCTGTCGATCTCCAGCGAGCTACACAGCTTATCCGAATGTCAGAGCGCACAACCCTGATTACGCAGGTCGCAGGCGGACTTGCTCACCAGCTAAGAAATTCGATCACCGGGGCTCGTATGGCTATTCAACTGCAAATGAGACGATCTCCGAACAGTGATGTGGAAAGTCTGCTGGTGGCAAATCGTCAATTAAGCCTGACTGAGAATCAGATTCGTTGCCTGCTAAGCCTTACGCGAGATGTCCAGCAGGAACCCCTTCCGGGGCAAATTGATCAGATTCTGGAAACAATTCGTGATCTGCTTGAACCACAATTCCGGCATTCAGCCACTGGCCTGGAGATCGAGTTTTCTGCGGAACACGTCCCGAATTCATTGGCTGTTGCGGATGCCGAACAGATACAGTCTGCATTGCTGAACCTGATTCAGAATGCTCTTGAAGCCTGTCGCCCCAGTGGTCAGGTTCGTGTCGTTGTTAGCCTGATAGAAGATAGTATTCTGGTTGATGTCCTTGATAACGGTCCTGGAATTGCCGACGATGTCAAAGGGCGAATCTTTGAACCATTTGTGACAGGAAAACCAGAGGGGATTGGTTTGGGTTTGACGTTGGCTGCACAGGTTGCCGAATCCGCAGATGGAAGATTAACGTGCGAACGGGTTGAGAGCTGGACTCGATTTCGTTTTCAGATTCGCCGCATACGCTGATTTCCTGAAGTCCATCAAAATGCCTCATGTTCTGATTGTCGATGATGAACCATCTATCTGTTGGGCCCTGCGAGAATGCCTGACTGATGAGGGTTTCTCTGTGGATGTCGCGGGTACGGCCGAACAAGCCCTGGTAATCGCCGCTCACAATGTTCCCGATGTTATTTTGATGGATGTGCGGCTTCCGGGAATGGATGGTCTCAAGGCCCTGAGGCTCCTGCGCGACAGGTCAGTCACGGTCCCTGTCATCATCATGACAGCCTTCGGAAGCCTCAGGATCGCCGTTGATGCAATCGATGGAGGTGCTTTCGATTACCTGACAAAACCGATTGATCTGGACAAAGCAGTCGCCGTCGTTCAACAGGCCGTTTCAACACCTCCGAAGTCATGCTCTGCCGCCACTGCTGCCGCAGAATTGGATGATGCGTTGATTGTTGGTAGTTCTCCGAAGATGCAGGAGGTCTTCCGCCGTATCGCTCTGGTCGCTGAGCGAGATGTCCCGGTGCTGATCACGGGAGAAAGCGGGACCGGAAAAGATCTTGTGGCCCGAGCCATCCATCAGCACAGTCATCGCAAGGGTGGTTTCGTCCCGATCTGTATTCCGGCGCTAAGCGAAACCGTCATTGAAAGCGAACTCTTTGGCCACTCCCGTGCCGCGTTCACCGGGGCCGACAAAGATCGCAACGGGCTACTGGAACTCGCAAACGGTGGCACCGCGTTTATTGATGAAATTGGTGACGTCTCCCTGAATCTGCAGGCCAAACTTCTACGCGTCCTTGAGACCGGAGAACTGCGCCCGGTGGGAAGCAACGATTGTCGAATAGCGTCATTCCGGCTGGTTGCTGCCACTCATCGATCTTTGGAGCAAAGAGTCTCCTCTGGGGAATTCCGAAGCGACCTGTTCTTTCGCCTGAACGTCTTCCGAATCGAAGTTCCGCCGCTTCGAGAACGTCTCGAAGACCTTCCTGCACTTACACAAAGATTTCTGGCGAACTGTCCTCGCGGAGGACGCATCCTGCAGATGTCAGACGAAGCCCTCCGTGAGTTAATGACAAGACCGTGGCATGGGAACGTTCGGGAACTTCGCAACGTTGTGGAGTCTGCCAGCGTTGTTTGTCGAGGCGATACGATATTGCCTCAGCATCTCTCTGATCCGACGTCGCTGCTGACGACTGCGTCAGTGGAAACATCTATAGATCCAGTTACTCAGCTCAACTCTGCAATCCACGCATGGACCACGGCACAGTTGAGCAACCCGTCTGCGACCGTGGATGACCTGTATAATCGTTTTCTGAAGGCAACAGAGCCGACGCTTCTTTCAACTACGCTTGAACACTCCAGCGGACAACGCGGTGAAGCTGCCAGGATCCTGGGGATTCATCGCGAAACCCTCAGGGACAAGCTCAAACGAGTCGAGGAGACGCCGAACTGAAATCCTTGATTCCTGTCGCTGGAAACAGCAGGGCTTCGCGCGCTGCGACTCCAGGTGAATAACAGTTCCTCAACTCTCGCAATGGGATATCAGCCGTTCATAGATCCTGCAACACTCAGCTTTGCTTTAGCGACAGAGCAGGGGGGATGGTTGAAGCATTGAAGCGTACCATGAGTTCATTGCACCATAACATTACTGTGTTACGGATCAGTGTTCGTCCGCACGTAGGTCGATGCAGGGCCACTGCGATGAAAGTTCGGTGGGCCAACTCGAACGGAATTGTGAGCACTCACTTCAGCACTACTTGATTCACCAGATTCTGAACACCTTCTCAACATCAGATCCTGTGGATGACAGGGCAAAACAGTTCCGGTTTTTGCCAGAACTGCCAGCGTCGTCGCGTCAGAAGCATCGCCGACAAGGATTCCACCAAGTAGCTGTTTCCCATCCATTGTGAATAACAGTTTTCGATAAACTCCAGCAAAGGCATCTTCCTCAGACAAGACTGCGACATTCTCAGTGTCGGCTTTCCACTGACCGAAACACGCAACATCAACTCCGAGGAGCCGTAACTTTATCGATAAGTCGCCATATTCAAAGGGGCGACTGTCTCCACAAAAGTTCGCAGCCACGGTCTCTGCCATGGCATAACCAGGCGCTGTGACTCCGAACTTTGTTCCCGAATGCAAAGCACATTCACCAATGGCAAAGATTCGTGAATCACTGGTCTGTAAGCGGTCATTGACCTCAATACCACCTTGCTCACCAACAGTAATTCCTGCCTGGCGAGCCAGTTCATCTCGTGAACGAATTCCATCCGAAATGATCAACATATCGCAATCGAGCGTTGTGCCGTCATCAAACACGATTCCTTGAATGTGGCTTTCACCTCGTACCTCCGTCAGTGTCTTTGACAAATGGACGTTGACGCCGAGATCACGAATTCTCCGAAGCAGAGTTTGTGAGCCAGCCCGATCAAGATGAGCCGACAACAGTTGATTTTCTGGCTGAACAATATGAGTCAGCAACCCCAGTTCAGACACCGCACCAGCAACTTCTAATGCTGAAAGTCCGCCGCCTAGAACTGCACAGGTCCGAGCTTTCCTTGCAGAGGTTACGATATGTTCCATGTCATCAGCGGTACGGTAAACAAATACGCCCTGCTTCTGAATACCATGCACTGACGGTACCCGAGGATAAGCCCCCATGGCGAGGATCAGCAGATCGTACTCAACGTTGACACCTTTCATCGACCGCACAACATGACGATCCCGGTCAATATGGATTGCACGATCCGCAAGGTGCAGCGTGATTCCAACTGCTTCGTACCAATCTCGTCTTGCCAGCAATAACTTCTCGGCATCCCGTTGAGCAGTGAAGCTGAAGAGTCCTACTCTGTCGTAGGCAGATCTGGCTTCCTCACAGAAGACGACAAGCTTATAGCGTCGCCGTTCATCGAACGCCGTCAACTGCTCACAAAACCGCAGACCCACCATTCCGCTGCCGATCACGACAATGGTTTGTTGTTCTGCGAAACTCATCGGCCGATTACCCTCTGGAAAAATTCAGCAGGCTGACAGTCAGCCTTATCGAAACAAAAGATCTAACAGCACACGCCCGGGTTCATCACGAAAAATTATCCAAATCATGCACATCAAATTTTCTTGTGCCCACATTCTCACGCCGGAGTTGTCGACACTATCCGGCTGGCGTTTCATGCGTGCAGCCATGCCCCCCATGCTGCCGAGTCAACCAGAAGGGTCTAACGAATTGGCACAGCGACCTCGCAAGTTCTTTCCTCGAACATTTCTGAAGTGTTTGGGGGAGCCAGTCCCGGTTTCGTTGGGCATTCTGAAAAATTCTTGCTTCAAGGCTCCGGGTTTCGTAGTGACGGAATACTCTGGAACTTCATGGACCGTAATCGATCAAATCGACTCGCCTCCGACTGATGATGATCAGCAACGAAAGCTCTGCACAAATCTCTCTCAGCCTCGGAATTCGGATGAACTTTTAATGACGGCCAAAACAACCCCTGATTAACCTGCCAGCACTTTCGCATGATGACTTTAGCTCCCGAAAATTCAGGAATGATTCTTCATCAAACAACACATGGTTCTGCTGCAGGGAACACCTCGGGGCGATCCTCTGCAGTTTCTGGTACTCTTAAATGCTCCGCAGCGAATCTGTCCCCAATCCCAAAAGCCAGAGAATGTCCTCAGTCTTTTCATTACCACTCGGAATCAGGGCAAAACGCATACCGATGGCGATTTTTCTTTGCTGATCATGTGTTCCCGGTTAAGTTTCTACATCAATTGCAGGGACTGTCCTGCACAAATAATCCGTAGGATTGAATTCTTAAAGTGAAACGCCGCTGTATGGTGAGAGATGCTGCTACCGACCTTGGCAGTATTGCCTGAACGGTTTGCACCGGATTGACCAGCGATAGCCCCCCAGGAGACGCTTCTTGAATTGACCCACGCAGATTGCCAGACTTCCAAATCTCTCTGCTTGCAGTGATTCAGGTCTATTGTGGAGTGACGTGCACGCAGCTAAGGCAAGAGTTTGCAGGTCCTGAAAAGTGCGGTCGCTGTGTGCGGCAGCCAGAACTCTCGATCGTTTCACGGCAGTGCAGTCGGGCTGAAATACGCGATTCCATCAGTTGCGTTAGCTTCCCCGTAAGTCATGCGATCGATCGATTCCTCTTGGTTTGTGAGTTGATGAGACTCACGAATCCGAGGACTGCGATTGCTTCTTAAGATCCGCACTGGGCGTCAACAAACAGATGCGAATCTGTATCGAAAGTGATCGGCACCATCCTGCGATGATTGATCAGAATTCAGACAGGAGTAGAGTTCTTCATCGTGCTCAATCCAGAACAACGGTTCCGATGCAATCGTTGAAACAATCCTGTGTCTGACTTGACGACACCTCTGCATGAACAAGTTAAGCTTTCGACTTGAGGTGAGTTGCGATCTCAGCCTGAATAAGACAACACAAAAGAAAGCCCCTCCATGGTGAGCCCCGGTGAGGAACAGAGATCAGGCGGTTCTTCCCCCGCGGTGATCCTGAAAGGAATCGTTCTTGGACTATTGTTGCTCGCAAGGGTAACGGCGGCCGATGAGATCCTTCCCGGCACAGCTCCGCTGACTGTGGATCGACCGCTCGATCAGGTGATGGTCGAGGGATTAAACATGTTTTGTCTGCGGGAGTTAGCCGCATCCCCTCGGCTACGATCAGAACGATGGAAAGACGACTTGGTCACCGGTGTCACACTGGAGAAGAGCCTGACGGATCATCGAAATCGTTTCCGAAGCTTGATCGGGGCTGTTGATATTCGCGTAACCTCTCATCCACCGAGACGCCAGGAATTTGAACTGATTACTACCCTGAATCAGTCATCCATCGTGGCGAAGAGTCCACGTGTCACAGTACATCGTGTTCGGTGGCCGGTCATTGAAGGTGTCTCTGCCGACGGATTGCTTTTTGTTCCTCCAATCATTCGGGCAGCCGTCGTTGCATTGCCGGATGCAGACTGGACTCCGGAAATGTTTTCCGGGCTGCAACAGGGATTGCCGGAAACGGCTCAGATCGTCCCCCGCCTTGCAGAAGCTGGCTGCATTGTCGTTGTTCCGATGCTGCTTAGCCGAAGTGATGAATACTCAGGACGCGCGGAGATCGTGTTCACAAATCAGCCGCATCGAGAGTTTCTTTACCGTCAGGCCTTTGAAGTCGGAAGACATATCATCGGTTACGAAGTTCAAAAAGTTTTCGCAGCAACAGATTTGCTTGAGCAGCAGTTGAAGCAGTTGGCACCGGATCAAATTGGAGTTCACCCAAAGATTGGTGTCATTGGTTTTGGCGAAGGTGGGCTTCTGGCACTTTACTCGGCGGCCATCGACACTCGACTTCAGGCCTGCTGGGTGAGTGGCTATTTTCAGCAGCGAGAGTCTGTCTGGCAGGAACCGATCTACCGGAACGTCTGGGGGTTACTAACCGAGTTCGGTGATGCGGAACTGGCCGGAATGATCGCTCCACGAAGACTAATCATCGAGTCGTGTCGAGCTGTTGAAGTTGCTGGACCGCCGCATCCCCGAAAAGGTCGTACGCACGTAGCCGCTCCCGGGCAGATCAGAAGCTGCCCACTGGAATCTGTTCAGGCAGAACTCGATCGAGCAAATCGATTCTTTTTGTTGCACCACAAGCCTGAAGAGCTCATCTCGGTCGTCAGCGGAAAGAGCGGTGCAGGGCCTCCAGGCACTGACAATGCCTTACGAGCCTTTGCCGAAAGGCTCGATGTGTTGGAACAACTTGTCCAACAGCCGACGCCTTGGGCTACCAATTCACTGCAGGATAGTGCGCCGGAACTCGTTATTCGCGATGCTATGACACGGGAGAAGAGGCAAATTGATGAATTGCAGGCTCATGTTCAGAGTCTGCTTCTCCGCAGTCACCAGGTGCGCGATGCTCGTTGGCGGTTAGATCCAGCGGCAATCGATGAGTGGAAGAATCAGGAACCTCGGCTGAGGGAATGGGTTCATGCAGAGCTAATTGGCAAGTTGCAGCACGAGCGACAGTTGCCTCAAGCTCGCTCTCGACGAATTCTCGTTAACGATGCTTATGTCGGATATGAGATCGTGTTAAACGTTTTTGAAGAGTTGATCGCTGGCGGAATTCTTTTGATTCCAAACAACATTAAGGACGGTGAGCAACGCCCGGTCGTCGTATGCCAGCATGGATTGGACGGGACGCCGATGGATACGATCTCGCGTGAAGCCGAACACTATCGATACTACAAATCCTTCAGCGAGGAACTGGTGAAGCAAGGCTACATCGTCTACGCACCGCAGAATCCTTATCGGGGTGGAGACAAGTTTCGACAACTGCAGCGCTTGTCAAATCCTTTACAGCGTTCATTGTTCAGTTACATCATCGCTCAGCATGAGCAAACACTGGACTGGCTGGCGACGTTACCTCAAGTCGATTCCACGCGGATCGCATTCTACGGACTGTCCTACGGCGGTAAGACCGCCATGCGCGTTCCGCCTCTCGTCGAGAAGTACAGCTTGTCAATTTGCTCCGGGGACTTCACAGATTGGCCACGCACAATGGCATCGAACAATGAGAAGTTCAGCTATCTGTTTACGTCGGAGTATGAAGTCTTTGAATGGAACCTCGCTCACGTGGCCAGCTACGCAGAACTTGCAATGCTGATGACACCCCGACCGTTCATGGTCGAAGAAGGGCATCGCGACAGCGGGCAACCGAGTGAATGGGTGGCCGGAGAATTTGGCAAGGTCCGCCGCCATTACGATCAACTCGGTTTAGGCGACCGAGCTGTTCTGGAGTTCTTCGATGGGCCGCATACAGTTCACGGGAAGGGCACTTTCGAATTTCTTCGCCGTCACCTGAATCCGCCTCAGCAGCCATAACGGTCTGCGCCTGCGGCTGGGCGGTAAACAGAAAATCTCTCGATTGGCTTGTGACGCATTGGCGATCTCGGATGTCGATCGCTTCAAAATGGCCGAATGGTGGCTGAGTTCACCGGAACTCAGCCACCATCGAGGAACACCAACACTACATATTGATCTCATATCCCTTGCGATTCTCTCGCGACAGGAAGGAGTTGGCCTGATCATCTCCAACGATTTCGCGTTTGACAGCATCCCAGTTCAGAGGACGGTTCAGACGCATCGCGATATTGCTCAGATGACAGATTTCCAGCATTCGGTTGTGAGACCAGACGTCTGAAATCGGCTGCTTTCGAGACTTCATCGCGTCCGTAAAGTTGGACGTATGATTCTCGCTGACAGGACCACCGTAGACGGCTTCAATAGCACCTTCTGGCAGAGGCTTGTCCTTCAAGGCTTCAACAGGCTGGCCGGTGATCTTGCCACGATTCACGAAGAAGCGGCCTTCGGTCCCTTCGAACAGAATACCATTGTCACCTTCGCTGGTGATGATCATTTCAACGTCGTTTGGCATGTCGACCTTGATCTTGAAAGTCGTCGCCGCGTTGTACTGATCATTCACAACCGGATGGCCATCCTTGTATTCCACTGGCAGCTTAAACTCGACGGGTGTGACCTTGCTTGGCCCGGTTTCTGTTGCTCCAAGTGCCCAGCATGCGATATCGACATGATGAGCACCCCAGTCAGTGAGCTTTCCACCGGAGTATTCGTGCCAGTTGCGGAATGCGTAGTGGCAGTTGCTATGCAAAGGTACGCCACCACCGTATCCGGTTCGCATCTCTGGAAGTGATCGATAGTCAACTTTCGGAGCTGGGCCGAGCCAGAATTCCCAGTCCAGTTCTTCCGGTACAGGAGCAACTGGAATAACAGGCGATGCGTCCATCCCATTGATCCCGCAGGTCACTCGTTTCACGGTGCCGATACGTCCCGCCTTTACCAGAGCCACAGCCTGCAGGAATCGCTGGTCAGATTCCGTACGCTGCATTGTGCCGACCTGGAACACGCGACCAGTTTCCTTCACCACTTTCTCAATCAACTTGCCCTCAGCAATTGTGAGCGTCAGCGGCTTCTCGCAGTACACGTCCTTCCCGGCATACATCGCTTCTACAGCGATCTTTGTGTGCCAATGATCAGGTGTGGCAATCATGACCGCATCGATATCTTTTCGATCAAGAATCTTGCGGTAGTCTTTGTACGAATCCGGTTTCTTGCCCTGGCCCTTTTCAACGTTCTCGACGTTGACGCCCAGTACTTTTGAGTCAACGTCAGCAAGAGCTGCGAAGTCCGCAAACTTAAACGACTTGCTTGTAATGGTCCAGCCCTGGTTTCGAAGCCCAATCGTTGCAAAGACTGGCCGATCGTTGGCCGATTGATAGCCAAATGCTCGATTCGTTGAAGGGATCAGGACAGCGGCAGCCCCCGCCGCTGCAGCAGACTGCAGGAAATGTCGACGAGTTGACTTACGAACTGACATCAGGAAACTCCTCTGGGGATGTGAATTACGAACAGAATGTGGGAAGAATGAGTGGAGGTTCGCAGCATTGCCGCTGACTTCTGGCATCGACATCAGGGCAGAATTTGCACCCTCACGGCAAGATGGTAACCAAAATTGACGACGATAGAACTGTTGCGATAGCAACATTTCTGAGCTAGTGCTTTGGACTGCTGCAGCCTGCTGCCGCAGTCCAAGGGGGATTAGGCAATGATCTCATGGATCGGTTTACCATGATCAATGTCGAGTCGTTTGCGTCCCGGGATTTCCATCTGCCGTGAATCGAGCCCGAGCTGTTTTAAAATTGTGGCATGAATATCTGTCACGTAGTGACGATTCTCTGCCGCGTGGAATCCAATCTCATCCGTCGCTCCATGGACGATTCCTCGCTTCAAGCCACCGCCAGCCATCCAGACAGAGAAGCCGAAGATATGATGATCGCGACCGTCAGATCCTTGTGATCCCGGAGTGCGGCCAAACTCCGTCGCAAAAACAACCAGCGTATCGTCCAGAAGTCCTCGACGATCCAGATCTTCCAGCAAGCCGCCGATCGGCTGATCGACCGCCAGTGAATTGTTGGTGTGGTTGGCTTTCAAGCCACCATGAGCATCCCAGGCTCCGGCTCCGCCTGCCCCATGCTGAATCTGAATAAATCGCACACCACGCTCGACAAGCCTTCGGGCCGCGAGCAACTGCATGCCAAAATTCTTGCTGTGTGCGTTGTTGATTCCGTAAAGCTCCTGAGTCTCTGCCGTCTCCTTGGAAAAATCAACGACTTCCGGCACAGACTGTTGCATTCGAAAGGCCAGCTCATACGAAGCCACTCGCGCGGCCAATGCCGGGTCCTGAGGATACTCTTCGCTTCGCAGAGAATTAAGTTGCCCGATCAGATCTCTTCCGATCTTACGAGCGTTGAGGGAGAATTCTCGTTCAGGCCGACTGAAGTCCAGTGGATTGCTGGGATCTATGCGCATTGGAACCGCATCGTGAGCTGGGCCAAGATAATGGCCGTCGCGTTTGTTCCAGTATTCTCGATTCCCAATGGAAATGTACTGCGGCAGATTCTCGTTCAGTGAGCCCAGCCCATAATGAATCCACGCCCCCAGATTGGGGAAATCGCCATCATTCGAATGACGTCCGGAATGAAACTGCGTTTGAGCTCCGTGGTTACTGTCAGTGGTCCACATTGAGCGAACGATTGCCAGTTTGTCGACGTGCTTCGCAATGTGGGGAAACCAGTCACTGACCTCGATTCCACTTTGACCATGTTTTCTGAATCCAACCTGCAACGGGTACAGCAGGTTTCGTTGGTTACCATTTCCGTCCGGAACAACAAGCCGTTCAAGAGCCAGCTTTTTCGGGTCCTGTGCCTCCGCAAATGGCGTTTCTGCAATCGTCTTGCCGCCGTACTTCGTCAACATGGGCTTGGGATCAAAACTCTCCATGTGGCTCAAGCCGCCATTCATGAACAGCCAAATGACGCTCTTTGCTTTCGGCACCGAATGGGGATACCCAGTTGGCGGAGCCCAAGCACCATCGCGTGCGTAACCATCGCGTTGCAACAATGCCCCAAGAGCCAGACTGCCAAAGCCCATCGCGGAATTCAGAAGACAGGAACGGCGGGGAAGGGCAGAGGGGGAGCGAAATGCAGAGGGAGAGAAAGGAAGATGGGAAGAGAGGGAGAATTTTTTCATGGGAGGGTCCATTTTTCTGAATGGTGAATCATATGAACTATCATCGCGACCACCTCGTCATAGCTACTGTAAAGCTGACGCATGTGATCACGATCGGCATATTCACATTCGACTGCAAACTGAAGCCAAACTTGACTCTCTGCGGCTTCGGCCTCGCTGTCGCTAAGTTTACTAATGAACGCTGCTTCATAACGACGTTTTCTCCACGCTTCGGCCATGTTCGCACAGACAGATCGTGATGATCGGCGAATTTGATCAACCAGGGAGTATCGTTCTTCCGCCGGAAATGAGTTCGATAACGCGAAAACCTCCATCGCCAACGAAAATGCCTTCTTGTAGACATCCAGCTCAGTGTGTCGAACAATTTTTATTCCCAGCCTCCTCTTCTCCCACTCTCCTCTTCTCCTAATCTACCCTACCTCAGGGTGACGAAGTCATTGTGGTTGATCAGTGCCCAGATGAGATTTGCTCTTGCCGTTTCCGGAGAACCTCCGGAGAGTTTTTTCCACGACTCAAGAGCCGAGACACTGGCAGTGATTTCAGCCTCGCCAGCATTGATTCCGGTAACGACTCGAAACGCAATACGAGCAAATTCTTCGTCTTCACGAACTCCTTTGGATAATCGCTGTGCGATCTGTTGTGAAGCATCCAAAGCCAGCTGACTATTGCTCAATGCCAGCGCCTGCTGAGGAACGATGCTCTGCTCTCGCCGATAACAGTCTTTGACCAGAGCTTCATCGAATGTTGTCAGGAACAAACTGCGGTCGTTGTTCGAATGAAAGAAATAAAGACTACGTCGAGTTGAAGCCGCCTGTTGATCAGCGGGGATGGATGGTCCGCCCATCGTAGAGTCAAGAGTTCCCGCCATCGAAAGCAATGAGTCTCGCACAAGTTGCGATTCCATTCGGATCGGGACTCGTCGCCACCAGTAGCGATTCTCCGGATCGCTCATAAGACTGGGAGAGGGGGAGACAAGGAGATCAGGAGACGATGCAGTACTCTCCCCATCTCCGTTTCTCCCAAACTCCCCCTCTGCAATTCCATACGTTCGCACAGAGGAACTCATGCGATACACGGCCGATTCCACAATCAACCGATGCAGGTGCTTCATGCTCCAGCCACTGTCAATCAGCTCGGCGGCCAGCCAGTCGAGCAGCTCCTGATGAACCGGCGGAGTGCCTTTGCGTCCGAAGTCGAAGACTGTGGGCACCAGCGGCTGTCCCATATGCCGAGTCCAGATATGGTTGACGGCCACGCGAGCCGTTAGGGGATTGCGGCGATCAGTCAGCCAATTCGCCAGTGCCGTTCTTCGGCCCGTGCTGGTCGAAGAAAAGATGACCTCGGGATCATCCTTCCCTGAATTGAAGAACCGAGTTGGCGTCCACGCGGCACCGGTCATTCTCGTAAACTTATCTTCAGGTTTAATTTCCGCCTCTAATGCCGAGAGTGATTTCTCGTGAGCCGTTCGAGCATCCTGAACCGCTTTCTCCGCCGCCTCTTTCTTATCACCGGTAGCAACGAGCAGTGATTTTTTAGCGACCAGGATTGCCCGAGCATTTTTTTCCACCTGAACATGGCGTTCTGCCATGATTGCGGCAGCCGATTTCTCCGGCCGTGATGTATCTGCTGGATCCCACTCTGCTCGCTGAGCATCCGCGCGTTTCTCGGTACTTTCAAGTTCCGCTAATGCAACCGCTGAAGCCGCTTCAGCTACTTTCAAGTCCGCACGAGCACTCTCAACCGCAACCTGAGCCATCTTCAGCGTCTGAGGACTACTCAGAGGATCAGAGCCCGGCATTCGCAGCGGAAGCTTTGGATCCAGAGCACTGATCGTCACTTCATGAAAAGCAACGAGAGCATCGAAAGTGATCAATTGCAATGCGCCGTCAGTGCGAGGCAAAGGTGATTCCCATGCGATCACGGGCTCGTCGTCCAAAAAAGCGTTGACGAGATTGTCTCGAACGTGAATTCGCAACGTGTAAGTTCGATTGAGTTCAATGGGCATCGACCGAACAGCTTCGCCACCGGGATATGTCCAGTTACCGCCGCGATTCCAGGCCGCCTGAACCTTCGATCCGCCGGCGACTGCACTGACATAAACATTCTGCTCACTGTCAGTGGCAGCGGCTGGCTGGGTTGGATCTGGCTGAGTCGCATCGAACGTGATCCCGATGCTCCGCCACTGACTGCCTCCCAGAATCGTAAATCGCAACGAAGCCTCGAAATCGCGAGGCGACTTTTCCACCAGACGCAGAGCAGCTCGCGTCGGACCATCCATCTTTTGTTCAAGTTTGCCGGGAGAATGCGTCCAATTACCACCAAATTGCTTCCATCGAGCCGCCTCCAACGTTTCAAATTTCTCCGTTAGCAGAGGACGCTGCTGTTCGCGCTCTGTGAGCTTCGTCTCTTCGTCCTTCTTCATCAGCTCGGCTTCTTTTGATTCCGCAGTCTGAAGTTTCTGCAGAGCATTCTGCACTTCGGCTTTAGCAGCCTCAGACCGTTGTTGTGCCTTCGATACGTAGGCATCAAAAACCCACGGCCGACGTTCCGGCTCTCGGGCTTCTTCCGGAAGCGTCACGGGGGAGATCACGAGATCTGCAAAACTCAGAACCTGCGGAATACCAGGCTGAATGACTCGGGATTTGTCCGGGTTTCTTTCATCGCCACGAACATACATGTAAGTGGGTTCGTCCGGCAGACCGTCAAAGATTCGAGGAATCCCATCGCGAGTCAGATCCGGCTCTCCCGGCACGACATCCAGTCGCACATGGTACGGCTCAAAGAACGCTCGCAGCCGATAATAGTCTTCCTGCGCGATTGGATCGTACTTATGATCGTGGCAACGCGCGCAGTTCATCGTCAGGCCGAGAAAACCCTTGCTGACATGTTCAACCGTTTCTTCCATCCATTGCGGTCTGTTGAAGAGCCAGTAGTTTCGCGCGAGATATCCAGTGGCTCGGAGTTTCCCGAGATCATTCGGATGCATCTCATCTGCCGCCAACATCAGGCGAATCATCTCATCGTAAGGCGTATCTGCGTTTAGGGATTCGACAATCCAGTCGCGCCAATGCCAGATATGCTTCTGACTGTTTCGCAACTGATCTCCAAGTCCCCACCAATCGCTGTATCGCCAAATGTCCATCCAGTGTCGCGCCCAGCGTTCGCCGTGACGAGGATCATCGAGCAGTCGCTTCACGGTCTGCTCATACCAGAGCGGTGATTGATCCGCTTCACAGGTGGCGATTTCTTCCGCCGTCGGAGGAATACCGATCAAATCAAAATGCAGTCGTCGCAGTTGAATGATTCGGGGAGCTTCGGGCTGAGGCGTGATGCCATGTTTCCGCTGCTGTTGCTCAAGAAATGCATCGATCGGCGTACGACACCATTCAGACGAATCATCCGGTACCGCAGGCTGAACGATTGGCTGAAACGCCCAGTGTCTTGAAGGATCAGCTTCTGGCTGTTCATCTGCCGGCGATACTGCTCCAGCCGCAATCCAGCGGCGAAGCAGTTCAATTTGTTCGGCGGTGAGAGGCTCTCCTTCTTCCGCTGGCGGCATTCTCTCTTCAGCATTTGTGGCCGCGACACGCTTCAGGAGAATGCTATTATCGGCCAACTCCCCGGAGACAATCGCAGCTCCGGATTCACCGCCTTTGACAGCTAATGCGGCCGTATCCAGACGCAACCCGGCTTCTTGTTTCAGAGCGCCATGACAGGCATAGCAGCGTTGCTGCAGGATCGGCTTGACCTGCGTCAAATAGTCCACGGGTTGGTCTGCAGCGATCGCGTCAGAGATGCAGAGCAGGGCAGCCAGCCAGATGAAAACAGTCACACGTCCCGTGACGCGAAAGACTTGAGCATCGCAGTTCCATTGCCGCAGAAAAGACGAAGCTTGATGCATGACGATTCATCATTCGTTGAAAGATATCGAACGCAGTTCCGAATTTTTGAACGAGACTTACGGCACAAGCTTACCGTCAATCCGAAAGCCATTGAAGCCTCCGTAGATTCCTGTCCCCCATCGAACAGCCTTCAGCTTTGGTTGCTGTCCAAGCTTTTTGGCTAATGCCCCGGAAATTGCTGTCGACCCGATCCGTTTTCTGTCCTGCGAAATCGTCATCTCACGACCGGACACGGTGAATTCAAAAACGGTCGCGCCAGATGTCCACTCTGCCTTTGCACCCAGATGACCGGGGATCTTCATACGATACACAGAACCGTACGATTTCCATTTGGCATCCGCCAGAAACGGAAATGCGTCAGCATTCCATTCGCACGGATACTTTGCTGACGTGGAAACAAACAGACTGTCACCGCTGGTCACCAGGCTTGTGATACGCTGGCCCCAGAGATTGCTGACGTCATGCGCGCGATTCTCCACGTCGTAAGGATGCACGATATCCTTTGATAACTCCGGATGAGAAAACATCCGCTGCTGAAAACGCCATCGATCAGCATCCGGGTTGTAACGCCAGACTTCGCCCCACGGCCAGATGCCCGCAAACAGTTCGCCTCCGCAAATCGCTGTCGTCTGGGCTTCGCGAGAACTGCTGGTGACACCTTCCAGCAACAGCGGCCAGTCAGCGCGATCGGTGATGGTGGTTCCGTCGTACTCAAACAATCGCCCGGTGGGGTACTGTCCCATCAGCAACCGATCATTCAGTGCCACGGTAGAATACAACTGATAGCTGACGCTGATGTTGGGCTGCAGCAGCATGCGCCACTTGCCGTTTTCCAGAATATAGAAGCCGCCGATATTGGAGCCCGTCACGATCTGTTTCCCAAACTGTCCCCAGGCAAATGTCGTTTCGCCAACAACCGGCAAGGTCAGAACGATGGCTTTCGAAAGATCGACGTCGGATTGCTCAGAAGTCCACGGGCAGGCATACAGCTTGCTGAAACCATCGTCGTCACTCACAAATGATCGATACGCGCCATCGCGGCGATCGACGTGATAGAAACACAAATACCCATCAGCGTAGAAGAACAACTGATAACTGCCGCTGGAGGGTTTCTGAAGAATCGTGCGACCATCATATTGAACGGTACTGTCGCCAAAAGTCAGCAGGCCCGAACCGACTCGCATGGTTTCTTCGGTTCCGCCTACTTCCGGAGCAACCTGCCATTGTTTCGCGGCCGGGTCCCATGCTCTCACGCCGCCATAGGTGGAATACACGACATCATCACGAGTGTAGAGATAGGTTCCGCAGAGATCGTTCGGCCGTGGCAGCAATTCGACATCAACGTTCTGATCGCTCTGCGTGGAACGAACATAGAACTGAATCGCATGCCGATCGGCTCGAGAGCGAGTGTTGTAGCCATTCTGAAAACCGGCTCCGATCGTGATTGAACCGTCTTCGCTCTGCACTTCGAACAGCGATCCAAAGTTCTGGCCAACATCGGTTCCTCGATCGACGGTGACCTGAAATGTTGTTGAATTTTCAGATTGCTGAAACACCACCGGAGCGTATTTCGCGATCAATGTTTCTCCGCCACTCTGAATGTATTCCGGCGTGCCATCGTCATTCAGATCGAGCAATCGTTCTTCGATGGAAATCGGAGGCAACACCAGCCCGGTATGCTGCAGTGCGATGCGATCCTGAGGGGGCCGATAAACATAGCTGCGGAAGTTGTCGCCGGCTTGAGTTCCCACCACGACAACTCGTTCCTTTTGTCCGGGCAGCACGATCGACTGCAACTGACCGTGCAGGTTTTTGAAATCCGGATGAGTATGGCCGATGGTCTCCAGTCTTTGCAGCGGAGACAGGATCGGCGTGTGATCGTCTGTCTCACCTTGGTTTCGGACGAAATAAATTCCGCTGCCGGGATTTGGATCATTGGCTCCATAGGTCGCTCCGGCCAGCACAAGATCCAGTCGCCCGTCATGATCCAAATCCAAAGGAGCGGCCACAGCGCGATGATGAATGCGAATGATCTCTCCACGTGTATCCTTCAGTGGCCCGAAGGAGCGGAATTCGAAGCGATCATTTTCTCCCAGAGGCTTCTCCAGTCTCAGCAGATACAGCCAGCCCTTGTCGGTGCCGACGACTAAATGCTGCTGACCACTTCCGTTATAGTCCCATAACGCTGCTCGATGAAAACCCCATCGAGTCATATGCTGGATGTCCGTGTCACCGTCGACCTTGAAAATCCCGTTCTGATCCAGAAGTGGAAATCGTAAGGACGATAACTTCGGCTGTCCGTCAGCAATCGTTAACTCGCGGAACATCCAGTGCGAATCGTTCTCCAGTAGAAAGCGACGGCCTTGAGAATCAGTCAGAATCTCAGTGAAGTTATAGCCTCGAGTGGGAACGTCCGTGCCGCTGATCCAGCGTTCAAAACGAAAACTCGGAACTGGTCCAGGCTGCTTCAGATTTCGACAGACAGCCAGGTCACAACCGCGTGAGATCAGCAAGTTTGGCCAGGGTCCGTCACCATGCACGGCCAGCACCGCGTGATAGTTGTAAGCGTCGTAACCATCGTCTGGAAGATCCTCAATGGTCAGCTCTCCGAGATCACGAAACACGGGCTCGTTCTCGGACCCACTCCCGGCTCTCTGCAGGTAACGAATCTGGTTTCCGTTCATGCCGCTCAGCACGATCAGGTCATCTGAGTTTGTCTCAGCGTTGTGGTACATCACTGGTCGAGAAGCACCGCCCGGATAGCGAATGCCGTTCTCCGTGCCTTCGCCGATCAGCAGTGTCTGACCATTCTCATCTTTCAACAGGTGTTGCGGTCTTGCGTGCTCAACGGCATCTCGCTTCTTATAAGCGACCCCGGCGAACACAGGCAGCCCGTGGTCAGTGTCAACATGCGGCAGCTGCCAAAGCACTCCGCCCCAGTCGCCAATGATCAGATCGGCTCGCGTCGAATTCTTCGGACGATAAACAGTGGGGTACGTGTAATTGAAGTTCTCCGGCCAGATCGATTCCGGATGTTCGGCCAGTCGATACTTTGGATTGACGAACGGGATGTTGAATGACAACCCTTCTTTCGTCCGCAGCGGTTTCGCAGCAACCTCCAGCGTGATGTTCGGAAACTCGCCCACACGTCGCAGGCAGGAGATGTTTCCCTGTCGATCCGTACCGATGACTTCTTCCCGTCCATCGCCGTCCCAATCGACGGGCTCAATCATCAGCACAACATGCCCAAGTTGGTCGCACAACCGAATCGGTTCACCAATGGTTTGCAGGTCTTTCGAAGGATAAAGATAAACACCATCCCACAGCCGAGCAATCAGCAAATCCTGCGCATCGGGGGCTGACCACGAGACAACATCGGCGCTCACGATGGTTCCGAACGACAGGCGCCCCGAGTCCGTTCGCAATTCGGTGAGCGAACCAAATTCCACGTTCGACTGCGCTTGGCAGACAGCGATATCACCGAGGCATGCCACGATGGCAAGCAATCTCAATAAACGATTCAAAGAGTTCATGGATGGCTCGCGAGTGGAAAAAGAGACTTACCTTTTTCGAAGAGCCATCCTGCAGTCTGAATCAGGTGGCACTGGTTCTCCGATTCTCTCAACAAGGTGGTTGAATAAATACTGCCAGACCGCTTCATGCAGGAATTTACCGGACGCATCTTTTACCGCAGCACCGGTTGGGGCGACGGAACGGTGAGCTCGCTTCTCGTCATTCCTGATATCCGCGTTCGTGATCAGACGCCTCGAATTCCCGAACGGGGCCGGCACCTGATCGCCATTGATAATTGGGCCGAACTTTGCCAGCCCCGGCCGTGGCCAGCTTCGGCAATAGTGATCACCACGCCAGCCACCATCGAGCACAGGACTGAAGCCAAAGAATCGATTCGCTTCGGTGGCTGCCTGCAGACCCTGCCAGCTTTCATGCTGATCTTGCGGCCCGCAGAACATCACAACTCGGTCAAATTTCTGGTGTTTTGCAAAGCGGGCAGCCGTCGTCGAAACATGCGAACTCCCCGCCATGATCACTCGCACACTCACACCGACCGGATAGAATTCTTGTCTGTAATTACTGTGGGTGTCCCTGTTTGCCCCAGCGGGGCTCGTCCGTTCACCTCGCTTCGCGCCCCGCCCAGTTGCAATCTCCTTCGCCGGCAATAGACTGCGACCACGTGAGACGGACCGGCGATGCATCCGCAGAAGTGGCTAAAATCTTCCGCAGCCAAGCATCTCAGTTCAGCGCACAAACTGTCCGTCCGAGGACAGGCGGAGAGTTTGATATTCTTTATGGTCTTACAGAATCAGCAATAATGAGTAAAACAGGCGTGTGTCAAAAGTTTAGTTTGTGGTGTCTCGGTCCTGCGTTTGTGTGTTTGTTATTGACCGACACGTCGGCAATTCGCGCCGATGAGGTGATTCACTGGAATGATGTGCTATTGGACTCCGTGCGTGCAGAGAGGACTCCGCCTCCGGCCGCGTCGCGCAAGATGGCGATTACTC
>Ga0255094_1000313_pt1 | contig 26825 bp, 38 predicted proteins | sample Colum_Law_RepB_8_2_FD_188434 | JGI IMG/M metagenome (GOLD analysis project Ga0255094, IMG submission 188434) | Freshwater microbial communities from Columbia River, Oregon, United States - Colum_Law_RepB_8d | ecosystem: Environmental > Aquatic > Freshwater > River | place: USA: Oregon...
GACCTAAAGGAAGCGTCAAGATGACCATACAGAGGTTTGCAGACAATCCTCCCTTGGTACTACCTAAGACAGACCATCAACGTCTGAAGGAGCTTAAAGAGCTAATGATTAGGTCAGGTGGTAAAGATGTTGCTCAGAAGGTTATTGAGATAGCTTTGAATGATGACCATCCTCATCAATTAGTAGCGTTGAAGATGTGTCTTGATAGGACTCTACCTGTGAGCATGTTTGAGAAGGATAAGTCTCAGAGGTCTGCTGTGACGATCTCGATTACAGGTTTGGGTGAGCCGACTATAATAGAAGCTAATACCGCTGAAGATGTAGAGGCTAAATATGAGTAGAGCATCAGAACGTGCCAAGGCAAAAGAACTTGGTGAGCGTTTTTACTTTACTGGTAGGCCCTGTAAGCATGGGCATATTTCAAAGCGTTATACACATAAAGGCACTTGTTGCGAGTGCATGGTTCTTGATTTTGAGGCTAAAAAAGAATCAAGACTTATTCAAATGAAGTCCAACTATGAGGCCAAGAAGTCTGTTTACTCTGAGCGAATGGTTGCTTGGAGGGCAAACAATAGGCATAAGCAGGCGGTTTATTCCTCTAAAAAACGAGCAGAAATGCTTTTGCGTACGCCTAAGTGGTTAGATGCCAAAGCCTTTGAGAAGATAGAAGAGTATTACTACACAGCCAATATGCTTGGAATGCACACTGGTGAGCAATACCATGTAGATCATATAGTTCCATTGCGTGGCAAGTTGGTAAGTGGATTAAATGTTCCTTGGAACTTACAAATCCTTACAAAGATAGATAACCTAAGAAAGAAAAACAAGTTCTATGGCTGATCTAAACTTTCAACTATTGCCGTGGCAACAAGAAGTTTTTAAAGATCCTGCCCGATTCAAGGTAGTTGCCGCAGGTCGTAGGTGCGGTAAATCTCGATTGGCTGCTACAACTTTGTTAATTGAAGGATTGCGTTGCCCTCCTGGTTCGGCGGTACTCTATGTTTCGCCAACAATGGGACAATCCCGTCAAATTGTCTGGGATTTACTGTTAGACCTTGGTAGAGAGGTTATCCAGAATAGCCATGTAAACAACTTGGACATTACCCTGATAAACGGGGCTAGGATCTATGTTCGTGGTGCTGATCGTCCGGATACGCTCCGTGGCGTTTCATTGACCTATGCCGTTCTCGATGAGGTTGCTGACATTAAGCCTGAAGCGTGGGAACAGGTTATACGGGCTTCTCTGTCTGACAAGAAGGGTAGAGCCTTGTTTATCGGGACTCCGAAGGGCAGAAATTGGTTCTACGACACCTTCAAACTAGGAGAGAGCGAGGAGGCTACTGATTGGAAGTCTTGGCACTTCACCACTGCTGATAACCCATTGATTGACCAAACAGAGATTGAGTCTGCCAAGAAGACCCTGAGTTCCTTTGCTTTTAAACAAGAGTACATGGCCTCGTTCACAAATGCGGGTTCGGACATCTTTAAGGAAGAATGGATTAAATATGGGGAAGAACCTCAGTATGGGTCTTACTACATAGCTGTTGACTTGGCGGGATTTGAGGAAGTCTCTAAGCAAGCGGCTAATTCTAAGAAGCGGTTGGATGAGACTGCTATCTCCATCGTTAAGGTAACGGATGAGGGAAAGTGGTTTGTTGAGAAGATTGAACACGGTAGATGGGATATTCGGGAGACTGCCGCCAAGATACTATTGGCGATTAGAGACTATCGACCTTTGAGTGTTGGGATTGAGAGGGGGGCGCTTAAGAACGCTGTTTTGCCCTATTTGAGTGATCTGATGAGGAAGAACAATACCTTTACTCATATCGTAGATTTGACCCACGGGAACAGAAAAAAAGCTGATCGCATCATTTGGGCTTTACAAGGTAGGTTCGAACATGGCAGAATTGTGTTAAATTCCGAGGGAGATTGGGATGAGTTTGTAGACCAGTTAATCCTGTTCCCCGCCCAAGGAGTTCACGATGACCTACCAGACTCTCTTAGTTACATTGACCAACTTGCTGTTACATCCTACTTTGTTGAGGATGACAGTGATGAATGGCAACCAGTAGATATTATTTCAGGGGTCTAATATGGATCAAAACGAATTTGACGAGCCAACACAGAATGACAAAGACCTAACGGCTTTCGTTATTGACCACTGTGACCGTTGGAGAGACTATCGTAATACCAATTTCCTTGAGAGCTATCTAGAATACGAGCGTATTTTCCGTGGTGAGTGGGCAGCAGAAGACAAGACAAGAGAATCCGAGCGTTCAAGAATCGTTACCCCCGCCACCCAACAAGCCGTAGAAACCCGTCATGCTGAGATCATGGAAGCAATCTTTGGTCAAGGCGAGTTCTTTGACATTGAAGACGACCTTAAAGACGTAAACGGCAATCCTTTAGATGTTGAGATGCTAAAAGCTCAACTGATGGAAGACTTCAAACAAGACAAAATCCGTAAATCCATCGACCAGATTGAATTGATGGCAGAAATTTACGGAACTGGTATCGGTGAGATTGTTGTTAAGACAGATAAGATCTTTGAACCCGCTACTCAGGCGATTCCTGGTCAAACTGGCCAAGCCGCTATCGGTGTTGTAGAAAAAAGTAGGGTTGCTGTCAAGATTGTTCCCGTAAACCCTAAGAATTTCTTGTTTGACCCCAATGGAACATCTATTGATGACTGTATGGGTGTGGCTATTGAGAAGTATGTCTCTATCCACAAGATCGTAGAAGGCATTGAAAAAGGTATATACCGCAAGGTAGATATCACATCTAGCTACGAAGACACAGATTTAGAGCCAACTCAAGAAGTTAGCCAATATCGTGATGAAAAAGTCCTACTTCTGACCTATTACGGGCTAGTTCCTCGTGAATACCTGACAGACAAGGATGATGAAGTAGCAGTATTGTTCCCTGAAGACAGCTACGCAGAAGAGTATTCAGACATGGTAGAGGCAATTGTTGTGATTGCCAATGATGGGATGCTTCTCAAAGCAGAAGAAAACCCATACATGATGAAAGACAGACCAGTTCTTGCCTATCAAGATGATACTGTGCCAAACCGCCTATTAGGTCGTGGTACTGTAGAGAAGTCTTACAACATGCAAAAGGCTATTGATGCTCAAGTGCGTAGCCATTTGGACTCTTTAGCCCTGACTACCTCTCCTATGATGGGATTGGATGCTACTCGCCTACCAAGGGGTGCTAAGTTTGAGATCAAACCAGGCAAGGCATTCATGGTTAACGGCAATCCCGCTGAGATTCTCTACCCATTCAAGTTCGGTGAGACAAGCCTTAACAATCTGTCCACTGCCAAAGAGTTTGAGAGAATGCTTCTCCAAGCCACTGGCACGATGGACTCTCAAGGCATGGTTAGCCAAGGAAACCGTGATGGTGCGGGTATGAGTATGGCTGTTGCCACAATCATCAAGAAATACAAGAGAACACTGGTAAACTTCCAAGAAGACTTCCTTATTCCGTTCATTCAGAAGGCCGCATTTCGCTTCATGCAATTTGATCCTGAGCGTTATCCATCGGTTGATATGCGGTTTGTCCCCACAGCAACCCTTGGAATCATTGCTCGTGAGTATGAGCAACAGCAGTTCATTGGTCTATTGCAGACTCTTGGCCCAGATACACCAGTTCTGCCATTGATCTTGAAGGGCATCTTAAACAACTCTAGCTTGAGCAACCGTTATGAACTGATGGGTGCTTTGGATCAGATGAGTCAACCTGACCCACAAGCTCAAGAGATGCAACAAGTTCAACAACAACTAGCCTTACAAGCGGCACAGGCTCAGATTGCTGTGCAGACTACACAAGCAGAGCAAAATCGTGCTGAAGCGCAGAAGTTGGCAGTTGAGACACAGTTGATGCCTCAAGAGTCTCAGGCTAAAACAATGTCTGCAATGACAAAGAACTTGCCTACTGATAACGAAGAAAAAGCGTTTGATAAACGGGTTAAGATTGCTGAATTGATGCTTAAAGAAGCTGATATAAAGACTAAATCTAAGATGGTTGAGTTGCAAATGGCTGAGAAAAACAACAAAGTCGCGGGTATGGAGGAAGACTTCCTAGACCAGTTGACTAAGGAGTTGAACAATGGACGTTGAAAGCCTTGCTAAACAGTTAATTCTGCAAAACATGACTCCAGAGCAGCAGACCGCTATTCTGGATTCAATTCGAGCTTCTGTTACGCAAGCAAAAGATGTCCAAAAGCAACGTATTGGCGAGAATGTACAAGTAGTAGTACAGGCTTTAAAGAAGTTAGAAGCCGATATTAAGGCTCGCTACGATGAGACAGGCAAAGCCATTGAAAAGCGTGTTGCCACTATCAAAGATGGTAAAGATGGTCGTAATGGTGCGGATGGCAAGGCCGGTAGGGATGGTCGATCAGGTAGTGATGGTGCTACTGGCCCTCGTGGTGCTGATGGCCTCAATGGTAGAGATGGCCGTGACGGTGAAAACGGTATATCCGTTACTGATGCACATATCGACTTTGACGGTAGCCTGATTATTGGCCTGTCTAGCGGTCGAATCATCAATGTTGGTGAAGTAGTCGCCCCTGATGTCGCAGAGAAGATCAAGATCATTGCCAATGGTGGTGGTACTAGCCAAACAGTGATTGATGCGCTTGCCAGTTTGCAGACTCAGATCAACAACCTGATCCCAAGTCAGACAGGCAATGCAGGCAAGTTCTTAACCACCAATGGCACAATAGTTTCTTGGGCAGAAATCGTAGGTGGTTTGGATTATCAAGGCACATGGAATGCTACGACTAACACACCGACTCTTGCTTCTGGTGTTGGAACAAACGGCTTCTACTATGTTGTTGCTACTGCCGGATCTACTAACTTAGATGGAGTCACTGATTGGCAGATTGGTGATTGGGCAATATATAACGGTACTGCATGGCAAAAGATTGACCAAACAAACTTGGTTACTTCTGTTGCGGGTAGAACTGGTGCAATTACTCTGGCAAACACTGACATCAGTGGCTTGGGTACGATGTCAACTCAAGCATCAAGCAGTGTGTCTATCACTGGCGGCTCAATCACTGGAATCACTGACTTGGCTATAGCTGATGGCGGTACAGGTCAATCTACTGCTACTGCCGCATTCAATGCACTTGCACCTTCACAGACAAGTAATTCAGGCAAGTATTTAAAGACTGATGGTACGAATACTTCTTGGGAAGTAGTGCCTGCCGCCACACCTACCAATGATGGTTTAGTATATGGATTTACTGGAGATAATGCTCCAGTAAATAAGTCTGGATGGGGGCCAAATACTTTTAGTTTAATTCGTTTTGGATATAACATACCAAATTCTTTTATTTATTGGTATATTGGTGGTACGCCGTGGACAAATCTTGTAACTAATACAATTCAAATAGGCGATGATATTTATGTTGAAAAAAATGGAACTACTTTATATTATGGAGTAGCTACTGCTAGAACTTATGATTCATCAGTACCAGGATGGTATCTTACAGTTAGCAATCCAAACAATAACCCATATTTTGATGCAAACGTAACTGGAGAGATTTGTATTTTTACTTCACCGGCTGTTATAGCGGGTGGCAATGTTTCTTTAGGATATGTTTCTTCTAATGATTCAGGATCTAAAAATACTACTGTTGGTTATGGAGCAGGTTCTATTATTACAAGTGGTAGCAACTTAACTGTTATTGGCTACGACTCCGAGCCATCATCTGCAACCGCTACAAATGAAGCTACATTTGGTAACTCGGCAACAACAAATACGCGCTTGTATGGTTCTTTGTCAATGGGTGGATCATCTGCCGGAACTTCTGGTCAAGTTTTAACATCTGCTGGTGCGGGTACTGCGCCTACTTGGACAACACCCGCTAGTAGTGGCGTAACTTCTGTCACAGGAACATCGCCTGTTGTCTCTAGTGGTGGTGCAACTCCGGCAATTAGCCTTGCTTCTGGCTACGGAGACACACTTAACCCTTATGCCTCTAAGACTGCAAACTATGTCTTAGCCGCACCTAATGGTTCATCTGGTGTTCCAACATTCAGGGCTATTGTTGCCGCTGATATTCCTACGCTCAATCAAAATACTACTGGTACTGCTTCTAATGTCACAGGCACTGTTGCTGTTGCTAATGGTGGTACAGGAGCTACTACTGCGGGTGGTGCGCTAACTAATCTTGGTGCTATTGGAGCAATCACATCGACAGATGGGTCTGTAACAGTTACAACAAGTGGCACTTCTCGTGATTTGTCCGTTGCTGTAGCCGGATCTACAACCAATGTTGTTTGCTTGGTTCGGAATACGACAGGCGCTACCTTAACAAAAGGTACTGCTGTATATATCTCTGGCGCTACTGGACAGAATCCAACAGTATCAAAGGCATTGGCTAACGCTGATTCAACATCTGCTCAAACTTTGGGCTTGATGACTGCTAATCTTGCCAATAACTCAAATGGATATGTGACTGTTATTGGTTTGGTTACTGACATTGATACATCTGCATATACAGATGGTGAACAACTTTATCTAAGTCCTACAACAGCGGGAACTTTGACGGCAACTAAGCCTTATGCACCACAGCATTTGGTCTATGTAGCTGTTGTTGAACATGCTCACCCAACTCAGGGTAAGTTGTTTGTCAAAGTACAAAATGGCTATGAGATGGATGAGTTGCACAATGTGTCTGCTCAGTCTCCTAGCAATGGTCAATCTCTGGTTTACAACACAAGCACAAGCCTGTGGGAAAAGAACACTGTTTCTTTGTCTATTGGTGTGAATGGTACTTTACCTATCGCAAATGGTGGTACTGGGCAGACTACTGCAACAACAGCATTCAATGCTTTAGCCCCTGTTCAGACAAGCAACTCAGGCAAGTATCTGACTACAGATGGAACGAATAGTTCATGGGCTACTGTGGTGTCAGGCGCTACAGTCGCAAACGATACTACTACGGCAACCAATCTGTACCCATTGTTTGCCAATGCTACTAGCGGTACACCAACAACTATCTATACGGGCAATACTTACTTGCTGTACAAGCCCTCTACTGGTGAACTTCAAGCAAGAGTTCCAGTGGCAAGTAACGGAATTGTGGTGAACAGTCAAACAGTATCAACGAGCTACACAATTGCATCTGGATTTGCGGGTGCATCAGTCGGCCCGATCACAGTGTCGGGTGGTGCAGTAGTTACTGTCGGTGCGGGATCGCGCTGGGTAGTTTCTTAAAGGATTAACATGAGCGTTGTTTTACTAGGATCAACAAGCGGAAGCATTACGCTACAAGAGCCAGCGGTGGCGGGTTCAAACACTGTTAATTTTGGTGCAAATACTGGTGTAGCAATCTTAGATGCCAATACTCCGGCCTTTAGAAATCGCATCATCAATGGGGCTATGGTGATTGACCAGAGAAATGCGGGGGCTAGTGTTACGCTGAACGGCAGCGAATCTTATATTACAGATCGTTTTTCTTGCGGTGATGTGACTGATGGTTCGTTTACAGCCCAGCAAGTAAGTGATGCCCCTACTGGATTTATTAACAGCCTGAAATGCACGATCACTTCGGCTGATACAAACCTTACAACAACGCAAACAGCCTATTGTTTTCAAACTGTTGAAGGACTGAACATTGCTGATTTGGCATGGGGCACGGCAAATGCGGCAACAATCACAATTTCATTTTGGGTCAAATCTAGTTTGACGGGAACATTTGGTGGCGCATTACGCAACAGTGCAGCCAATCGCTCATATCCGTTTACTTATGCCATCAGCGCGGCAAACACATGGGAACAGAAAACAGTCACGATTGTTGGTGACACCTCTGGCACTTGGCTGACAACAAACGGCGTTGGAATCAACCTTCAGTTTAGTCTTGGCGCTGGGCCAGATCGTCTTGGCACTGTTGGTGCTTGGAACGCAAACAACAATGTGGGCGCAACAGGTCAAGTGCAAGTTATTGGAACTAACGGCGCAACATGGCAAATCACTGGCGTACAGCTAGAAAAAGGCTCAACAGCAACTAGCTTTGACTATCGTTCTTATGGTACTGAGCTTCAGCTTTGCCAACGCTATCTGCCAGCGTGGAGTGGGACATCTGGAAACCAAGATTTTTGTTCTGCATTTAATAACACATCTACAAGTACAGCTTATGTGCTAACGCATCCAGTGCAAACCAGAGTCCCACCAACAGGGATTTCAGCAACGGGGACTTTTTTACTTTTTGCATCAAACAACGCATATACAGTTACTTCTTTGGCATTTTCAAGGTCGTCAACTGGAGGCACATCATTGACAGGGACAATTACTGGAGGCACTGCTGGCGCTGGTGGGGCTGGGGCAGGTCAAGGCACTTGGAACTTATATTTAACAGGGTGTGAGCTATGAACGAACCAATTTGGAAATTAACTGTAAGAAACCCCTTTCAAGAAGTTGATGTTGTGAGACGAGATTGGCCTGATGGTCGTCAAGAATCTTGTTTGGTCACTGCTGAAGAATACTTAAAGTGGATTGAGGTCGGAAACACCCCACTCCCCGCAGAGGAAAACACATAATGGCATCGACAATCAATGCAAACAATACAACCGGATTGGTTAGCACTGCTGATACCAGCGGGATATTGCAACTACAAACCAATGGAACAACGGCTGTAACTGTTGATGATAGTCAGCGGGTTGGTGTTGGAGTTACTCCTAGTGCTTGGAACGCTATTTTTAAGTCAATTGATATAGGAACAACCGCATCTTTTGCAGGTTCATCAGGTGGCGCAAATGTGTTTAACAATGCTTATTGGAGTGGTAGTGATTACATCTATAAAACTACTGCAGCCGCTACCAGATACCTTCAAAGTAGTGGCGAACACTATTGGTATAGAGCCGCATCAGGCACAGCAGGAAACACCATTAGCTTTACTCAGGCAATGACTCTGGATGCAAGTGGGAATTTGCTGGTGGGGACTACGAATAGTTCTGCAACTTCTGGTAACGGACTCAAAGTAACTTCTGGAAGTGGTAATGCAGATGCTGTTTCTGTCGTAACAGGGGCAACAAGTAACGCAGGATTAACCACATATCAACTTTACTCAACGGGTGCAGGGGCATATCGTTTTTATGTTGGTGCGGCAGGGACTATTTTTGCCACTAACACAGCCATTAGTGCTATTTCAGATGCAAGACTTAAAGAAAACATTGTTGATTTAGATGTTGGACTTGACAAAATCATGGCACTCAAGCCTCGCAAGTTTGATTGGAAAGAAGGTAAAGGCACAAACACAAAGAATGTTCGTGGATTTATTGCCCAAGAACTTGAGCAAGTTTTTCCTGACTTAATTGATGATTGGCGTGACCCTGCACCCGAAGGTGAAGACCCATACAAATCTGTGCGTCAAGATTTAATGCCTGTTTTGGTCAAGGCCATCCAAGAACAACAAGCAATCATTGAATCACTCAAGGCTCGTTTAGATGCCGCTAATCTGTAAAACCTATAATTAAGGCCAAAATGATTCCCGAATTACAGAAATATTATGAGGATAGATTTGATTTATTCTCCCAACAGGGTTGGATTGACCTTATGGAAGATATTGAAGTAATGTTAGAGGCAATGAATAATGTGTCTACCATTGCAGATGAAAAAAGTTTACAATTTCGCAAAGGCGAGATTTCTATCCTGACTTGGCTGAAAACCTTGAAAAGTGTCAGCGAACGAGCATATGAGGATTTGAATGAAAAGAATGTATGAATTTGTCTGCAATTGTGGACAACGTACTGAATCTTTAGTGGTTTATGAGACTACCGAGGTTCAGTGCATGTGTGGTGGGCTTGCTCATCGCATAATAAGCGCACCGAAATTCAACTTAGAAGGTTGGTCTGGGCACTTTCCGTCCTCTTATGGGCGGTTTGAGCGCAAACACATCGATAAATTGAATGCCGAGCGCAAAGCCAACTCATAAGCGTAAGCCGAGTTGATTATCCTACAACCATTTTGGCAGGAACATAAATATGTTAATTGACAACGAATCAGAGCCGCTAGGCGAACTCGAAATAGAAGAAGCTAAATCTGAACTTCCTGAGAAATACAGGGCTAAAAGTCTAGAAGAGGTAGTACGGATGCACCAAGAGGCTGAAAAGCTCATTGGTAAACAGGCCCAAGAGGTCGGTGAAGTCCGTAAATTGGCTGACGAGTTACTAAAGCAGAACCTCGATTCTAAACAACAGCATATAAAAGAGGAAGAACCTGAAGTTGACTTTTTTGAGAATCCTCAAAAAGCAGTTCAAGCGACAATTGATAGGCATCCAGACGTTCTTGCGGCTCGCCAAGCGGGTCAAGAGTTCAAAAGGATGCAGATTCAGCAGAAGTTAGTGCAAGATCACCCTGACTACTCACAAGTAGTTAATGATTCTGAGTTCCAAAATTGGGTGAAATCATCACCTATTAGGTTGGGACTCTACGCAAAAGCAGATGGTGAATTTGACTATGATTCCGCAAATGAACTATTGTCTACCTTCAAACAGCTTCGTGGTATTAAGGCTAAAGAGTCTGAGCAAGCGGGTAATGCCCAACGGACAAAGAGCATGAAAGCCGCACAAGTTGATGTTGGTGGCTCTGGAGAGAGTTCTAAACGAGTTTACAGAAGAGCCGACCTTATTCGTCTCAAGATGACAGACCCCGCTAGGTACGAAACACTGAGTGATGAAATCATGCAGGCGTACTCTGAAGGGCGTGTTCGATAATTTAACTTTTGGAGTTTTAAATCATGGCTAATACAGCATTTTCCCCAACAAACAGTGTAACCACTACATCCGCAGCTAACTTTATTCCAGAAATTTGGAGTGATGAAATTGTTGCCGCCTATAAAAAGAACCTCGTTTTGGCCAATTTGGTCAAGAAGATGTCTTTCAAAGGCAAAAAGGGTGACACCGTTAACATCCCTAGTCCCGCCCGTGGCTCTGCTTCTGCTAAAGCCGCTACTGATGCCGTTACTCTGATTGCAGAGAGCGACACCAACATTCAAGTCTTGATTAACAAGCACTATGAATACAGCCGTTTGATCGAAGATATTGTCGAAGTTCAAGCTCTGACATCACTGCGTTCTTTCTATACAGAAGATGCCGGTTATGCTTTGGCTCGTCGTATCGACACTGACTTGGTTCAATTGGGTCGTGCATTCAATGGCGCTACAGTTGGTACTGATGACTATGCTACTAGCAATACAACCACCAAAGCCTTCATTGGTTCTGATGGTACTACTGCTTACAACAGCACTTCTTCTAATGCTGCTTCCCTGACTGATGCCGCTATTCGTCGCACCATTCAGCGTTTGGACGACAACGACATTCCTATGGACGGTCGTTTCTTCCTGATCCCACCCTCAAGCCGCAATACGCTGATGGGTTTGGCTCGTTACACTGAGCAAGCATTCGTTGGTAACGGCGATGCAATCCGCAACGGTGAAATTGGTCAACTCTACGGTATGGCTGTTTTTGCTTCTTCTAACGCTGATACTGGCGCTGGTACTTCTGGTACTGACCGTATCTGCTTGATGGGTCATAAAGACGCTATGGTGTTGGTTGAGCAAATTGGTATTCGTTCACAGACTCAGTACAAACAAGAGTACCTCGGTACATTGTTCACTGCTGACACCATTTATGGTGTGAAAGCTCTGCGTACAAGTGCTACTAGCTCTGCCGCTAACGCTTCTGGAGCTTTTGCTCTGGCAGTACCAGCCTAATTGCAGTTGCGCCCCCTGCCTTCGTGGTGGGGGGACTTTTTTAACTTAATTAGGAGATTTATTATGGCAGCAGCAACAGCAGTAGTTTCCCGTAGGGGAAATGACCAGTTCCGAGGTCTTTTTTCGGATACTTGGTCTGTAACAGCAACTCTAAACGCTTCATCTTTGGCTGATGGCGTTGGCGAAACAAACACCATCGCAGTTCCTGGTGTGGCTTTGGGCGACATTGTGATGAACGTAAGTTTGGGTGTAGATGTCTCTGGCATCTCCATCACTCCTTATGTTTCAGCCGCAGGAGTTGTCTCTATTCGTTTCCAAAACGAATCAGGCGGTACTTTGGATTTAGCAAGCACTACAGTTAAGTGCATTGTGGTTCGTACTGTGTAATAAAAGGGGGTTAATACCCCCCTTTTTAAAGGATTCTTATGGCTACATTTCGTTGTTTAGTAAGCGGTCAAACCGTAACTTTCATCCATCAGCACGATATTGACAGCATGAAAGGTCATGCCGGATATGTCAGAATTGATGAATTAGTAAAAGAGTCCTTTGAAAAGCCTGTAATATTGTCTCAACCACAGCCTATTAAGAAGGCTGGTCGTCCAAAGAAAGTCGCAAATGTCTGAAATTGATCCACGCGAATTTGGCAAGCTAGAAGCCCAAGTTGAGGCTTTACAGACTGAAGTTCATGCACTTCGGCAAGATATTAAGACCCTTTTAGAGATGGCTAATAAGTCTAAAGGTGGTTTCTTTGTAGGTATGGCTATTGCCTCCATTGTTGGTGGTTTTATTTCATTTATTGCCACTAAGGTAATGCGATGAAACTCTTATCTGCTGATATTTGTCCAATAGCCACTCAGGACATTACGATTAACCTGAAAAACCGAAACAATGCTTTTAAGAAGTTCGGTTATGGCCCTCCTAATCCAGATGAACCTAATGAGTTATTTTGGCTAAAGAAAGCCAAGATGTACAACGCACCCACAGATAGCATCAAATCAATGAAATGTGGCAATTGTGCGGCTTTTATCCAGACCCCTAAGATGATGGAGTGCATCATTAGTGGATTAGAGAAGGATGAGGGAGATAAGGAGTTGTCCTATGACGAGAATTTCGTTAAAGCCGCTGATCTCGGGTATTGCGACCTATTTCAGTTTACTTGTGCTGCCGCCCGTACTTGTGATGCGTGGAAAGGTGGCGGCCCTATTACTAAGGAGAAACCATGATGTACGGAAAAACAAAGATGTCCAGTCAAAAGATGCCTAAGAAGCCTAAAGGTATCCCTGTAGCCATTATGGTTGCTGTTGGCAAGCCTAGAGCTATGCCTACCCGTGGTAGCCGTACCGCTACTAACATGATGAAAAAGACTGGTCGTGGCAAATGAAAAAGACCAAAGCAGAAGCCAAGATCTCCAAGGTTATGCGTGAGTACAAAGAAGGTACTCTGCACTCTGGTAAGGGTGGCCCTGTGGTCAAAAAGCCCAAACAGGCCATTGCCATTGCTTTAAGCCAAGCAAGGAAAAAGAAATGAAACAGGGTTTGTATGCCAACATCAATGCCAAACAAGAACGTATCAAAGCCGGTTCTAAGGAAAAAATGCGTAAAGTCGGTTCTAAAGGCGCTCCTACTGAGGCGGCTTTTAAGGCTGCGGCTAAGACTGCGAAGAAAAAATGAAATCTCCTACTTGGCAAACAAAAGCGGGAAAAAACCCTAAGGGGGGGTTGAACGCCAAGGGTAGAGCATCTTATAATGCAGAAACTGGTGGCAATTTAAAGCCTCCGGTAAAGTCGGGAGATAACCCTCGTAGGGCATCCTTTTTAGCACGAATGGGCAATATGTCCGGAGCTGAGATGAAAGATGGAAAGCCTACCCGACTTCTTCTTTCTCTTAATGCTTGGGGCGCATCGTCTAAGGCAGACGCAAAGGCTAAAGCCAAGGCGATCTCTAAGAGGAACAAGAAATGACTTACCTCCAACTGATAAACAATGTGTTGATTCGCTTGCGGGAAACCCAAGTTGCGTCTAACAATGAAACCGCTTACTCAAGTCTGATTGGCTTGTTTGTCAATGATGCCAAGCGTCAAATTGAAGATGCTTTTAGTTGGAATGTCTTAGGTCAAACAGTCAATATTACTACTGCTGGCGGTACTTACATCTATTCGATGACTGGTGCGGGTCAGAAGTTTCAAGTGATGGATGCTCTGAATACAACATCTAATGTTGGCTTGCAGAATATCTCATTTGTAGAGATGAACAGATTTCAGAACTTAGTTCCTACTGTAACTGGTGTTCCTGAGTACTACGCATTTGATGGTGTTGATGCCAGTGGTGATACCAAGGTAGTCATCTATCCACGACCTGATGGAGTCTACAACCTTCCTTTTGCCTTGACAGTACCCCAAGCACCATTGGCGGCTGATGGCACTGTAGTGCTTGTTCCTGATTACTTGGTTGTTCAGAATGCTTATGCAAGAGCATTGGTTGAGCGTGGTGAAGATGGTGGTTTGAACTCTTCCGAGGCATATCAACTGTATAGAGGTATGTTGGCAGACCAGATCGCCCTAGAGAGCACTCGCTATCCTGAAAATCAAGAGTTTGTATCAATATGAGCCAAGCATTACAGACCGCAAGCATTTCAGCACCAGGTTTCTACGGGCTGAATACGCAAGACTCTCCGCTTGATTTAGCGGCAGGGTTTGCATTGGTTGCGACTAACTGTGTAATTGACCAGTATGGACGTATTGGCTCACGCAAGGGATGGAGTGCGCTTAATTCATCTACTGGTAACTTAGGATCTAACCCTGTTGGTGTGATTCACGAGTTGGTTGAAACAGATGGTGCATTAACTGTTCTGCTTGCCGGAAATAACAAACTGTTTAAACTTGGTACTTCCAATGCGCTGACTGAGTTAACTTATGGTGGTGGCGGTACTGCACCAACAATTACAGCAAGCAATTGGCAGTGTGCATCTCTCAATGGGATAACTTATTTCTTTCAGTCTGGCCACGATCCACTGATCTATGATCCCGCTGTTAGCACTACGACATATCGTAGAGTTACCGAGAAGTCTGGTTATGCCGGAACAGTACCCGCAGGAAACATTGTTTTATCTGCCTATGGTCGTTTGTGGGTAGCAGATACAGCAACTAACAACACTACTGTTTACTTTTCTGACTTGCTATCTGGACATATCTGGACGGGGGGCACTTCTGGCACTTTAATAATCAACCAGTATTGGCCTAATGGTGCAGACAATATTAGTGGTTTGGCTGCTCACAATAACTTCTTAGTTATTTTTGGTCAGCGTCAGATTCTTGTTTATACAGGGGCAAATAATCCAGCCGCACCCACTTTTACTTTGACTGATACTGTGGCAAGCATTGGATGTATTGCAAGAGACTCAATTCAAAGTACTGGTAAAGATATTCTGTTCTTATCAAACTCAGGGCTAAGATCATTTGCTCGAACAATCATTGAGAAGTCTGTTCCTATTGGCGACATATCAAAGAATGTTCGTAGTGATTTCATGGGCATTGTTGCTACTGAAACTCCGGCAAACATAAAATCTGTTTACTCAGAGACTGAAGCGTTTTACCTTATTACTATGCCTTTTTCTAAAGAGGTGTATTGCTTTGACACACGTGGTCAATTGCAAGACGGGTCGTTTAGGGTAACAAAGTGGGATTCAATAGAGCCAACTGCTTTATTGTCTAGACGCAATGGCGATGTTTTGTTGGGTAAAACAGGTTACGTTGCAAAGTACACAGGCGCACAAGACAACACATCTTCATACAGGATTCTGTACTATACAAATCATGCAGACTTAGGTACTACGGGTGTTACATCAGTCTTAAAGCGTTTAAAAGTTATTGTGATTGGTGGAACAAACCAGTTTGTGACAATGAAATGGGGTTTTGATTTTATTGCAAATTATTTATCAACCAATGTACAGATTCCAACTCAAGGCGTAGCTGAATATGGCATTGCTGAGTATGGTGCAAATGCTACTGTAGTTGCCCAATATGCTGATGGTGTGGCTTTGCAAACATTGAGTGCTTCTGCTTCTGGTAGTGGGAAGATTGTCCAAACTGGTTATGAAGCCGACATAAATGGCTCTGGCTTATCAATTCAGCGCATTGAAATTCAATTTAAAGACGGGAAGACAGTATGAGTAACTATACACAAAGTACTAATTTTGCAACCAAAGATGCTCTATCAAGTGGTGATCCACTAAAGATCGTCAAGGGTACTGAGATCAACACAGAGTTTGTTAATATCTCTGTAGCCATTGCGACTAAAGCTGATCTAGCATCACCTACATTTAGTGGCACTCCATCTCTGCCTACTGGTACTACTGGCGTTACTCAAAGTGCCGGAACTAGTAATACTACGATTGCTACAACGGCATTTGTTGCCGCCGCCGCTACTGCCGCTGTACAACTTGCATATCCTGTTGGTTCAATTTATACCGCTGTTGTCTCAACCAATCCAAGCACACTGTTAGGCTTTGGCACTTGGACAGCGTTTGGTGCGGGTCGTGTCATGGTTGGCTTTAACGCCTCCAATGCGCTTTTTGATACTGCTGAAGAAACTGGTGGCTCTGCTGATGCAACTGTTGTATCTCACACACATACTTTTAGCGGTTCAACAAGTACAACATCCCTAACAGGTACTTTTGTTGCGGGTAAGCCAAATGGTGCTTCTGGTATTGTAAGTTTTACTAACCTTGTTGGTGGTAGTGGAAGTGGCGACCAATTTAGTGGTGGTCAATATTCTGTTGATGCTTCTCACTCACATACTGTATCTGGTACGACAGGCTCATCTGGATCTTCTGCAACAAACGCCAACTATCAACCCTACATTACTGTTTATATGTGGAAACGCACAGCATGATTTTGCACCACTTCAGCGATGGTCTATATGCTAAAGAAGCGCAGTTTACTGCGGGTTCAGCCATTCTGAAACATGTACATGACTTTAGCCATTTGTCTATTTTGGCTAAAGGTAAAGTAGCAGTGATGATGGGTGAAGAGATAGAAGTTATTGAAGCGCCAGCGTGTGTAGAGATAAAAGCGGGTTTGACGCATGGTATTAAAGCGTTAACAGATTGTGTTTGGTTTTGTGTACATGCCACTGACGAGAAAGACCCGTCAAAAGTGGACGATATTTTGATTGGAGTTTGATTATGCCTATTTCAGCAGCCGTAATTGGTGGTGGAGCATCCTTATTGGGTGGCTTACTTGGTGGTAATTCTGCAAAGAAAGCCGCAAAGATTGAAGCTGATGCTAGACTTAAAGCGGCACAATTATCCGCTGAGGAGTCAAGGTTTCGTCCTGTTGGCGTAACTACACGATTTGGGTCATCTAATTTTCAGTTTGATCCTACAACTGGTCGTGTTAGTGGTGCTAATTACTCATTAGACCCCGCTTTAACAGGTATGCAGAACCGATTTATGGGTTTGGCAGAAGGTGGTTTAACACAAGCAGAACAAGCGCAAAGACAGTATGCTCCGTTGCAAGGTGCGGCTCAAGGCTTGTTTAATCTTGGCCAACAGTATCTTGCTCAGTCACCAGAACAAGCCGCTCAAGATTACATGCTTAGTAAGCAGAACTTGTTAGCTCCTAGTCGTGAGCGTCAATATTCTCAATTACAAACTGGTTTGTTTAATACTGGTCGAGGTGGTTTGTCTGTTGGCGGTACTGGTTTGCGACCTGGTGGTGGCGAGGGGCTAAAAGCCTCCAGTCCTGAGATGGAAGCCTATTACAACGCTATTGCCCAACAAGACGCACAATTGGCATCTGAAGCAATGCAAGCCGGTCAAGCTCGGACAGCTTTTGGCGCTGATTTGTTTCGTACTGGTGGCAATTTAGGAAACCAAATGTATGGTTTACAGGCTTCAGCTCTTGGCCCATATCAAGCATATCTATCAGGCGCTACAGGATTAGAGAATCTTGGTCAACAAGCACTAACAATGGGCACTGATTTAGGCCGTAACATTGCCAATCCACAAGGCGGTCAAGCTCTGTATCAAGGAGGTACAGGTGCGGCTCAAACTATGGGTATGGCAAATGCCTATAACCCATTTGCAACAGCATTGACAGGATTCTCTCGTAGTCCTGCGCTTTCAAATGCGGCAGCAAGATTGTTTGGTGGATATAACGCGTCTGCTGACATTGGCGCTTATCCTGCTGGAAATCCATATGCAACAGGTGAGTACGCCAACCCAGAATATTGGTCTTAAGGAGTAAATCATGGCAGAAATCGTTCAATCTTTATTTGGTATTACTCCTGAAACATATCAACAAGGCCAACAGGCTATGGTTGATACACAGGCATTGCAATACGCTAAATTAAATCCATTTGAGCAAGCTAACTTTGCTATTGGTCGTGGTGCTACGATGCTTGGCGGTGCTCTTGGCGGCGAAGATCCAATGCGTAAAAGAATTGAGCAACGACAACAAATATTACAACAGATTGATATAACAAATCCCGCATCAATGGCTCGTGGTGTTGATTTGTTTTCTCGTGCTGGTGATTTTGGGGCGGCTCAAGAACTTGCTACAAGACTACAGGCTACGAGAAAAGCGCAACAAGAAACATTAAAAACTGGCGCAGAAGCAGAAAAATTAGGTGGTGAAAATTTAGCTAGACAAGCTCAAATTCGTCAATTAGTTACTCAATTAGGGGTTGATGAAAATCAAGCAACTGCAATTGCCTCTAATCCTGATTTGCTAAAGCAATACTTAACTCCTAAATCTCAACAAGGTCTAGAATTACTTAAGACTGGCAAGTTTTCTCCTGAAAGTGTTAACAATTGGATTAAAGGTGTTGGAAATCTTGAAGTTATTGACAAGTTTAATAAACCAGAAGACAAATTTATTGCTAAAGCTGTTGAGCTTAAATTTGGTGAAAAAGCTAAATATGGCGATTACACACCAGATCAAGTTGCGGCTGTAAATAAAGCATTGTTTGATGAAGGAATTGCTGGGAAGAAAGCCGGTGCAATGGCTGTTCAGATACCTCTTGGCGATGTACTTCAAAAAGTTTTTCAATCAAGAGATGCAGAAGATTCAGCTAAAGCATTTGGTCAAGCAGGAGAGGCTTATACAATTACTGTTCCATTGATTAGCAAGTTAACAACTGTTGAAAATACAGTAAACAATGCTTTTACTGGCGCGGCATCAAATATCAATCTTACTATTAGCAAAGGATTATCTGCACTTGGCGTAAAAGTAAGCGATAGAGCTACTGATACCGAGATTGGAGAAGCAATTTCAGCACAGGTTGTTCAACAGATTGCTAAGGTCTTTCCTGGTAGCCAATCTAACAAAGAATTGGATCAATTGCTTAAGAGTAAGTTTAATCTTAAACAAGAACTTCCAACAATCTTACGTTTAGTTGGGCAGATTAAAGATGAAATGCTTGCTCAAACCAAAACTTATGAGCAAATGGCCAATCTTCCGGCCACTGAGCGTACTAACTTTAATGCTAAGTTGGCACAAGGTCAGAACTATCAGAAGATTCAACAGTATCGTGATTACGAAAAGAAGTATTTAAACAAAACAATCACTGCTGAAGAACGCGCTCAAGCGGCTAAATTGAAACAAGAACTTAACTTTTAAGGAGTCAACATGGCAGATATTGACTGGAGTGTTGCTCCTCAAGAGATGAAACCTGGTCTTTCTCGTGAAGAGGAAGCAAAACAACAACAAGAGTTAAACCGAACAAGACTTGGTTTAGCCAAATCATTATCGCCATTTGTTTCTTTGCCATTAGAAGTATTGCCAATTGACCAACCAACATCTTTACCACAAGCGGGCGGACTTGCCGGAGGATTGGCAGGTCTTGCATTTCCACAATCTAGGTTTATGTCGCCTATTGCTAGATTAACTCAAGCTGCACCCGCCATTACTAGACCATATATTCCATCACTTGCTGGCTCAGCGTTTGGTACAACTGTTGGCACTGTTGGCGAACAATTGTTAACAAATAAAGATGTTGTTAGTTCTGAAACTGGTATGAAATTACTAGCTAACAATGTTGAAAATGCTATTTTTGATCTTGGCGGCAATCTTGTTTTTAATTTAATGGGTAAAACCATTAAAACTGGCATCAACAAAGCCGGTTTAAAACAAAACTTATTTGATACTGAAGAAGGCGCTGCTCGTAAAGCCGCCCAAGAATGGTTATCTTCTAGAGAAGGCGCATCCTTGACTCGTGGACAATTGACGGGTGATGTTGGAACACAAGCAATTGAGGGGACTTTAAAGTTTACTACTGGCGGCAAATATTTTGCAGAACAACAAACTAATGTTCAAAAAGCACTTGATTCAGGCATAAATGAGGTTAAGAACACTCTTGATACATCTGATGCGTTTAAACTAGCTTTAAAACAAGGTGATCCAACTCAAATGACTTTGGGTGATCGTTGGCAAAATGCTATCCAAGTTGCTGACAAAGAGATGAAAAACAAATATCGCCCTATTTATGAACAAGTAGAGCGAGAAGGTGATGGCTTGTTAGTTGATATGACACCATTAAAAGGTGCGGCAAAAGATGAGCTTGATCGTCTTATTAAAAATAAAGCAATGTCTTCTGCGGCTAAAGACAAGATCCAAGTTCTTGAGCAAATATTGGCACAAGAAGATAAGATTTCTTTTAGCACAGCACATGATTTAAGAAGTGACTTTTTAGCAAGCGCAAGAGAGTCGGTAAAAGAGGGTGTTCCGGCTACTACTCTTGAAGCGTATTACAAAAAGTATGCTCAAGGTTTGCGTAACAACATGGATAACATTGCTGTTATTACATTTGGTAGCCAAGAGCAAAAAGATGCGGCTCGTAGACTTGGATTAGTTGGTGGTATTGACCAACAAGCGGGTCTTCGTACTGGTCAGTTTAGAGAGTACAACATTGATGACTTGTCAAAGTTAAACTTACCTACTACTGAAGCAAATGCTAAAAATAATGAGATGCTTCGTAACTACTTTAATGCTCAAACAGGCTATAAGAATGCCTTAGATGGTCTTTATGGTGGCGCGATGAAGACTGCCATCAAGAGTGAGCCATCAGCCGTTGGAGAATACTTATTTAACATTGATAAACCAGAAAGGTTAAAAGATGTTAACAAGGCTATTGTTGAAATGCAGAAGTATCTTCCACCAGACCAAAGCAAAGGCTTATTAGGTGAGTTGCAATATGGTTACATCAATAAGATGTTTGGTTCACCTGATGGGGTTACAACATTTGTTAAAAAGTTAGATGACAAGACCTTTAAAGAAGGATTTAACTATCTTTTCAGAGATGCGACTACTCGCAAACAATTACTTGAAATAGCAAATGCGGCTAAATATGGCTTAGAAGAAGGAGCGGGATCTACTGTTCTGAGATCTAGACTTATTGGCGCGGCTACTACAGCGGGTACTGCAGCATTGGCCGGTGGAGGATCTTTCCTAGCTTTCCCAGAGGAAGTATCAAACAATCTACTGCCATCAGTAGCGGCTCTTGGAGCTTTGTATTTAACTCCAAAGATTATGGCTAGAGCTTTGACTAACAAAGAAGGTATTGATGCTTTGGCTATGCTTTCTAAGGCTCAGAGCAACCCTAAATATGCGGGTGCTGCGGGAGCAAAGATTGCCAACATGCTTAACAAATCAGGAATCATTGATAACGAGTATTTAACAGAAGTTAATCAAATGATTTATGGTAAACAAGAACAGCAACAACCGGTATCTCCAAGTAGTATTGATTGGTCTATTGAGCCATGAAAGACTGGCTGCTCGCATTTATTGCGGCGGCCTGTTTTGTCGCTTTCATCATCTTTTGTAGTTACATCATTCTTTGGGCGTACTTGTGAAATGGTTAGTTTTATTGCTCATTGGTTTTGTTTTTTGGGCAAGTGCAAAGTCGCCTTGTATCGTTTTAGACTTTTATAAGCTGAGTTGGATTAGTGAGCCAACACTGAGGCACATGGAGTTGTCTCGGTGGTTGACTACAAATGGAGATAATTGCTCGTCAGATGATTTGGCGGGTATTTGGAACAAACTTGCTGAATGGGCGGGAGTTGCTGACAGTGCTGAGTTGAGGGCTAAAGTTCTTTATTACTACGCAAGGGCGAGAGAGAGGGAGGACAAGAAATGACCATTGATGCCTTGGAAGTATTGCTTTGGTTAGCAGTGCCTTTGAACTATATCTATTGGATTTTTATTCACAATGACTATTGATACGATCAGATTGTTCCCTATGGTTCTGCCCTCTGGCTATCCGCAACAGTACGACCTTGTAGAGAGAAAAATGCTTAAACAACAAGAGACTGCCAAAGCAGAACTTGAACAGAAGAAAGCACAGATAGCAATTGAAGACTTGGCCTTTGAGATTTATCAGAAGAATGCTGAACAAGCGAATCTGAGAATCGAGATATTTAATAACCGCAAATTAGATATTTATGTATGACAAAGAAACCTGTACATCCAGTTCCCGACACCAAAGAGAAGTTGACTCTTTATGTTACTTTGATGGTAAGCACGACCCTGTGCATCTCTGTTTTGGCCATGGTAGCGGCGTTTATCCTTGGATTGTGGGCAAAGGAAGTAGACAATGGCGAGATCTTCAAAATGATTTCACCCGCCTTCAGTACCTTGATCGGAGGCATGATTGGCTTCCTGTCTGGTATCAAACTTATGCAGAATGAAGAAACTAAAAAGGACTAAAAATGCTAGGACTAGACGCACTTCTAAATGTGGGCACTAAGCTCATTGATAAACTGATTCCTGATCCTGAAGCCAAGGCTAAAGCTCAGTTTGAGTTGGCTAAGATGGCTCAAGACGGTGAATTGGCTAAGATGGCCAACGAAACCAAGCTATTTGAGGTTGAGCAAGAAAACGTCACCAGACGCGCTGAAGCGGATATGGCTAGTGACTCTTGGTTATCCAAAAATATACGCCCTATGACGCTTATATTCCTTTTGGCGGCCTATTCTGGGTTCGCCATTGCCTCAATCTTTGAATTTGAGACTCGTGGTGCTTATGTTGAACTACTTGGTCAATGGGGAATGTTGGTCATGAGCTTCTACTTTGGTGGCCGAACAATGGAAAAAATTGCCGATAGGGTGAAAAAATGAAAGATAACTGGGAAAAATCTTGTGATTTAGTTCTTGAGTCTGAAGGTGGTTATCAACTGACCACACTTGTTGGCGACTCAGGCGGTCAAACTTATGCGGGTATTGCCCGCAATCCAAACCCTCAGTGGGAAGGTTGGGAGTTGATTGATAAGGGTGAGACACCTCCTAAAGAGATAGTCAGGTCGTTTTACAAGGCTAACTTCTGGGACAAGGTTCGTGGTGATGAACTACCTCTTGGCATTGATTACTTGGTTTACGACTTTGCCGTTAATGCGGGTGTTAGTCGTGCAGTGAAGACTTTGCAGTCTGCCGTTGGAACTAATCCTGATGGTGCTATTGGCCCTGCGACCATTGCAGCGGTTAAATCTTGCACCGACTTGGTTGAGAAGTTCAGCAATGTCAAGGAAGCCTTTTATAAAGGTATTGTTGAGCGCAAACCAGATCAGGCTAGGTTTATTAAAGGTTGGCTTAACAGGGTAGCTCACGTTCAATCTGTTGCAGACACAATGGTGACATAAAGCCGATATCTAATTCGTATCCTATGGCCAACATACCGACTCCGAAAGACGCTGAAATATTTGCTCAGAGCATGAAAAAGTGGCAACAGATACTGAATCTGTACGATTGGAGGGTTGAAAAGGGAAGTAAACCCGCTAAACAAGCAATGGCTTCTGTTGAATTTAACCAGAATGCTAGGCTTGCTACTTACAGATTGGGTGATTTTGGTGCTGAAAAGATCACACCTGAGTCCTTGGATATGACTGCTTTGCATGAGTCTCTGCACATTTTTTTACATGATTTGATGGCTGTAGCACAAGATCCTAAGTCCTCTCAGGATGAGATCGAAATGCAAGAGCATAGAGTCATCAATCTGTTAGAAAAATTACTGAAAGATTCCAATGGGTTCACCTAACGAAACTTGCACAGACACAGACTTTATTCAGTTATGGGGTCAGCTTCAATCTGCGACAAGAATGGCAGAACGTCTTGGAATAAGCATCAGGTCTGTTCACTTGCGTAGAAGGTGGATTGAAGAGCACTACAAAATGACCCTTAGTTCTAGTGATTATCGTGGGTACAAATACGATAGAAATAGACCTAAGACATTCTCTCCGCTAAAACAGATAGACCTTGGCATCCTAGATGGCACTGTGATTGTGTTCTCAGATGCTCACTTCATACCTGGTCAACGCACAACAGCCTTTAAAGGGCTTCTATGGGCTATCCAAGAGTTCAAACCCAAGGCAGTGATATGTAATGGTGATGCGTTTGATGGTGCTTCTATATCCAGACATGATGTAACAGATCAACCCCAAACCTCTGTCATCCAAGAACTTAAGGCTTGCCAAGGCGCATTGGGTGAGATTGAGGAAACGGCTAAAGCTGAACGACATAATGTAAAGTTACTGTTTACATTTGGTAATCACGATGTAAGGTTTGCCAACAGATTAGCCCAACACGCACCACAGTTTAAGGATGTACAGGGCTTTAAGCTGACAGACCATATTACAGAGTGGGATTTCTGTTGGGCAGTATGGCCTACTCCTGAAGTCATCATCAAGCACCGATATAAAGGTGGCATCCATGCTACTCACAACAATACCGTCCAAGCAGGCGTTTCGGTGGTTACGGGGCATCTTCATTCGTTGAAAGTCACGCCATTTGACGACTACAACGGCACTCGTTATGGAGTGGATACAGGCACTTTGGCAGAGCCAGATGGCCCACAGTTCACCTATGCGGAACTAAACCCTAGTAACCACAGATCAGGCTTTGCGGTGCTGAACTTCTTTAATGGGAAGCTACTATGGCCTGAGTTAGTCCACAAGTTCGATGAAGACCAGATTGAATTCCGTGGTGAGGTCATTGATGTAGGTGCATTTTGAGTGCTTGGCTAATCATTCTCACAGGGCTAATCTACGCATATATTGCGGTGGAACAGCTTGTTGTCGGCAATCCCTACATGAGTATTGTTTATGCCGGATACGCTGCTTCAAACGTGGGTCTTTACTTACTTGCTAAGTAGCTTCCTTTTGGAAGACTCCGCTAGGCAAAAGCGTACCCCTACGATTCTTGATCTGATCGTATGCAACTTCCATACAGTCTACCAAATTTAAGTCCTGTAGAGCGCAATAGTTGACTAGGCAGACCATGACATCGCCTACGGCATCCTCCATGCCTTCACGGTCTTTTTTAAGGGTTGCATCGGCTAACTCACCCATCTCAGACACAGCCTTTAGAAGCTGAACTTCTGGTGTGCTGTTGGGGATGATCTTTCGAGCTTCCGCCCACTGTATTATCTTTATTTCGATGTTTGCGTAACTCATAATTTACCTTTCATATTTCTTACAAAAATAGCAAAACTAGCGGCTGTATCGCCAAATGGCATCTTGTCAAACACACTGGCAACTTCCTCTAGGGTTTTGGTGCGTACTGGACAATCCCTTCCTTGTACACAATCATAGGTGCAACAGTCCATACCACTAGACTTGTTTGCTCTCAGGATTTGCTTACCAAGGTTGCTGTTTTTCTCAACCATGTTGAAAGCCTCGTCTTCTTCGCTTGTCCAGTCGGTCATGTGTTCTCCTTAATACTGTTCAACATTAAACGCTATTGAAACCCGAGGCACAGAACTTTTGTTCTCGCATACTTCGTGCTTTAACCAAGCGGGGAAAACAACGCCCATGCCTGAAGCTACCTGACAATAACTTTCTTGCGGATAAAAAATAGATGAAAAATTATCAAACGGGTAATGCTTAGACAAATCGGGGCGATGAAATACAAGTTTGCTTTCTGCGTCATCCACCTGTAAGTAACAAACAAAAGAAAATGTCGCCTTTGGATGAACATGAGCAATATTGAAATCGCCTTTTTTATTTACATTTATCCACATTCCACCTTTTTGCGCTCTAAGTTTTATTGGGCAACTGTATTGAGTAGCAGCAATGGACTCCACTTGGCGCAAAGCATCTTCTAAAAAGTTTTCAACATTTTTGAGCGCGTCAATGTCACCCACCGAAAAGGCTTTGCTTTGGAAGCCGCCACGATTAGATACAACACGGCCTTCTTGTTCGCTTCCCATTTCTAAACAATTTTTCAATGCCTCATCAAAGCTGTAGTCACTTTTAAATGACCATACATGGGTTGCAAACAATTGCCCACTGTCGTAACTAGTTATGGTCATGTTTTCTCCTGTAAAGAGATGGGCATATAGATGCAAACCTTATCCTTGCTGTTTATACAAGAGACATGAATAACATCCTTTAAGCCATTGCGTTTACAGTTCTTACACTTGGCATCTGGCTCTTTTGGTAAGCATCCAATGAGTTTAAACATGCTCACTTTTCCTTCGGTAAAGGTGGTGGAGTCATCTTTTCTGATGGCGGTGTCCATCCATACTTTCGCCAGAGTGTTTGAACGTCTGAACCTGTTTCCCAGATGAAGTCTTTTAAAGCGACAGATGGATAGCTGATCTTGGAATGCGGTGGTTTTTCTAGCATTTTGTTGACTCCAAAAACTGTTGGCCTAGTTCGGTTATTTGCCAAACATAAGCACTACTTCCAGAAGGTGTTTTTCTTCTTTGTTTTTCACCATCAACAATGAAGAAATCAATCAAACCGATGTCTTGACAATCTTTTCTGCGTTTCCCGATGGAGTTTTGTTGCAGATTAGTTTTGTCTGCTAACTCAAAATCAGTCATAGGCCCATGTTCATAAAGCGCATTTAATGCTCTTAAACGATGATTGGGGGCATTTTCAGAGGCATTTCTTGCCGCTTCATGGGAAGTCTCAAGATTGGTGCGTCTAACCATTGATTTGATAGATCTACCAAAAACCTTATCAAACGCATCTTTAAAATATAACTCTGTTAACAATGTCATTTATTGACTCCTATTAGTTGGGGTACTCGCTGCGTCTGTGTTCGTCCGCAAGCCAGAAAAAAGCCTTCGCCACAGCATCCGCTTTCCCCCGTTGAAAGTTTATCAG
>Ga0255094_1000318_pt1 | contig 26690 bp, 17 predicted proteins | sample Colum_Law_RepB_8_2_FD_188434 | JGI IMG/M metagenome (GOLD analysis project Ga0255094, IMG submission 188434) | Freshwater microbial communities from Columbia River, Oregon, United States - Colum_Law_RepB_8d | ecosystem: Environmental > Aquatic > Freshwater > River | place: USA: Oregon...
CATTATTCCGGTTCATGCCGACGATAATGGAATGTGCCCGGAGGCTCTGGAGAAAACTCTGCAGCAGCTTGAGACAGAAGGTCAACTTCATCGAGTTCGCCTGGTCTACGTTGTGAGCTACTTCGAAAATCCATCCGGTATCAGCGTCTCTGTCGAACGACGCCCGAAGTTGCTGGAGATTACTCAACGGTATTCGCACAGCAATCGGATCCTGCTTCTGGAAGATGCCGCTTATCGAGAACTCATCTATGACGGCGAGCCGGCGCCGAGTATCTGGTCGTTCGATAAGACTCGCGAAACCGTGATTTTGGCTCAGACATTTTCCAAGAGCTTTTCGCCTGGCATTCGAGTCGGCTTCGGTGTTTTGCCGCAACAGATTGTGAAGGCCGTGTCCGATCTTAAAGGAAACGAAGACTTCGGGTCCGCGCATCTGAATCAGCATATTGTGGCTCGAGTGCTCAAGAATGGCGTTTATGCTCGCCATGTCGAAACTGTCCGCAACAGCTATCGCCAAAAACGTGACGCCATGCTGGCGGCGGCGGAACGGGAATTTGCTGACGTGCCGGGCGTTTCCTGGGTTCGTGCTTCCGGGGGAATGTATGTCTGGATGAAACTTCCGGACCACGTCGAAACAGGCTTCAGCAGCGAATTGTTCCGCCGCGCGACTCAGGTGGATAAAGTCATGTATGTTCCGGGCGAACTGGCTTATCCCATGGACTGGCCGCAAAGACCTCGCTGTGAGATGCGACTCAGCTTTGGAGTCCAATCCGTCGAAGGCATCGAAGAAGGCATTCGACACCTCGCTCGCGCAGTAAAGGCCGTGATGGGGATTGGCTAGACGATGACGCGGTGATTGTGAGCGGAATGGCTTGGCGGGTTCTTGAATTTAGTCGACAACGGGACACCGTTTAAGCCCAATGTCGCCGTGCGTTCCGCGAAAGCCACGTTGCTTTTCCGGAGCGAAACACGCCACGACTAAGCCAACAAACCGTTACGCAGCTGGCAAAGGCATTTTCAGTGAACCACGCATTCAATTGGCGACCATCCTGTTCTCTGACAATGTTGCACGTCCGCGCGGCGATGTTGAGAGCAGCGCGGGAGTTTTTTCGACTGCGAGGATATCTGGAAGTCGAAACCCCGTGTCTGTCACAAGACATCGTGATCGATGCGTGGCTGGAGCCGATTGAAGTACGGCATTCCGGAGACCGCTGGTTTCTGCAAACATCGCCAGAAGCCGCGATGAAACGTTTGCTGGCGGCTGGCAGTGGCTCGATCTTTCAGATCAGTCGAGTTTTTCGAGCCGCCGAATCCGGTGCTCGCCACAATCCCGAATTCACGATGATTGAATGGTACGGAATTGATTCCGACTGGTGCCAGCAGATGGAACTCACCGAACAGCTTGTTCGCGTGTGTGTTGCTGCGGCCGCCGAGATCACCTCACACGACGTTTCGGTAAGCTGGGATGCGGGACTATTCGCCCAGACAACGTATGCTCAGGCCTTTGAGCGTGTTTTCGAAATAGATGTGCATGCCGCCTCCGGAAGCGAGCTGTTAGCGGTCGCCCGCAAACATCAGATTCCTCTTCCGGAAACATGCACGTCCGACCAGCGCGATGACTTACTGAATGCCATGCTGGCTTTTGCCATCGAACCAGATCTGGGACGCTGCAAAATGTCAGAGCAATCAGCTCCGGAATTTCTTTGTGACTATCCTCCCAGCCAGGCGGCGCTGGCTCAGACTTCGGAAACTGATCCCAAAGTTGCACGGCGATTCGAACTCTATGTTGACGGTATTGAACTCTGTAATGGTTATCAGGAACTGACAGATGTCACGGAACTGAAACGTCGCGAAGAATTGCAAAATGCGGTTCGCATCGGCAGTGCGTTAAGTACTCTCCCCGGAGCCCCCGCAATGGCAGCAGCGATGAAATCCGGGCTGCCCAATTGTTCGGGCGTCGCCCTCGGCTTCGATCGCCTTGTGATGGTCGCAACTGGATCAAAGCAGATCACCGATGTACTTGCCTTCCCCGCGGATCGTGCGTAGACCGGGGCATTCAGAAGCGTCAGAGCTCATGCTGCCGGGTTGAGTATCATTCGTTTCGTCTCCCGGTATTCGCGTCTGCAGTTCCCCGCAACCAGCCATGGCCCAAAGTCGCCGATTCGCTCCGCCGAGACGAACCTTTAAAGTCGTGCACGTTGAATGAAATGCCCCGAAAGACCGGGCAATCTGCTTTCTCACAGACCTTTGAATCAACTGAATCCGCGAATTTGTCCACCGTCACTTCGTCAGGATTCGACTTGATCCTCCGACGTTGTATCGTTCCACTGTTTCCCCGAGAGAAACTGAAACATTCCACATACGAACTCAAGCCCTGCCCCATCCCGAGGTTCTAATGTCCGAAGTCGTTGGCGTTATCATTGTCGATCATGGATCGCGTCGTCGTGAAAGCAATGAGATGCTGCACGAAGCGACCGCTCGCTTTGCAGCGCAGTCGGAGTTTTCGATTGTTGAGCCGGCTCATATGGAACTCGCCGAACCCACGATTGCGCAGGCGTTCGATCGCTGTGTTGAGCGAGGTGCGACTGAGATTGTCGTGTTTCCTTACTTTCTCTCGCCCGGTCGCCACTGGACCGAAGACATTCCTCGGCTTGCCGCCGCTGCTGCGGAAAAGCATCCAGAGATTAAATGGTTCGTTACTGCACCCTTCGGTCTTCACCCCGGAATGCTGGCTGTGATCAACGACCGGATTCAACACTGCCGACATCAATCAGAATTAACGAATCCATCAATTGGCTGTGATGTCTGTGGCACAACTGTACCCTGCAGGAACGCAGGATCTCGGAAGAGCCAGTCGCAGGGAGACCGCTGAGTTTCGGGGCTGTTGCAATCTCAACTGATCGGCTGAATGATAAAATCGAAGCGACTACTCCAGCGTGCTGCGACACCGTTTTCGCTGATGGCTCGCACCCAGGCTCGATATCTTCCGGACGCGAACGTGTTTGGCAAACTCACCTGCAGTCCGTCCACCGACTGATTACGATAGATTGTGATGCCACGCTCATCGGTAATCCAGACATCATAAAGTCGAGCGGCAGGAATCCTGTCCCAGGAAAGTATCACCGCCGAGCCCACCTGAAAGCTGGCTTGATTATTGAAGACCGTCCCACGTTTGACAACGAATTCGCCAGGCAGGCTCCACATTCCATGGCTGGTCGACATCGCCCACCAGCGATAGCTTCCTTCGGCTAGTCCGACCGTTGTTGAGGCGATGCCCGCAGGGGCTCGGCCAGTGGAAACAATTCTCTTCGTGACCGTGTCCATAATGCTGAAATCTATTGGGCCAGAATTCGCCACGGCGGTCCATTCCAGTTTGACGTTGGACTCCAGTCCAGGTTGAACAGTTTTCAGAGTTGGAGCCAGCGTGCTGTTGTAGTTTTGTGAGCTGGACCAGGATCCTACCGTTCCGTCAAATGCGATCGCTCTGACAGAGAACTGATAGTTTCCGATGGGAAGTGCATCAACCAGCTTATACGAAGTGACAGGGGTGCTGGTGGAGTTCTTCACGGCAGTCATGACGACAGCATTGGTTTCTTTCAATGTGACGCGAACGTCATATCGAGTCGCCCCGGGCACAGATTGCCATCGAAGCTCCGGACGAGTGACATCGGCTGAATTACCGTTCAATCCTTCAGGTGCTCCATCGGCGATCAGTACAGCCGGAGCCGACCATGCTCCCACAGCACGTCCCGCAAAGATGGCGCGAACCCAGACGCGGTAGCTGCCAACCATCGCCATGTCGACCGAGATGCTCTTGCTATTCACAGAGACGATGGATGATGGGGGTGTCACTCCGGGAGCTGGATCATCAATCCAAACCTGATAGGTCTGAGCCTCCTCCTGAAAACTCCATGTGACAGTAGCGCGAGATCTCAACGAATGCAGAGACGGTTCTGTTGCCATGACCGGAGCCAACTGACTGTTAAACGCATAGCTTACCGACCATTCTCCAACAGCCTCATTTGCAGTGACGCCTCGAACCCAGACCTGATAGCGTCCGGCTGGGAGGGCATCGGGGCGATATGAAGTCACGGCTGTCGTTGTCGTAACTCGAATCTGCGGACGTGATGGCTGATCCAGACTGGCAATCCACACTTCATATTTCGCCGCACCGGTCAGTGCCTGCCATTGAATCAGTGGTCGATTTGAGATCTGCCCGGAAACCCCTGTGATAGCCGCTTTGGCGGCAATGGTGAACTGCCCCGTCTCGGACCAAAGCCCTGTTGCGTTATTAGCAGAGACTTCCCGGACCTGAACTCGATAGCTGCCGCTGGAAAGAGATATTGATGGGACAAAGCGAGTCACTCCGGCGTCTGTCCTGCTTCGGATAAATTCCGTATCAGGAGTTGCCGCTTTACTGATCCAGACGTCATATTGCGAAGTCGCATTCAGTTGATTCCAGGTAATCTCCGGCTTCGCATTCATGCTGGTGGCAATAGGGTTGATCACCGCAACGCGAACAACAGTCAGTTCATAGCGAGCCGACCAGGCTGATACCCCCGCCTCGTTCCGAGCACGGACGGCGATACTGTATTTCCCGGGCACCAAATCCATCGACGGTGTGTATGAGTTTACAGCCACGATGGCTGACGATACGAGAACGACTCCCGTATCTTCATTTCTGATCCAGACTTCGTAGTTACTTTCCGTGGCCACGTCGCTCCATGAGATCTGAGGACGTGCATTTCGTGTTCGAGTGATCGTTCGGTCGAGACTTGGAACAGCCGGGCTTGCCGTCCGGATCGTTGCGTTCTCCAATTTCATAATCTTGAAAATGCCGCGCGGAGCATTGAAGCCGCCGTTGAGCGGCATTCCCCAGGTCAGCTCCATTTTACCATCATTATTGGTATCGCCGAGATTCGTGAGCGAACTCAGATAGGCGGAATCAGACATACTCAGTTGTTGGACTGATTTCGCACGTCCCTGCGGTGTCAGGGTAATCACTTGCAGCCGCGACGAGCCTTCGCCTGTGGCATCGCCAATAATGACAGCAAGATCCTCAACGCCATCCGCGTCAACGTCGCCAACTGAGGTCACATCCCAGATCGCGTCCTCGTCTACCAGATCCGGGCCACCATTCAGTCCATCGCCGATGCCCACGAATTGCTTCATGGTACCATCTGCATTCATCAGCAGAATGTCGATCTGCTTGGGGATGGATTCCACGACGCCATCGAAGTTCACGTAAGACGCGCTCAGGGCTGCGAGATCTCCGACACCGTCACCGTTAACATCTCCGATCGATGTGATGCGCGACCCGAAGTTCTCTTCTTCGTCGATCGTGGAGTTCCACGCAGTCGTATTCTCGATCTTTGCGAAGTTCCTGACGGTACCATCGGCTTTCAGAAATATGGTGTACACCACGCCCCGATCTTCTCCGCCGACGTCAGCGTCTGAGGCAGCCACGACAAGATCGACAACTCCGTCTCCGTCCAGGTCGCCCGGAGATGCGATCGACATTCCAAAGCCGTCGCCATTTTGAAGTGTCGGACCACCATTCAACGAGTCGGCGATCTTCGTGATGTTCTTTGCCGTCCCATCAGACTTGAGTCGCACGATGTAAACCGCACCGCGTTCCGTTCCACCGGTGCCGTCACCCGGAGCCCCGATCGCCACGTCCGTGATGCCGTCGCCATCGATATCACCGAGGCTGGTTATGCTGGCTCCGAAAACATCATCAGAGTTCAATGCGGGGCCACCGTTATGATTGCTCGCAATCCTGACGGACCTCAGCACCGTGCCATTGGCGTTCTGAAAGACTACATAGGCGGCTCCTTTCGGACCGCTCTGCTGCATGACTCCTCCGTCCATTGGATCGGTCACAACATAATCCTGAGTTCCGTTCTGGTCGAGATCCCCAATTGGTGCGACATCAAAGCCAAGGAATGTCAATGGCCAGTTGCTGGCCGGCTGGCTGATTTCCGCACCGAGTGTCACCGTGCTGACGGTCGACAGAGGAAACGCGACTCGGTTATTGATGGTGAAGCGATAGTCTTCGACTTCGCCGTCAGAAGCCAGTCCCAGCGAATTCGCAGATGCCACATCCGTGCTTATTCGAAATCGAGCGTAAGTTTTTCCGATCGAACCCGCAGTGGCGAGCGGAAATGTCAGTGTGAATCGCTGATCGTCAGTACCAGCCGGGACGGCGATCTGAGTGCGTTCTGTCGCATTTTCAAAGAGGCCGTTGCGATTAAGGTCAATCCAGCCGTACAGCGTGGCCGCGCGGTTGGTTGTATTCGTGGCCTGAATCGTAACAACAGGATTTGTGCCAGCCGCGGCCTGCAGATCCAATGGATTCAGGACGCCATCCTCGTCATCACGACCGCCCGCTGCGAAGAGATCATCCGCCTGCGCTCCCGAGCTTTGCTGAGCCCCGTTGTCACCATCAACACCAGCTCCCAGGAAGAGAGTGGTTTGTGTTTGATCGATCGTGTGTCGTGGTCCGTTATTCGCCGTCAGAGTTTGATAATTCTCGACACCTGTTGCGGACGAGGTGTCCGGTGCATCACCGAGGTCCGCCGCCAACAACAAGCGAGCTTCCAACACATCAATCAGGGCCGAAGATCGAAATGCGGACGCCATTCGCCGACGTCGCGTAGAACCTGATACCTGGAGCGAAGATCGAAGGGTGGCGGTCAGGCTGCGAATCACAGTCTTCATTGGGAGTCCATTCCGTGGTGAGATCGCTGATGGGCGGCATTACTGATGCCGGGGGGCGACTCTATGGTCCCCCCGCTCTGCAGAGCAATATATAGTTCGATATGGTGGTCCCCCTTTTCGCTTTACTTGCGTTAAATGATCATTTTCAAGTAGCCAGATCGGCAGGAAAGGCTTTGTGCAGCGAACGCGCAGCAAACTCCTGCATGGCGGCTGTTGCGTTTACTGAAGCTGAGTCTTGCAATTACCGCTGTAGGGTAAACTGATACGGCAAACGCCGCCGCTCTTGATTGGACGCTCTCTGCTGGGCGAAGCCGGGTTCAGCGTCTGGATGCGGACGACAGGGGAGAACAGAGCACATCGGGATGAGTGCAAACGCCATGCTGCAGTCCTCGGGATGCAGCGGCAGTGTAGACACCAGAATAGTCGCCAGTCGTTCAGGTCTTCGCCTCATTGTGTGTTATGCCATGTGCAGTGGCGTGGCATATTCTTTGTTGATGTCTGTTTTGCGGCGTCGTTCACCGTTGCGAGTGCGAATGTGACAAGAGTAGACTCTCAGGGTCAGAAGAAAACGGGCCTCATTGTTTTTGCCCGGCCGAGCCCTGGATTTGTCGATGCAGCGAGGGTTTTGATGGCACGAAATCTCCCGGACCGAAACTTGTTGCCTTGTGCATCCTTGCTAGCTCGTCGCGATGTTCTGCGGGTCGGAGCACTCACTGTGGGTGCGACGCTCGTCCCGACAGATTGGATAGCGGCGAAAGAAAGTTCTTCAGATGTTGCGCCCGGAAAGTCACGAGCTGACTCCGTGATTTTTCTCTGGATGGGCGGCGGTGTTACTCACATTGATTCGTTCGATCCGAAGCCTCATGCTCCTGAAGAAATCCGAGGAACGCTCGGGACAATTTCCACATCTTTGCCAGGTGTTCATTTCGGCGAGCCCATGCCGCAGCTCGCGAGGATTGCCCACGAACTTTGTCTTGTTCGCAGTTTCTCGCATGACAGCAACGATCACTTGCTGAGTCAGGCCTATACGCTGTCGGGGCGCAAAGTCACGATGGCTCAGTTGTTTTCGGAACCGAACCTGGGATCGGTGGTGTCTTATCTGCATGGTCCTCGTAATGGGCTGCCCGGGTATATCGCTGTTCCCGGGGTTACTCGTCCAGGACCGCCGCCATATAACTTGTTTGTCGCCGGCTGGCTGGGCAATGGCTACGCTCCGTTCTGTGTTGGCGGCGTACCCGAGCAGCCGGACTTTTCGATTGGCGAGAAACAACTGAACCCCAGCCCGGAAGCTCATGAGGATCTGCTGCCCAAAGATCTGCAGCCATTGGAGGGTTTGTCTTCAGGACGCATGACGTCTCGGCTTTCTTTACGGCAGCAACTGGATCTGGTTCGGCGTCAGGCTGACGAAACCGCCCAATCTGTTGCGCAGCGCAAACAGTATGAGGGGGCGGCGAATCTGTTGACTTCGCCGTCGGTCAGATCGGCTTTCGATTTGTCGCTGGAGAAGCCCGAAGTCATCGCCGACTACGGTCAAACTAAGATTGGTCAGCGATGTTTACAGGCACGGCGACTTGTGGAGTCTGGTGCTCGGTTCGTCATGGTGGACTATGGCTATGATCCTGACTACGGCAACCTGTGGGACAACCACAACGCGCCGGGACAGAACTTTCCGCATATCTCCGAGATGTGTCGCCGTGGTTATCATCTGGCGGGAACTGACCGAGCCTGTGCGGCATTGATTCGAGATCTGAAAGCTCGAGGAATGCTGGAGCGGACTCTGGTTGTATTCCTGACGGAGTTTGGCCGAACACCGAAGATCAATTCACTAGGAGGACGTGATCACTGGGGAATGTGCGGTTCGATTTTCTTCGCTGGCGGAGGAACAAAAGCGGGAGAAGTGATCGGAGCCTCCGATGATCAGGCGGCCTGGCCAATTACTCAGCCCTGGGGACCAGCCGATGTTGCGGCCACGATCTACGAGGCACTGGGGATCTCACCAGACCTCAGGCTGCCCGATCAGTTTGGTCGTCCGCTGCCGGTGCTGGATCACGGTCAGACGATCGCCGGAGTCTTCTAGAATCGCCGGAGACATTCTAAGAATGTCAGATCCTCTTAACGGCTCTATTGCTGAGGAGCGTCGTAGTTCTCATCAAAACGGATGCTTCGTTTGCGTGTTGATTTTGCTTCCGGCAAAAAGCGTTCTTCCAGAACCTGTTCAAAACGCAGGGTTTCCGAGGATTCAACGGCTTGTTGATGATCTGGTCTTGTTCCATCAACATGAACGGCTTCCAGGTTTCCAAACATCTTTGGCAATTCGCGTCCGCGCTGACCGAACACCATGATTCCGGCCTGATAAGTCTGCTCCACGTCGCGGCACCATTGCACTTGACCGTTGAGAACGGCACGATCGCGGCCACCCGACGAACCGAATAGTGACAGGCCCTGATTGACCGCCACATGTCTCGAAGCGGCAATTCTCAGACCACCAATCGAATAGTCGAGTATCTTTACGGCTTCAAGCTCGCCACCTTCGTCCCACAGCACCCAGGCTTTCCAGTTGCATTCGTAACGCAAAGTCCCGCGGAGGTCGTTCCAGTGATTCTCAGTCAGACGATCAGGCAGCGGTTGCCCCAAAAAGGCCCCGATTTGCCAACCCAGCGGATGCGGTCGACACCAGTGGACGACGGCTCGGTTCTGACTCACGGCGCTGATGAAATCGCTGTAGATCGATAAATGGAGAGCAGTCCCGAACCGCAGTGGTCTGTCGGTAATAAAGATCAGATCCATACGTGCCAAATCCAGCAGCTTTGCCGGCAGTGGAATACCGGTATCTAAACAGGCCGAGAGATAGATCTCCGGACTGTCGGATCGTCGAATAGACGAACCCGCGCTGTTGATCGGGGAAGGAAACGACATGCAGACCTCGAGGACTCAGCTTTATCAGACGAACGATTCTTCGGAGCAAAATCGCGAGGAATCGCTGGTTGTGTTATCGAGCAGGCCGTTCGCAACTGGATTCGAAACTCAGGGAGCGGCTCAGAATATAAAGACTCTGCGTGACATCTCCTGATCAGACGGATTCGAGCGAATGTGTGGGTCGCAAGGCGTTGGGCAGTGAACGGATCGTTCAAGTACTGTTAGAACCGCAACGGGCTGGCGTCTTGATGCACAGGGCGGCAGGAACTGCCTGATTTCCTGCACTCTGATCCAATCAGGTTGTTCGCGTCGGTAAAGCTCGGCAGACCGGAACGATTGACAACTGTTTCACGGTTGTTCGGGATGAACGACAAGTTTGCACGGCGTTTCATGCATTCGTTGGATCGTAACGACTCTTCCACGGAAAAGCGTTATTCATCAGGACGATACATCAGCAGCACTCCGCGCGGTCGTCTCGCACTCCAGCCAGATACTGCGTGGTACCTGCGCCGAACAGTCCGGTTCTCCTGAGGAGCCGGAGATTCTTCCCTGACCGCAGTTATGGCAGAGCAGATATGAACTTTGAAGCAATCTCTGGAAATCAACGTTCCCGCCGTTACGCCTCAGTTGGCCATGCTCCGGCGATGATCGAAACCCTTGAGACTCGTGCTCTGCTCGCAGGAGCCGGACCTGTCATTCTTTCTCCGGCAGGCACCATTGCGACAGCACAGCCTGTGATCACATGGCAGCCCACGCCTGGTGCTACCAGTTATGACCTGTGGATCTCCGATTCTGAAACTCGCGAGCGAATTGTCTTCAAAGAAGGCATTCCGGGAACAACGACAACTCTGGGCGGCGGTGATGCACTGCGTCTGGGCGCTAACCGCATTTGGGTCCGAGCGACCGTTAATGGCGCGAAGACCGACTGGGGCGTTCCGAAAGACGTACTGCTCCAGTCACGCCCTGTCACCACTGGTCCGATTAACTCCGCTAATCCTGCAGCGCCAAACCGAATCGAAACAAACGACTGGGCAGTCACGTGGACCAGTCCCGATGGGGCGACATCCTTTGACGTGTTTCTCAGCAATCAAACAGAGCAGACCAGTACTCGCTATACAGTAAAGAATCAGGTTCCGTTGCTCGACGCGCGAGGAAATGCGATTCTCGATGGAGCAGGGAAACCAATCCTTCAGGAAGTGCGATCACTTTACGTTGACGGAGCTGTCGACGTCGTTGGTGCGCAACCGAAGGCCGTGACCGGCGCTGCGAATAGAACATTTATTGATATCACAGCCAACAAGCATGGACTGGTGACAGGCAGTAAAGTCCGAGTCTCCGGAGTTCTGGGGAACACTGGTGCGAATGGCGATTTCACCGTCACAGTGATCTCAGAGAATGTCTTCCGACTGAACAATGCCGTCAGTTCCGGCACCTATACTTCGGGCGGAAACTGGATTCCGCTGGTTGGAAATGCCCCTGCCGCGGGTGTGACATCTCGGCTGGTCCTCGGCCTTACTGCATCAAGAGCCATCGATATCACCGTGGCAAACCATGGCCTGAAAACCGGAGAGAAAGTACGAATCTCTGGTGTCGGCGGAAATAATGCAGCCAACGGTACCTTCACCGTCACAGTAGTTTCTGCAAACGTTCTCCGTTTGACCGGAGTAGCTGGGACTGCCGCGTTCACTCAGGACGGGCAACTCATGCGGCTTACGTCCTTGCAGAGCAAACTGCAGCTCGGTAAGTATCGCGTATTCGTCCGTAACACGGATGATGGCGGCCGTGTCTCCGACTGGTCAACCGCTCGTGATTTCGAGATTACACCGGTGGTCAATGTACTGCGTCCGCAAGGGCCAACATTTGAGACTCAACCATTGCTGCAGTGGGGCGCTGTTGCTGGAGCGACCCACTATCAGGTAGAAGTTTATGGGACGGATCTCCGTGTCACGTCGGTCGGTCACGGGCTCAAGAATGGTGAAAGCGTTCGTGTTTTCGGTGTCCGAGGTCTTGCCGGTGCGAATGGCGACTTCGCAATTACGGTGATCAGTCCGGACGTGTTCCGTCTGAACGGTGCGGTCGTGAGTGGTGTCTACACGACAGGGGGAAGCTGGCAGAAGCTGTCGAACGGGATCGCTGGGCCGAAGAAAAATCTCACCAGCATAACTGTGCAGAAAGACGCGACCATCCCGGTCTATAACGTAGAGTACCAGGTTGGAACTTCGTTTCGAATTCCGTACGAAATCTCAAGGTCGGTGCCTGTTATCACTGTTCAGGGGAAACCTACCACAGGGACCTATCGTCTTGTATTTGAAATCTTTGGAGAGACCATTGAACGGAAGCAAACCGCTCCATTGGCCTACAACGCGACTGCGGCGCAGATAAAGGCCGCAATTAGTGCAATTGGTCTGCAGAGTTTTGACGTGATCGTGGATACCACGGCTACAGAATTTGCCTACCGAATTCAGATGCCAGCCGATTTCGATGCCGTGAAGACTTCCGTTGTTGCGACCGTAAATCCTGGCACCGTTGTGGTGTCTACGACGAAGGTTCCGATTCCCGTTCAACAAATGGATTTCCGCGTCCGTGCTCGAAGGCTGCATCAGGTTACTACGATCACTCCTTCGGGAAGTCCAGCCTCAGGGACATTCATTATTGAGCTGACGCCCACAGGAAAAAATCCTGTTAGAGTTCAAACGGCTGCGTTGAACTACAATGCGACGGCTAATGACATTCAGACGGCTATCAGAATTCTAAAGGGCTTCGAGAATGTTCGAGTAGTCGCCCAGGGCGAAGCGCCGAACACTGTCTTTTTGCTGCAACTTCCTCTGACAGGAAACGAAGCGAATCCTGGTGCTATCGGTGGCAATCCGGTGACTGTGAATATCATTTCCAGCGTGACCCCGGGAACTGTCACAAGTTCAACGGTGATTTCCCCACGAGTCGATGGACAGTGGAGCCCGCTCGTCGGCTTCACCTCAATTCAGAAGCCCGTCATTACTGGTCCGCTGGGGATTGATAACGCAGACCCGAACGCTCCTCGCACAATCACGGATCTTCGGCCGACATTGCAGTGGACGCCTATCGACAAGGCTGCTCGCTATGAAATCTGGGTGGAACGGTCAGCAAGCACTTCGACCTATCTGCGGACCAACTCTTCCGTCAATTCCTACAAGTTCCAGGCTGACCTGCTGAGTGGAAATTATACAGTCAGAGTGAGAGCCGTCAGTACGACCGGACAGTTTACAGATTGGAGCGACTTGTTCGCGTTTACGGCGACGGGCGGGGCCAGTGTGGTTCAGTCTGTCGCAGTTTCTCCAACTCGACGAGCGACCATTACATGGGCTCCTGTTGCGGAAGCAGCCACGTACGAAGTTCAGATTGCCTGGATAGGTACGAACATCGACTATCTGCACCCGACCGGTATCACTGTGCTGTCTTACACAACCAGTTCAGCACTCTCCCCAGGCAACTATCGAGTCTGGGTGCGGGCTGTTAAAGCGGATGGAACGTTTCTCGGCTGGAGCAAGCCATTTGACTTTACCGTCGTGGCAACGGAATTACTGACGCCGTCGCAGGACGATGCGGAGATGCTGGCAGTCCTGAAATCTGAACTGTCCTCTGAGAAAATTACGCCTGCTGCTGCCGCGTCTGAGGTTATTGCCGATCAGCCAGACCGAAGCGGGAGTTACGCTGACTCTGAAGCAGTACAGCCAAGCCAGACTTTTGCTGTTGTCATGCCAGAATCGGTGCAAGCTCCTTCACAGAATTCACTGGAGCAAGAGGATTCGGTGCTGATCGAACGGCTCGCTCAGGCTTGCACACAGCAGGAGTGGTGGACCGTTGTGGGCAACGCATCTGTGTAGTTGTCGGATTCACTTTCGATCTGCGGAGATTCTCTACAAGAGACCAGGCCAGACATCCTCGCATTGGTTCTTGTTTCTGAATCTTCGGTGATGCACGGGGTCCAGACCCGGTTCTCTAAGAAGTTCTCAATGGAAACCGCTGGATTTTTACCAGCGGTTTTCTTTATGTCCCAGGCTGTCACCGTCGGCGATCCAATGTCTCACAACAGTTCTCCACCTAATCCACTGACGATCCTGATTACAGGCGCATCGGCCGGAATCGGAAGGATTACGTGTCAGTTACTGGCGAGGCAAAAGCATAGGTTCATTCTGGCTGCTCGTTCCAAAGATAAGCTCAGCGAACTTGAAGCAGAACTTCGAGTTCAAGGGGTGGAAAGCCTCGCTGTGCCGACCGATGTGTCTGATCCGCGAGCCCTGGATGCACTCGTTAAAGCGGGTGTCGATCGTTTCGGCCGGATTGATGTGTTGATCAATAACGCCGGGATTGAATGCTTTGCGTCCCTTGATGAACTCCCCGTCGAGGACATTCTGCAGACGATCGAAACGAATCTCACCGGAGCAATTTTGCTCACCCGTCTCGTCGTGCCCGTGATGCGTCAAAATGGGTTCGGGCGAATTATCAATATCTCCTCGATTGCTGGAAAGCACGGCCCGGCGTATGGCGCGGTCTATGGTGCTACAAAAGCCGGATTGATTGCTTTCACGCAGTCACTTCGCGGAGAGCTTTCTCCAGCAGGGATTCTGTCTACGGTCATCTGCCCCGGCTTCGCGACTCACGGCGGAATCTATGATGAAATTGTGAAAGCAACAGGCAAGAAAACGCCATCGTTGCTGGGAGGCACCACGGCCGAAACGGTGGCGGCAGCGATTGAACGCGCGATTCGAAAAGCCCCGCCCGAGATAATGCTGAACTTCCCTGCAATGCGTCCCGTGTTTATCTTCAGGGATATGTTTCCGCGACTTGGTGAGATGCTGATTCTCGCGACGACTCTAAAGTTCCTGAAACGAGCCGCCTCCATCAGGAAGTAGCCTGTCACGGTATTACATCGTCCAGCAACGCGATACTGACAACTTTCTCCAGTCGCACGTGAACGGTCTTTCGATTCGGCTGAATGCCATGGACTCGGGCGTCTCTGACATAAACCTCGCGCGTGGTTGTTGAGTCGCGAAGATCATGCACATCCGCTCCGCGCAGGATCAATGCTTTGTCGCGAAGTTCGTGCAATCGCCCTACGTAAACATACGGCGATTCTACGTCAATCACGACGTTCTTTCCGATGAATTCTTCCACCGACGATTCCTCAGCAAATTCATGTTACGATGCTGTCTGGTCAGCCAGATTCAGACGACAAGGAACTTGAGCCTTGATTCCATTTATCAAGATGCACGGCTGTGGCAATGATTATGTGTTTCTGGACTGCTTCAGCAATCCAGTTCCCAAAGATCCTTCCACCCTCGCGATCAATATCAGTGATCGGAATCGCGGCGTGGGCGGCGACGGTTTGGTGTTAATGATGCCACCTGACGGCAGCAATGCGGTGGCTCGCATGCGAATGTTCAATTCGGATGGCTCCGAAGGATCGCTTTGCGGGAATGCACTTCGCTGCATGGCGATGTGGTTGCATCAGTCCGGACTTGCCGGTCCCGAATTTCGCATCGCCATGTCCGATCGCTTAATGCCGGTGCGGATTTTGCATTCCGATGAACAGCACCGAGTTGCTCAAGTTCGGATTGAGGTGGGGCCCCCAGTTGTGCAGAACCCGCTGGTGGCGGAAAAAGCGATGTTCGTTCGGAAGGTCGAACTGAGCAATCTACTACTGCCGGATCTTAGTCATCCTCCCGTGTTTGTTTCCATGGGGAACCCTCACACCATCTTGTTCGTTCGTTCTCTTGAAGCGTTGGATTTCTTTACGCTGGGGCCAGCCATTGAGTGCCATCCCGAATTTCCCAGCCGCACGAATGTCGAGTTCGTGGAAATTCAAAGTGGCCAGGCAGAAACGTCGCCCAGAGCTAAAGTCCGCGTCTGGGAAAGAGGCTCCGGGGAAACCATGGCCTGCGGGTCCGGAGCCTGCGCTGTTGCGGTCGCCGGCGTGGCCAGTCGGCTTCTCGCGGATTCCGTCCCCATTCAAATTGAAATGCGCGGAGGAAATCTGGTTGTGATCTGGGACCAATTCAACAGCGTGTTTCTTGAAGGCCCGGCCGAAGAAGCCTTTCGAGGATTCTTTCCCGCGGACATTGGTTAGGCCCGTTAACGGCAACTCATTTCAAGAACGTCTTTATGCGTTGGCTGCCGCTACGGTGGCTTTCATTTTACTGAGCCCGGTCTTCGCAACTTCCAGAGCATCCTGTTTCCAATAGTCGCGATTGAACAGCTCCAGGGAAAGAGTAATCTCGCGGCCGTGACCGCCGATTGCGTTCAGAATCTTTGACATCGGAGCAATGCCGTCTCCTGGATAGACTCGATGCGAATCGTTCATCTCAGTTCTCTCAGGCGTGGCTGGATAGTCGTTGACGTGAAAGACCTGCAGAGCATTGTCGCTGAACAAATTCAGGCCGGTAAAGTCGGATCCACCTTTGAAGATGTGATAGATGTCAAGAAGCAGGCAGGCTTTCGGATGTGCGGTTTCTCCGATCACAAACATGACCTCGCCCAGTCGTGAAAGATTCTTCGAGAAGCCCCAGACCTCAAGCTGCGGGACGACGCCGGTTTGATCTCCAAGATCCTGGAGTGCTCGAAAACGCTCCGCTGCGGCGAACAGATCGATCTTCGGGCTGTCGGCTTGGTGCGCTCCGACAGGCGGAGCAGCGATGCGAGTTCCTCCGATTTCGCGAAGCATGTCCATGTCACGTTTTGCTTCTTCCAGAGCTTCCTTCCGCTTCGTCTCGTCATCAACGATCCATTGAGCGAACCCGATAGCGCTGTCGACGGTCAGGCCTGCATCGGAGATGCGTTTTGCGAGATCAGACAGCTTTCCGCCCTTCTCCACGAATTGTCGCAGGGTCGGAATCCACGGCTCGATCCCGTCGTATCCCGCGGCGGCCGCGACATCAACCTCTTTTTCGATCCCCAGCTCCTGTCCACGAATCGTGCTGGTATTCAGGCAGTAGCGAAACCCGCTTTTAGCGTCCTGAGTCGCCTTGAGACCACGGCGCGGCATCGGAGCAGCGTGCGAAACAGCAGCTCCCAGGCCAGAGGCAGCAGCGGCGGATAGAAATAGACGGCGATCGACAGACATGCGAAAACCCCGGAATTCTGCGGAACTCAGATGGAATGGAAAAGTATGCCGAAAGTAGCGGACGCAACGAAAAATTGGAAACGTCCGTCGGTCCGGAAGCGACACGTCGAGGTAATTCTCAGGCATTTGGCCGACTTTGCTGCTCCAGCCTCACGAATCAGAGTCCGGCGCCTGAGGTTCCGATTTTGACACTTGAACCGCCGGCCTTTGAAGCTACCTTTGAAGGCCTGACCTTCAAAAGGCATCAACAACCTGGAGTCGAGGCCGAGCAATCGGCGGCATAACTGAGGCAAATTATTCGTGAAGCTGGCGTGGCATTTCAGCAAAGTGAATCCGCGGTTTAAGAACCGTGAAGCAACGCAGGGGGAATTCTTCTCCAGCGATACCGAACTGCGCGCGTTCGTGCGTGAAGCGGTGCAGAATTCACTCGACGCCAGACGTCCGGGATGCAACGGGCCCGTTTCCATCCGCATCTATGTGTCGGGGACTGAAGGTGCCTTAAGTGCCGAGTCTGCAAAGAGATATTTTCGCGGGGGCTGGGATCATTTTCATGCTGAAGGCAGCGGGCTCCGTGATGCTCCTGGCAAGGATGACTCCTGTCCGTTTATCGCCTACGAAGACAGTGGGACAACCGGCCTGACTGGTGATACCGAGCAGTTTCACGAGGTTCCGGGTGTTCGTAATCCGTTCTATTATTTCTTCCGCGCCGAGGGGCAATCGAACAAGCTGGAGACTGGTCGAGGTCGCTGGGGACTTGGAAAGTTCGTGTTTCCTCGCAGCAGCGCGATTCGCAGCTTCTTTGGGCTGACGGTTCGATACGACGATCAGAAGAGGTTGCTCGTCGGGCAGTCGATTTTGCGGTCGCACCATGTTGATGACAAGAGCTACACGCCCGATGGCTGGTTTGGAGAGAAGCCTGAGAAAGATGAAGCTGCTGCTCCCGTGGATGATCGGCAGTTCATCGATCAGTTCGAAGAAGATTTCTGTCTCGAACGTCGTCAGGATCCGGGACTGTCATTGGTCGTGCCGTTCTGTGATCTGACGTGGACGCCGGATGCCATCGTCGAATCAATTCTGCAGGATTATTTCTACGTCATCCTGCGTGATGAACTGGTCGTTACTGTCGAAGGCGCGAATACTCAAACGGTCCTGAATTCACGCACAATGGCGGGTATCTTAAGTGCCGCCAGTGAAACAGTCCGCCAGTCTCTGAAGCCGCTGTTTGATCTGACCCGATGGATTCTGACCAAGCAAGCCGCGAATTCTCAAATCAACCTGCGTGCCGCGGGTGTCGCTTGCCAAACGAAATGGAATCAGAAATCGATTCCGCCAGATGTCTTCAATTTGATCCGTCGATCGTTTGTGGATTCAGGTCGATTGGCGTTGCGAGTGCCCGTCGATGTTCAGCATCGCAGTGGTGTTCTGAAGGCAACGCATTTTGATATCTACCTGGAGAAGGCTGAGGGCTCTCTGCAGAAGCGGCCCATGTTTATTCGCGATGGGATTATCATCTCCGATGTTCGCAGTCGGCTGATTCGCGATCTGGTCGCCATCGTAACGATTGATGATCCTCCGCTGACCGAGTTTCTCGGTGATGCCGAGAACCCTGCTCACACGGAGTGGCATGAAGAGACATCTCACTTCAAAGGCAAGTACGTCAACGGGGCCGCGACACTGCGGTTCATTCGCAACTCGGTTGCTGATCTCTGTCAGATCCTGACAGAAGCAGTCGAGGACGAAGATCCGGAGATGCTGCTGGATGTCTTCTCTGTGGGGCTCGCATCATCCGATTCAAACCAAAAATGGACGGTCGAGTTTGCTTCGATGACCAGTCGCTCGTCTGCGAAAAACGAGGATGGCACCGCTCGTTTGCAGAAGCTCAAGACGAAAATTCGCCACCCACGTTCGTGGCGATTGACTCGCAAGGCCGGTGGGTTTCGCCTTTCTGGTCGTCCACAGCCTGAGGAAATCAATTACGGTATCGAAGTGCTGATTGCTTACGATCGCCGCAGCGGAAGTGCTCTGCGGAAGTATTCAATAACAGACTTCCAGCTCGATCATGATCCGATCGTGATTCAGGCTGAAGGTGTTCATGTCGAGATACCGGAGCCGAATCGGCTGGTCGTCTATCCGGAACAGGATACGTTCGAAGTTCTGGTCACCGGTTTCGATCCGAATCGTGACCTCTTTCTTCAGGCCCGTACGAGCAAATCTCTCACTCGATTCCGCGCGATCCGAGAAGCTCTTACGTTTGAGTAGCCGAGGCCAAAATGCCTATTTGCACTCAGCGACATCCGCTTGCTTTGTGTCTTGACTGGTTTCTACGTTTTTCTTTTTGACTCGAAGTCGCAGGAGTTGCCCTGGCGGCGAAAGAGCATTGCGACTGATCAGCCCCCGCGTACTTCGAGCGGCTACATTCCGGGATTTGTTCGGACGGTTCGCTTGCAGTTGCAGAGTACATGTACCATTGCTTTGCTGAAGCGTTCTCTGGTGGTTTTATCGACAACTCGCCAAAAGTCGTGGATTAGAAAATCAAAGTCGAGCAATCTGCGGTTGGAAGTGGCGTCACTTTGCATGACCGTATTCCAAGAAATACGTCGAACCCTATTCCCATCGGAATAGTCCACAGAAATTTACTCAGACACATTTGCTTACACACAAGCTGCTCAAGGCCTACCTGAATTCCACGTACCGTGGAGTCATTGAGTTTGTCGAGGTTTCTGACGAGCTGAAAAAGCGAATCGGGCTCACGTCGTTCCCCCGCTACTCCACGCTGAAGAAGCCTGCGGATTGGACGTCTGTTCAGGATATCGTCGACGGGATGCTGCTGGAGCTTGTGCAACGATTTGCGGCCGACGAAAGAGAAGTCGCCATCGACTCTACAGAATTCAAGACCACTTGCGCGAGTGCTCAGTTTAGAACTAAATGGGGCCGAAATCGCACTAGGTTCATCAAAGTGTCCGTCAGTGTTGCGGCTACATCCCTGCTTCCCTGAAGCGTAGTTCTGGGCTGGGGACCGAGCAACGACAAACAGGACGCTCCGGACCTTCTTGTGAAGGCCAGCAATGTGAATCATCCTGATCGACTCTATGCCAACGCTGGCTACGACGCGGACTGGGTTCATCCGTTTTGCCGTGAGACATGGAATGTTGAAAGTGTGATCAAGCCGGCCGTTCATCGCAGTGACGGTGTACTGAACGGCGATTATCGATCGCAAATGACTGACAAATATCTAAAAAAACATGGAAGCCAGTGGCTGGTGGAATCATTCAAGAGCGGTCTGAAGCGAATCACGGGCAACGCACTCAATCCACGTTCAGAGCAAAGCCTGCTTATCGAAGACGCCCTGAGAGTTCTCGTGCACACCTTCCGGCGTTAGCCATCAAAGATCTCCGTATCAACTTCTCAACAGAGCAATTCCCATTCTACAGTCTTCACCTTCTTCTCGACCTTACGGCGACGTTGTTGATCGAAGCGAGGCAGATCATCATCGTTGTTAATCTCGACGCCTTCTTCTGCGGCCAGCTTCTTCAGGCAGGTCTTCCAGTCGTCGCCGTTATTCTTGCGGACAATGGCTCGCATCGCGGCATTCGCTTCCAGTGTGGTGAAGTCGACGGCCACGGTCGTGCATTTGAGCTGTTTCTTTTCAGCGGCGATCTTCAGCACCAACTCGAACACCTGTTCATTCACTGAAGCAGGGCGTCGCTTGCTGATGCGCGTGAGGCTCGAATGATCAGGCGTGTCGTCCGTCAGTGGAATGCTCAAAAATTTCTTCAGAGAGGACTATCGGAGCAGCGCCACGCGATAACTCTCTGAGAGGAAGAATCTTCAAAGTAACCCACCAGCAGCATACGGAAATAGGCGCCCGGCGGAATTGAAGGACGACGACCTTCATTGTAGCACATCTCACAGATCGACTTGACAAAACGATCGAATCCCGATTCGGCCAGCGGAGCGTTCAGGCGAGCATAGAGAACATACCGCGACGCATCGACCAAAGCCACAGTTGCCACCCAGAACTCCTGCTGCCTCGACTCGCTTCCCCATGCCCATCGAATCACCATCGGTTGCTAAGTATCGAACCACGCACGTGTCACTGCCGACCGTTCTACGGATCCAAATATACAGTACCATGTCAACATGGATGGTTTTTCAGCGGGCTGCTGGGGCAACACGGCTACCGTGCAATCAAGCGACCTCACATGCTGACAGACTGTCGTTTAGGTTGTCTATTAGGTGTGCTTTAATGCCCCTGGAATACCGGGTTATTGAAGCATTGATACGACAGGGATTTGGTTTTGCAAGTGGACCATGCTGCCGCTCGACATTCGGAAGCATGATCTGCTGCCGAGCATAACCCACACTGTGGCTCTTGCACAGCGGAAGGAAACGAGGGTAATAACCACAGCCGGTTGTCTCTGGTTTTTGAAGAGACAAGAAGCCATATTGTCGACCGAGTTGGCCTGAGATCGCCATTTTGTCGTGTCTCAATTGGTGCCCAGAGGCCCGAGATCAAGAGCAAGGCTGATCGCAAGTTTCTGCGGGAAAGCTGCATTCGTCGACGCTTTTTTCGGGGCTCGATGGGATCGCAAAAAATAACCCCAGGTCGATATGAATTCAACACCGGGGTTTCAGTCGCGGGGGCCAAACGAGACCTCGAAATCGTACTGGGGAGTTTTCCCTATTTATCTGAATTTTCGATTTTGGAACCGCAGAAACCTTTGAGATGAGTCCCTAAATTTTTTCCCAAGCCACCACCGGAGGCCGTACATGCTGCGTACGCAGCATGTACGGTAGCATTAGCACCCCCAAGCGGTAGCGTAATTTTTTGTTGTAGCCTCATTGGAAGCTTAGCAGTGAACAGTAAACACTGCCGGCATCAAGTGCGCGATGGCCGCCGGTTGTCGGGACTCAGTCCTGCCCGACTTGCTGTACTTTGCATCCTGCTTAACACGCTGCGTTGTTGTTTCGTTTTTAAGGCACGTCTGATGTTCGATTTCCTTGCCCAGATTCGTCGCAGTTTGCAGACAACTCGAGGATTTAAACGCAACCAGCCTCGAAGGACTTCGCGTTCGGAATTGCTTGAGACGCGGCAACTGCTGGCTGCAGATTTTCGACTCGTGAAAGATGTAAACCCCCTGCCAGATTCAAATCGCGGCAAAGTTTCCGATCTCGTAATGGTGGGCACCAATGTTTATTTTGCTGCGGCAGATGCAAACGGGACAGAACTCTGGAAGTCCGACGGTACCGCCGTGGGAACTGTTCAGGTAAAGGATATCTTTGGCGGGATCTTTAGTTCAGATCCTAGAAACCTGACCAATGTTAACGGCACTTTGTATTTCACCGCCAACGACGGAATGAATGGGAATGAACTGTGGAAATCTGACGGGACCGCCGCTGGAACCGTTCTGGTCAGGAATGTTCGGTTCGGGAATTCTAGTTCCGACGCGTCCAACCTGATCAATGTGAACGGGGCGCTGTATTTCACGGCCAACGACGGAACGAATGGCGAGGAATTATGGAAGTCTGACGGCACCGCCGCTGGGACAGTCATGGTGAAAGATATCGGGAGTGCGAGTTCTTCGGCTCCCTGGTCTCTGACCAATTTGAATGGAACACTTTATTTCACGGCGGACGATGGTTTGAATGGCAAAGAGCTATGGAAGTCCAACGGGACCGTCGCCGGGACCGTGATGGTGAAGGATATCTGGATTGGGAGTCAGAGCTCCTGTTCTTATTCATCCGCCCTGACCAATGTGAACGGCACTCTGTATTTCACCGCAGACGACGGTTCGAATGGCCGAGAGTTATGGAAGTCCAACGGCACCGCCGCTGGGACCGTCCTTGTGAAGGATATTGACATTGGAAGTTCTTCTTCCTCCCCGTCCTCTTTGACGAACGTAAATGGGGCATTGTATTTCGCAGCATACGACGGTTCTAGCGGTAAGGAGCTATGGAAGTCTGACGGGACCGCCGCCGGGACCGTGATGGTGAAGGATATCTGGATTGGAAGTCAGAGCTCCTGTTCTTATTCATCCGCCCTGACCAATGTTAACGGCACTTTGTATTTCACCGCCAACGACGGAATGAATGGCGACGAACTGTGGAAATCTGACGGGACCGCCGCCGGAACCGTTCTGGTCAGGAATGTTCGGCTCGGGAATTCTAGTTCCGACGCGTCCAACCTGATCAATGTGAACGGGGCGCTGTATTTCACGGCCAACGACGGAACGAATGGCGAGGAATTATGGAAGTCTGACGGCACCGCCGCTGGAACGGTTCTGGTGAAGGATATACGGATCGGAAGTGAGAGCTCCTTCTCTCTTACATCCGCCCTGACCAATGTGAACGGCACTCTTTATTTCACCGCAGACGACGGTTCGAATGGCCAAGAGTTATGGAAGTCCAACGGGACCGCCGCCGGAACGGTTCTGGTGAAGGATATCTCAAGCGCGACTTCTGACTCCTTTGCCAGCGATTTAACCAATGTGAGTGGGACACTGTACTTCATAGCAGACGATGGAACGAGGGGCCGAGAACTATGGAAGTCTAACGGTACTGCCTCTGGAACGGTGCTGGTGAAGGATATTTTCAGCGGGGTTGGCGGCTCACCTCCAGATTCTTTGATCAATGTGAATGGAACACTTTATTTCATCGCGGACGATGGTTCTAACGGTAAGGAACTATGGAAGTCTGACGGGACCGCCGCCGGGACCGTGATGGTGAAGGATATCTGGATTGGCAGTCAGAGTTCCTGTTCTTATTCATCCGCCCTGACCAATGTGAACGGCACTCTGTATTTCACCGCAGACGACGGTTCGAATGGCCAAGAGTTATGGAAGTCCAACGGGACCGCCGCCGGGACCGTCCTTGTGAAGGATATTGACATTGGACGTTTTTCTTCTCGCCCGTCCGATTTGACGAACGTTAATGGGGCGTTGTATTTCGCAGCAGACGACGGAACAAAGGGCAGGGAGCTATGGAAGTCCGATGGGACCGCTGCCGGAACGGTTCTGGTGAAGGATATACAGATTGGAAGTGAGAGCTCCTTCTCTTTTTCATCCGCCCTGACCAATGTGAATGGAACACTTTATTTCACGGCGGACGATGGTTTGAATGGCAAAGAGCTATGGAAGTCCAACGGTACCGCCGCCGGAACGGTTCTGGTGAAGGATATACGGATCGGGAGTGAGAGCTCCTTATCTTATGATTATAATGGCCCGACCAATGTGAACGGCACTCTGTATTTCACTGCGGACGACGGTTCGAATGGCCAAGAGCTATGGAAGTCCGACGGGACCGCTGCTGGAACCATCCTTGTGAGGAATCTTAGCACCGGGAGCGATGGAGCTTTTCCGTATTACCTAACGAACGTTAACGGCACTCTGTATTTTACCGCGAACGATGGTTCTAACGGTTGGGAACTTTGGAAGTCCGACGGGACCGCTGCTGGAACGATCCTTGTGAGAGATCTTATCACCGGGAGCGATGGAGCTTTTCCGTCTTACCTAACGAACGTTAACGGCACTCTGTATTTCACCGCGGACGATGGTTCGGAGGCGTTGTGGAAGTCCAACGGCACCACCTCCGGCACGCAAAGGTTTAATGGCGTTGCAGGTGGTTATGCTTTTTCTGGGTCTTTCTTTCTTTTTGATAGAGAACTGTCAGTCGTTAACAACCTCGTTTACTTCACCGGTTCAAACCCAGCAGCCGGAAATGAACTGTTCGTTCAGGATCTCACCTGTGGTACGGAGTTTAACGACTCGTTTGTCCTGAAGTACTCCGGAACTGGCGGCGACCGAAAAGTCACGGTGACGTTGTCCACAAATGGTGGTCCGGTCGAGACGCTGGGAATTTTCCCGACCACATTTCCGCTGCCGATCACGGGACTCGGGGGAAATGACTCCGTACGTATCGAGGGAACAGTTGAGGTGGATAAGTTTATTGGCGACGCCTCGTCTGTTTCGATCAACGGAACCACTGTATTGTTGAGCGGTATCGAGAGCCGTACTCTGGCCGGCGGCGCCGGCAACGACGTGTATCAATTCGATGCTGACAACTCGCTCGGGACATTCACCCTGGACGAAGCCGGAGGTGGCGTCGATACCATCGATCTTGCGGCCACCACGGCGGCAGTCACATTGAATCTGAGCACTTCCACAACACAAACGGTTAATGTGAATCTGAGTTTGAATCTCAAGTCCGGAAGTACATTTGACAATGCTATTGGCGGCTCAGGCAACGACACGCTGACGGGCAACTTACTTGCGAATACGCTGACAGGGAATGCCGGCAACGACCGGCTGACCGGTGGCGCCGGCAATGATTCGCTGGTTGGCGGATCAGGAGATGATAATTATGTGTTTGCCACTGCAACGACAGTAGAAGCCGACACTGTGGCTGAAGCTCCGAGCGCAGGCACGGATACACTTTCGTTCAGCACTCTGACGACGGATGTGATGCTCAATCTCGAGACATCGATTGTCCAGACGGTGCATGCGAATCGGTCACTGAAATTGAATGCCTCCAGTGTCTTTGAAGATATCGTCGGCGGCTCAGGCAACGACACGCTGACGGGCAACTTACTGGCGAATACGCTGACGGGGAATGCCGGCAACGACCGGCTGACCGGTGGAAGCGGGAATGATTCTCTGGTTGGTGGATCCGGAGATGACAACTATGTGTTTGCGACCGCAGCGACGGCGGAGGCAGACACCGCGACTGAAGCGGCGAGTGGGGGCACGGATACACTTTCGTTCAGCACTCTGACGACGGATGTGATGCTCAGTCTCGAGACATCGATTGTGCAAACAGTACATTCGAATCGGTCACTGAAGCTGAATTCAGGCAGTGTATTTGAACATGTCGTTGGTGGCTCGGGCAACGACATGCTTACGGGTAATGCGCTGCCGAACACGCTGACGAGCAATGCCGGCAACGACCGGCTGACCGGTGGCAGTGGTGATGATGCACTCGTTGGCGGATCGGGAGATGACAACTATGTCTTTGTGACAGCATTGACGGCAGAAGCTGATACTGTCACCGAAGGCACGAGTGCGGGGACAGATACGCTTTCATTCGGCTTACTGACGACGGATGTGATGCTCAGCCTGAAAACAATAGGCGTTCAGTCGGTACATTCCAATCGCACGCTGAAACTGAATACTACCGATGCGTTTGAGAATATCGTCGGTGGCTCTGGCAATGACACGCTGACGGGCAACTCGTTGGGGAACATCCTGGTCGGCAATGCGGGCAGCGATAATCTGAGCGGCAGTGGCGGTCGCGACATTCTGATTGGTGGTCTCGGGCTTGATACATTGAACGGCGGAGAGGATGAAGACATCCTGATTGCCGGCCGTACAACGAGCGACACAAACCTCATCAAATTGATTGACATGCGGACCGAATGGACTTCCACCAATGCTTACACATCCCGAATCACGAATCTGCGATCCGGGGTGGGAGCAAGCGTTGCGTCACTCAAAGCAAAGGTGAACGTTCTGAATGACGCTGGTGAAGACGATTCGCTGACCGGGGCTACGGGTACCGACTGGTTCTTCCGCGCTCTCGATGATGTTATCAGCGACCTTGTCACCGGTGAGCTTGTCGACGTTCTGTGATTGCCGCTACACAAAATGCGAGGAACTATTCCGGTGAACTCTGCTAATGAGGCTTGGGAACTTCTCTGGAAGATTGCGTTCCCGCCTGATCCGGGAGATCGTGAGCCGAGGGTCAAGATAAGGACGTAGATCCGAAAGACGACACAGACTAACGGCGAATAACTACAACAAATGTCTAAAGAATGTTTTTGTCTACCCTGAAATGGTCCTCATACTAAAGATGCTCTGTTGAGAAGTTGATACGGAGATCTTTGATGGCTAACGCCGGAAGGTGTGCACGAGAACTCTCAGGGCGTCTTCGATAAGCAGGCTTTGCTCTGAACGTGGATTGAGTG
>Ga0255094_1000319_pt1 | contig 26653 bp, 10 predicted proteins | sample Colum_Law_RepB_8_2_FD_188434 | JGI IMG/M metagenome (GOLD analysis project Ga0255094, IMG submission 188434) | Freshwater microbial communities from Columbia River, Oregon, United States - Colum_Law_RepB_8d | ecosystem: Environmental > Aquatic > Freshwater > River | place: USA: Oregon...
CCCTTCTGCAAGCACCTGCTGTTCCTGGGCCGAGGGTGAACGTCCGGTAATAAGTCGAAATCCGTAGGTCAGTCGATCCGAATCTGTTGAGCCGCCCTCCTGGACCATTCGCAGTGCCAAGCCACGAGCCGCTTCCACGAAGGTGACTTCATTCATCAGAGCCAGAGCCTGCAACGGGGTATTCGTTCGAGATCGCTTGATCGTGCAGACTTCTCGATTGGTCGCATCGAACAGCAGCAGACTTGGCGGAGCGGCCGTGCGTTTCCAGATCGTATACATCGTGCGACGATAAAGCCCTTCGCCTTTGTCGTGCTTGTATCCACGCAAGTCACCGTACTTGCTGGTTTCGTCCCAGACACCTTCCGGCATATACGGGCGAACGCTGGGACCGCCAATCTTGTTGACCAGCAGACCGCTGACAGCTAGAGCCTGATCGCGAATCAGCTCGGCCGACAAACGAAAACGAGGACCACGCGACAACAGTCGATTGTCCGGATCAAGGGCGAGTCGATCCTTGTCGGTGTGAGATGTCTGCCGATACGTCGCGCTCATCAGAATCAGCTTCTGTAACGCCTTCATATCCCAGGCCTGAGCGGACTTGCCAACAACGGCAGGCAGTGTCGTCGGATGCATAAACTGATCGGCCAGCCAGTCGAGCAGTTCCGGGTGACTTGGATATTCAGCCTGCGCTCCAAAATTCTCGCTGGTCTTTACAAGACCTGTGCCAAAGAATCGCTCCCATGCCCGATTCACCCAAACTCTGGCGGTCAGCGGATTTGCATCACTGACAACCCACTGCGCGAACCCGAGTCGATCGTTGCTCGCGCCTTCAGGCAGAGGAGGCAAAAATGCTGGTGTAGCTCGCTGAACTTTATCCGTCGGGCGATCATATTCACCGCGAGTCAGAATGAAAGCTTCTCGCGGCGTCGTTTCTTTCATCACCATCGTCGTCGGAAGGTTGGCATTGAACTCCACAACTTTTGCCTCCGCATCCGTCAGAGCACTTTGAGCTGTTCGAATGGGGTTATCTGTTTGCTCGCGAAAGTACTTCTGCAGTTGAGCAGTCTGGTCAGCACTGCGGGACTCCTGAGCAAGATTGAGAATGGCCCGAACATCGGCGGGGAGCCCACCATCGCCCAGACCGACCTGATCGCTGTCCGCATCCGAAACAGAAAGTCGAATTCGCCCAGCATTGTGATCCCCAAACTGCGAATCGTGAGTGATGCGAATGATCAACACCGAACCCGCAGCAGCTTCGACCGGACTTTCCGGAGCAAAGAAAACGCGGCGAGCAATCTTCTTGGCGGGATCGTTGCCGTCGATGGCCCAGCCAAACGATTCGGTACCTCGCCCCTCTGTCGGCCGAACATCCAGACGAATTTTTGCCGCTGTGTAGTTTGGCTGCTCGTAGTCAGCCTGGACTTTCTTCAAAGCCACGGCGACGGGAGCCGCATCGCCGACTTGTAGCTCCGCAGAGACACCCGTCAGCACAAAGTTCCCGTTGAATCCTCGCCCCAAACTCTGTGCGGGGAGAGATGGATCGGGCAATGTTTCCAGCAGAATGCCCGACAGGCGATTGGACTCCAGAGGAATCTCAATTCGGTATTCATCGTTCGCAGGATTTTTCCCTGAGGCCAGCCAGGAGCCATCGCCCTGCCGAGTCATCGTCGCGCCACCGACCGAAGAGACGCTGCGAGGCTCAAGCATTTGCCAGACCGGCCGGGTCTCTCGTGCTTTGACATGAACTTCCCATGCAGTCATCAGCTCGGGCAATGTCTTGGCCACGTCATCGCGTTGAGCTGTTGCCGCGGCCACCGCTTGCCGCAGTTCTGTTCGCTGCTGTTCCAACTCAGGCGTTAACAGCGTCATCAACGGAGGAGTATTCTCGGCCCGTCTTGTCGTCGGAGCCAGTACACCGGATTCCTCGACTGAGTTGAAGTACGCAAACAGCTGATAGAACTCACGCTGCGAAACCGGATCGTATTTGTGATCATGGCAGCGACAGCAATTCAGAGTCAGTCCGAGCCATGTCAGCCCTGTCGTTTCGACTCGATCAATGACCGTCTCCACGAACCATTCCTGTTCAATCCGACCGCCTTCTCCGTTCAGGCGATGATTGCGATTGAACCCCGTCGCAATGATCTGATCCTGAGTCGCATTGGCCAACATGTCACCGGCCAATTGCTCAATGGTAAATTGATCAAACGGCATGTTGGAATTGTAAGCCTTGATCACCCAGTCGCGCCACGCCCACATTTCGCGACTGCTGTCGACCTGAAATCCATTGCTGTCAGCGTAGCGCGCATTATCCAGCCAACTGATCGCCATGCGTTCGCCGTAATGCGGTGAGGCGAGAAGGCGATCGACAACATGCTCCCAGGCCTTTGGCGACTTATCTTTCAGGAACGCGTCGATCTCTTCCAATGTCGGCGGCAACCCGGTGATATCCAAAGTCGCGCGGCGCAGCAAAGTAACGCGATCGGCTTCCGAAGACGGCTTCATGCCCTGTGACTGCAGTTTCGCGATGATGAACGAATCAATCGGATTGGCAACGACGGAAGCAAATTCGGCGGAGACCTGAGGCACTGCCGGAGATTGCACTTTCTCAAACGCCCAATGTCCCTCGTACTTCGCTCCTTGTTTGATCCAGCGGCGGAGCGTTTCGATCTGCTCTGCCGTGAGCACTTTTCCTGCTTCAGCGGGCGGCATGTGCAGGTCTGCATCAGCCGATGTCACTCGCTTCAACAATTCGCTGTTATCAGGATCATTGGGCACAATCGCAGCCGCGCCGGATTCGGCGGGCTTCATTGCTGCGTCTCGTTGATCCAGACGCAGTCCCGCGGCTCGATGAGCATCATCGGGACCATGACATTGAAAACAATTCTGAGACAGGATCGGCTTCACATCGCGATTGAAGTGAACATCATCCGCATGGCTGAGTGGCAGCAGTGATAAGTACAGAACTGCCATCAAACAGGTGATAGGCCAGCGAGATATGTAGATCCGGTTCATGGCAGGAAGCTCGGCAGGAAGAAATCAAACGCAGAAACGCTCGGCCCAGGTTAAGAACCGACTTCAGATGATCGCAGGTTTGAGGACAAATTAAAGGCTTACTCCTTGTTTCGTGGTTGTTTCGTCTGTGACACAGGACCAGATGTTGAGACGAATCTCGTTCACGATTTACTGTTGATCCACTTTCGGTCTGCTTCGAACACCAAACAAAGATGCCTCAAAACCGGGAACGGTTAATTGCATTCGAAGGGCTTTTTTTGATAATTCGCGGCTCTCTCCTTTCACGGATCTCCCTTCTGTTTAAATGAAAGTCCACTCCATGATGAAGTGTTTATTTCGGGCTGTCCGCCTTGTCGCCACATGCGTGGTGATCGCGGCCAGTTCATTCACCGCTGAAGCACAGCAGAAGCAGCCAAATATCCTCGTCATCTGGGGCGATGATATCGGCACGTGGAACATCAGCCACAACAACCGTGGCATGATGGGCTACAAGACGCCGAACATCGATCGAATCGCTCGCGAAGGCGTCGGCTTCACCGACTATTATGCTCAACAAAGCTGCACAGCCGGTCGAGCAGCCTTCATCAGCGGCAGCGTTCCTGTTCGCAGCGGCATGACGAAAGTTGGTATGCCGGGAGCTAAAGAAGGCTGGCAGAAAACCGACGTGACGATGGCGACTGTTCTGAAAAGCCTCGGCTACGCGACAGGCCAGTTCGGTAAGAATCATCAGGGCGATCGCGATGAGCATCTGCCGACCGTGCATGGTTTCGATGAGTTCTTCGGCAACCTGTACCACCTCAACGCGGAGGAAGAACCAGAGCAGGAAGACTATCCTGGCGATATGGTCCTCGCGAACGGCAAGACGTTCCGCGAAGTCTTCGGACCACGCGGCGTGATTCACTCCAAAGCCGATGGCAAGGGTGGACAGACGATTGAGAACACTGGTCCGCTGACAAAGAAGCGGATGGAGACAATCGACGAAGAGTCTCTGGCTGTGGCAAAGGACTTCATCAAAAAACAGCATGAAGCCGGTCAACCGTTCTTCTGCTGGTGGAATGCAACTCGCATGCATTTCCGAACCCACGTGAAGGCTGAAAACCGTCACAAAGGGAATGACGAATACACCGACGGCATGATTGAACATGACGCAATGGTCGGCGAACTGCTGAAGCTGGTTGACGAGCTGAAACTTGGTGACGATACCATCGTGATGTACTCAACCGACAACGGTCCGCATTACAACACATGGCCTGACGCCGGTACGACTCCGTTCCATGGCGAAAAGAACTCAAACTGGGAGGGTGCTTTCCGTGTCCCAGCGTTCGTCCGCTGGCCTGGTCACTTCCCTGCGGGCGTGACTCTGAATGGCATTGTGTCACACGAAGACTGGCTGCCTACTTTCGCCGCAGCCGCTGGCGAGCCCGACATTAAGGAAAAGCTGCTGAAGGGCGTCGAACTGAACGGACGCAAGTACAAGAACTACATCGATGGTTACAACCAGATGGATTACCTGAGCGGCAAAACGGAAACCTCACCGCGCAATGAGTTCATCTATGTTGGTGACGACGGCAACGTGATGTCGATCCGTGTCGGCGACTGGAAAGCCACGTATCTCGAAAACCGCGCGCATCAGCTTCAGGTCTGGCGCGAGCCGTTCATTAAGCTGCGTCTGCCGCTGTTGTTCAATCTGCGCCGCGACCCGTTTGAGAAAGCTTATGAAAACTCAAACACCTACCACGACTGGATGATTGACCGCGCCTATGTGCTCGGACCAATGCAGACCGTGGCTGCTCGATTCCTGATGACGATGAAGGATTATCCGCCGAGCCAGAAACCGGGTGACTGGAGTCTGGAATCACTCGAAAAGCAAATTAAAGACATGACCGCTGGCGGTCAGTAATTACCGCTGGATAAATTCAGAAGCGGGATGTCGTCATTAGGTACGGCATCCCGCTTTGTTTTTGCGCCGACAACGAGTGGTTCTTAAATTTTTGAACCTGGGGTGCTCCACATCAGCCGCTGGAGTTGGCCAGCCTGGTGATTTAGTCGTTTAGTTTAACGGCAAGCCGCAGGCGTCGTTGCCCTGTTTCGCCTACGCCTGCGGCTCGCCGTTAAACGAAATCGAATTCATCGTAGGACCACGCACTCATCAGCATCGCACGGCGACTGGAGTGAATGGAGAAATCACTTGTCACGCATCTCGAAGAATTCTGTGTTCCTTCATCGAAACATTCCACGTCTGGTTTGCGGTTGTCTTCTGGCGATTGCGTGCAGCGTTAATCCTGTCCGTACCGAAGATCCGCTTCCGTCGTGGATCGATGGGGCAGCAAAGCAGTCGATCATTTCCTTTGTCGCTCGAGTAACCGCAGAAGGTTCAACGGACTTCGTGCCGCCTGCCGAACGCATCGCCACGTTCGATAACGATGGAACGCTGTGGAGCGAACAGCCGATGTACTTTCAGGCGTTCTTCATCTTTGACCGCATCAAGGCACTCGCACCGCAGCATCCGGAATGGAAAGACAAGGAACCGTTTGCTTCTGTACTTCGAGGTAACGTGAAGACCGCGCTGGCTGGCGGTGAGCATGCGTTAATGGAAATGGCGATGGCGACCCATGCCGGCATGACGACGGACGAGTTCGAACAGATCGTGAAGGACTGGATCGCGACCGCAAAACATCCTGTGACTGGGCGACTCTATACGGAGATGGTCTATCAGCCCATGCTTGAAATTCTGACCTACCTGCGAGCAAACGGCTTTAAGACTTACATCGTTTCCGGTGGCGGAATCGAATTCATGCGGCCGTGGACGGAACGAGTTTATGGCATACCGCCGGAACAGGTTATTGGGAGCAGCATCCGTACAAAATTTAAACTGCAGGACGGTCGACCTGTCCTTGTACGACTGCCAGAGATTAACTTCATCGACGACAAAGCGGGCAAGCCTGTCGCTATCCAGCAACATATTGGTCGACGTCCGATCGCAGCGTTTGGAAACTCTGACGGCGACTTTGAAATGCTCGAATGGACAACTTCCGGCGGCGGCCCAAGGTTCGGCTTGATCGTTCATCACACCGACGCAGATCGCGAATGGGCCTACGACCGATCTTCGCACGTCGGCAGGCTGGACAAAGGTCTTAACGAGGCCGCGTCAAAAGGCTGGACTGTGGTCAGCATGAAGGATGACTGGAAAACGATCTACCCCGCTGCCCCGTAACCAAATCCTTACGGCGACGAACATGAGTCCCCGGATTCCAATGCGCCTAATGAATCCGTGTTGTTGCCAGAATGCAACATGATCCTGTATCGATGATTCTGCCGCTGCCTAGTTCCGGTTGCGAATCCTGCCCTACGCCAACTCCTTTTTGCTGGCCCGCCAGAGTATTCACGGGGCATACTTAACGCAAATCGCGGCGTGCAAGGCTCTTAGTGCGCGCCGTTTTCCGAAGTAGAACGCCAGGCGTCGTCTCATCCGATCTCCCTGAACACCTGTGGCAAAGAATGAAACTCCTCTCACTATTTCGACGAGACTCGGCCGTTCGCAACTCCCTGCATCCGCAAATGACATGGGCCTCGAAGTCGCTGGGCACTGCGGTGTCGCGCACGGGCCTGTTCCTGCGGAAGCAGATCTGGATCTGGCCGATTGTGGCCACACTACTGCTTGGCACGATTGGGTTCTTCGTGAGTCGTGCCATCTCGACCACGATGCGCGCGAATATGCAGTCACAGTTGGAGTCACTGCTGTCCGTTGAATCGGAAATGCTGCTCAACTGGATTCGCACCAACATCGCCAATGCGACAGCCACGGCCAACAATCAGGCGATTCGCGACAGTATCCAGAAATTGATCGACCACCAGGAAACGACGGTTGGCGATGTGCCGGCCATAGATGTGATTGAGCTGCGTAAGCTGCTGGCGAAGCAACTGGGACCAACTCTGTCATCGCATGACTACGCCGGTTACATTATCGCGGATAAGTCTCGCAAGGTGATTGCTGCGGCGACTGACGAACTAATCGGCCGCGCGATTATTCCGGAGTTTGAAATACTCTTCCAGAAAGCACTCAAAGGCGAAGCCTCAATCACGCCTCCATTTGGCAGTGTCGTGATGCTGAAAGATGAAACCGGACGTCTGCGTTCCGGCGTGCCCACAATGCTCGTCTGCGCGCCGGTGCGTGATACCGATTTTGAAGTCATCGGAGTGCTTGCGTTGCGGATTCGTCCCGAGCTTGAATTTACAAGAATCCTGCAACTCGGCCAGTTTGGTGATTCGGGCGAGACTTATGCCTTCGACAAGTCGGGATTGATGGTTTCAAACAGTCGTTTCGATGAAGATCTGTTTCTATGTGGTATCCTGCCGGATCGGGAGGGATCTCGATCAATCCTGAATGTCCGGCTTCGAGATCCGGGCGGCAACATGATGGAGGGATATCGACCGACGGTGCGTCGATCGCAACAGCCAATGACGAAAAGCGTGGCTTCGGCGATCAGCGGTATCGATGGAGTCGACATCGAGGGCTACCGCGATTATCGCGGAGTCTGGACACTGGGTGCCTGGAAGTGGTTCCCTGAATTCGAATTGGGAGTTATCACCGAGCTTGATCGTGACGAAGCTTATCGGCCTCTCACAATTCTGCAGTGGACATTTCGCAGCCTGCTGGTGCTGCTGGCGACCAGTTCTGTAGCCATCTTCCTGTTCACGCTGCGAGTAGCTCGGTTGCAACGCGAGGCTCAGAAGGCCGCCATTGAACTCAAACAGCTGGGCCAGTATGAACTGGAAGAGAAGCTTGGTTCTGGCGGGATGGGTGTTGTCTTTAAAGGTCGCCATGCGATGCTGAGGCGACCGGCTGCAATCAAACTGCTGAATGTCGACAAAGTGAACGACGCGTCAATCCATCGATTCGAACGCGAAGTGCAGATTACGTGCAAACTGAATCATCCGAATACGATCGCGATCTACGACTATGGACGTACTCCAGAAGGCGTGTTCTATTATGCCATGGAGTATCTTGATGGCATTGATCTTCAGGAGCTGGTGGAAAAATACGGTCCTCAGCCGGAAGGTCGAGTCGTCAATATTCTGCGCCAGATCTGCGGATCACTCTATGAAGCTCATTCGCAGGGATTGGTTCACAGAGACATCAAGCCGGCAAACGTAATGCTCAATCGCCGCGGCGCGGAAGCGGACGTGGTGAAAGTGCTGGACTTCGGTCTGGTCAAAGCGATCGATGATTCAAAGCAGGCGGCCATGACGATGGCCAATTCTCTGACCGGTACTCCGCTGTACATGGCTCCTGAAGCCATCCAGTCTCCCGGCTCCGTGGATGCTCGCAGCGATATCTACGCCGTCGGCGCGTTGGGGTATTTTCTGCTGACGGGACAGCCGGTCTTTGAAGCGGCCACATTGATTCAGCTGTGTCAAATGCACATCGATGCAGTTCCAGTTCCACCGTCGCAGCGAACAAAGCAGGCGATTTCTCCAGAGCTTGAAGCAGCACTGCTTCGATGTCTGGACAAAGTCAGAACTCGGCGTCCAAATACAGCCCGCGAGCTGGCTCATTTGCTGACGGAGGTGCCCTCCAAAGGCGACTGGCCGGAAGAAACTGCAGAGTCGTGGTGGAGCAGTCATGAATCAGGAACGGCCCCGGTGATTTCAGCAAACCCGGGACCGGCCGATTCACCGTACAGTCACACAGTTGTTGATCAGTCAAAAGTGTGACCAACACTGATAAGCCGTATCAGCTCTCCCGCTGTTGTTCTCGTCGCGTAACGATCGTTCTCGTTTAACGGCGAGCCACAGGCGGAGGCGAATTCCGGCGATACGCGCCCACGTCTCGAGCCTACTTGCGTTCCAGCCGCCAGACATCCGGTTCCATGTTGTTGCCGGCAACCATCCACAGGACTCCGTTGTGAACGACGAGACTTGCGGCATGGCGAGGCTTCCACGGCGTGTTGGGTAGTTCCTTCCAATCAACTCCGTCTGCTGAGTACCACACGTCGTTGCGGTTTCCTCCGTCAACGTGATATCCCTCCATCACCCACAGCTTATTGTCCCAGGCCGCCACGTCATGGTATTGGCGAGGATGCCAGGGAGCCGCTTTGGTATGTTCAGTCCAGTGAACTCCGTCAGCGGAACTCCAGACATCGTTATGAAACAACCGGCCGACTCGAGGAGTATCATACCGACCGCCACCAAGCATCCAGATTCGACCGTTCATCACGGCTGCTCCGCCGATCATTCCGCGCGGTGACCAGCACGGTTCCTCAGGCTTTACCAGAGTCCATTCGACTCCATCAGTCGACGTCCACGCATCCTGATAAAAGAAGTCTTTATCACCACCACCGAACTGCGGCAGGTTCTGGCCTCCAATCACCCACATCTTGTCATCATGCACAACGGTGTAGTGCAGAACTCTGGGAGCCCATGGAACATCTTTGCCCTTGTTGACATAGTTCCATGTTTTGCCGTCGTCAGAGTTCCAGACATCATTCTGGTAGTGTCTTTGATTAGCATCGCCACCGATGATCCACATTTTGTCTTTGTAAACAACGTAGCCGGCGGTGTGTCGACCTTCCCAGTCAGAGGCACGGTCGAAAGATGCGTCTTTGAAAGTGTTCGGTTTGATCAGAGCCCACTCGGCGCCGTCTTTGGATGACCAGACATCGTTGTTGCAGATCATCGGGAAGACAGTACGATTGCCAGGGTTCCATCCTCCCAGCAGGAAGAGTTCGCCTTTGAAGCTCAGAATCCCTGCTCCATCGCGCCCCATCCATGGCGCTTTCATTGCGACCAGTTTCCATTCGTACTCGGCGTCTTCGGCCGCTTGAGTTGTTTCGGAGGTCGAGTTGAAAGCGAAAGCCAGCAGAACAACTGCGATTAGCTCACAAGAAAAATGCCCGCGTCTATTCGTCATCGAAATTCCTCTTACAAAAGATCGGTCCGGAGAAATCACGCGGTGGGAAATTCTGTGAGCAGGGGAGACTGATCAGGAGTCAGTATTGCATATGTTTCTAACAGAGTCTCCAGTCACTTCTGCAAGCGTCCGGCTCAAATTATCAAACAAATGGCGTAGTCGCGGATCTCGGCAGGTCCCGTTTACCGATCGGGCCTTCGCGGCTTGCGGTGACTTTGGGCGCATGCGGTTTGTCAAAGTCCGGGCCGGGTTTGGTGGGACATCCAACCGGTCGCACACAGTGCGCCTCTAGAACACAGATTGTGTGCCAATGACCGAAAGGGGCCGTTTTAGAACGCTGCCTTCAACGAAAGCCCGCTCATCCGGCCTATCAGCCGCCTTCTCCCCCAGACGGTAAGAAGGGACTGCGTTCACGCGGCAAAAACTGATCAAAATGCAGCTTCGGTGAATCCGACTCTTCAAACCTGTCGCTGTCCAGTCAGACCCGGAAAAGCCCTCGCATCGCACTCCGCAGACTGCGTCATGGCCGGTGACTGGCACGTCATGTTTTCTCCCAAAGCCATCCTCCCGCAAAGTAAAAAAATGACTTAAGTGTATGTAAGAGTTGCGCCGCAAACCCCACTCTTACTGTCGACTACTTCAGTGTCTTTTGGCGTGGTTGCCTCTGAAGTGTGAAGTACATGAAAATTGAGATGTTTGGGACAGAAAATGGTATGCAGCGTATCGCTACATCAGTTATGACCAGACTCTACTGAATAGTCTGTAGTGATGAACCTTAAATTGAGCTTCAGGCCTAAGGTGCTCGCCTCAGTCCACTGTCCGTGGTCTTAGTTGCAATTCGCGGAGTGCTATGTGGTTGCTGCAGCATGAACGGCGGAATTCAATTGAACTGTGGAATGTAGAATGTGGAAGTGGATTGAAGTTGCTCACAGCCGTGCTGTGAGTCAGGGCGGTACGGTGGATTGGCGTTGTTGCTGATCCAGGCAACATCGTTGTGTATAGCCGTTTCAATCTTCGAAGAGTCAGTCGACAGGCCATTCAGTTCATACAGGCGTGAATCGCCGAGTATTTTCAATACGGAGTTCTTTGATGAGTTATCGGGCTTGGTTTTTACGTTCAATTCGTGCTGTGTTAGCGGCCGGTCATCCTGTGACCCGACGTAGGAATCGACGCAGTGGGCTTGGAGCAGAGCAGCTTGAGCGGCGGGCACTGCTGGCTGCGTTTTCCAGTTCGGCTCAGACAGTCACGCTGGATCTGAATGTCGACGCTCAGATGGTGCAGATTGCGTCCACGGGGACCAGTTACACTTTCACACTCAGCGGAGGTGCCACGAATACATGGAGCGGCACGGCCGGTTCCGGGTTGTCCGCCAGCGGCGCGGTGCTGACCGCCAATGCGACGGCGTTGTCCAATTTCAGTCTATTCAAAATTACGGACTCCGCTGCCAATACCACGGCCAATTTCAGCGGCAGTGGTGCGAACGCTTTCGACGACAGTTTTGAAGTGACGCTCGACAGTCTCTCGACAGCCGTCCGGTTCAACGGCACCAGCTCGTTTTCGGGCAGCAACAACCTGACCATCCTCACCGATAGCCGGGTCGAACTGCCCAGCTCGTCGTGCTTGACGATGGCCAACGGCAACCTCAACATGGACATCAACATGCAGGCCACGCCGCGAGCTCTGAGCTTCTCCGGGCTGATGGTCAATGCCGCCACGATTCAGACCACCGGCAACGGGCTCACAAACATCGTGGCTCGCGGCGGCGTGGGTGCCGCCTTAAACTCCCTAAACAAAGGCGTGGCCGTGATCAACGGCGGCAAGATTTTGGGCGGCACCACGGGTACGATGAATATCACCGGCTATGGCTACACAGGGGTCGATGGCGGGGTGCAGGGTCAGGGTGTTTTTGTCTTAAACGCCAACACTGTCCCTTCCGTCAGCACCATCAGCTCGATCGGGGCCAATGTTTCGGTCACGGGCTATGGGGCCAATTCCACTAACTCCATGCTCTCTGGCACCGGCTGCATGGTGAACGCGGGCGTGGTTGTGGGCGGGCCAGGAACCGGTGGCGGTACGTTCTGCGGCACGATCACTTCCGGGGGCAACGCCTCGGTGACCGTGACGGGCTATGGCGGCACTCTGGCGAGCCCGGCGGCAGGAAGTCAAAACCATTATGCCTTGGGCGTGTATCTAAATGGCACGAATGCCACGATCACGTCCGGCGGGGCCGGGCTGGTCACGGTGCTGGGCACTGGTGGCGGGGCGAATGCAAACACGGCCTGCGGCATGGGAATTCAGCTTTTCTGTGGTACGATCACATCCGGCACCAATGGCTCGGTGTTGGTGAATGGGACGGGCTGCACCACGGCCCAGAGCAGCTTTAATTGGGGCCTCTGGGTGCAGGGCACAGGGGCCAAGATCGCGGCAGGCGCGGGCACGGGCTCGACCACAGTGATCGGCACGGGCGGCGGCTGCGGCACGGCGGGCTCGAACGACGGCATTTGCTTGACATCAACCGGCACGATCACGGCCACCGGTAGCGGCAATGTGACAGTCACCGGCTATGGAGGAACTGGCACGGGCATTTCCAATCGTGGTATTAATCTTTCTAACGGCCTGATCACATCCAATGGTGGCTCGGTTCTGGTCACCGGTTATGGCGGTGGCAGCGGATCAGCGGCTAATTACGGTGTGGCCACGCTGTCAAACGGGACCATTACGGCCGGTGGGTTGGGCAGTGTGACGGTGATCGGCTATGGCGGCAGCAATAACGGCACGGGCGCCGACAATTACGGTGTGGCCATCGACTCCGGCGGCAGCGGCCAGCGGCCGGGCAAGGTTACATCCAGCGGTGGCAATGTGGTGGTCACGGGCACAGGCGGCGGCGGTACGTCGGCGACGAATATCGGCGTCATAGTGAATCAGGGCGGTTTTATCATGGCGGGCGGCAGCGGCACGGTGAACGTGACGGGTTATGGCGGAGGCCGTTCGCCGGGTGCCACGGGTGCCAATAACTACGGCGTGCAGATTACCAAGGCCAACAGCACGACGGCCAATACGGCACAGTTTTCATGCATCACCTCGAGCGGCGGTGCAGTGAATGTCACGGGCTTTGGCGGCGGTGGATCGGGCACGGACGTCAGGTCCACAAGTGCATCAAACCATGGCGTTTATGTGTTAGAGGGCGCGAAGATCAGTTCGGGCGGCGATGCCGATGTGACCGTGAACGGCACGGGCGGTGGTTTTGGAAATTCCACGACAACGGGTGGTACGAATTGCGGCGTGGTGGTTTGCTCCACGTTGAACATAGCAAACGTGGGCGAGACTTTTTCTACCATCACCTCAGGCGGTAATGGGAGCGTCACGATCAACGGCCAGGGCGGCGGTTCGGGCACCGGAGCAAACCAGTGGGGTGTTGCCGTTCAGGGAGGTGGGCAGGTGACATCCGGCGGAATAGGCAATGTAAGCATTACGGGGGTGGGCGGGTTCACAAGCGGCTCCGGTGCTTATGGTGTGGTTGTTCAGTGCGTGACGACATCGAATGTGAGTAGCACAGTCACATCCGGCGGCGGCAATGTGGTGATCAATGGCACGGGCGGCGGCATTAATGCCACTAATGCTCATGGTGTCTTTGTGACGGTGGGTGCGCAGATCATCGCGCCTGGCACAGCGTCGGTTACCGTGACGGGCCGGGGCGGCAATGCCAACGGGACCACTGGCCAACAAAATTATGGTGTTGCTGTGACAACGGCTTGCAGCACCAATCGGGCTCGAGCAAGAATCACGTCCAACAATGGGACGGTCTCGGTCACGGGTTATGGCGGCAGCACCAACACCACCCTGACGAATGCCTGCGGTTCGAATTACGGTGTTTATATGGCAACTGGCGGCGAGATCTCCGCCGGCGGTACAGCCCCGGTGACAGTCATCGGCTATGGCGGAGGCCTGACACAGGGTGCCACCAACGACAATACGGGTGTCTGCTTGACAACTTTGGGCACAGCCAATTTAGCGACTCAAATCACGTCCAGCGGTGGGGCGGTGACAGTCTCCGGCTACGGTGGTGGCACGAATAGTGACAGCGCATCGGGCTTGAACTTTGGCTTGAATATCGCGGGCGGTGCCCAGATCAGCACCACAGGCAGCGGCACAAGTATAAACATCACGGGCACGGGCGGCGGTGGCGGCTCGGCCTCCACAAATTACGGCATGCAAATTTTGGGTTGCTCGACACTCAGCAATGTTACGATCACCACAAATGGAGGGCCGATTACCCTGAACGCCACGGAGGGGATTGGCAGTTCGACCCGGGGCATCGTCACATCCAGCAGTGCCGTGATCGGCAATGCCACGAACCCCGGAAATATCACGATTTTGACGGACAGTGCCGCGTTCTCATCGGCAACCGGTGCGGCGATTAATGCGGCCGGAAGGTTTTCGATAGCTCCAATCACGCCGGGTACATCTGTGATCCTGGGCTGTACCACCGACATTCGGGGAGAGCTGAGACTTTCCGCTGCCGAACTGAACACCCTCAGTGCGGGTACGATTCAGATTGGCAACAGCTCGACCGGCAACTTTACTGTGGCTGCCAATGTGACGATCCCGGCGGCTGCGAACTTGACACTGGTGTCAAACAGCACGTCTTCCACCGGGATTGGTTCCGCCCTTCGCACGACCACCACGATGGGTGCTGGCAGAACGCTGGATGTGTCGGCGCTGCCATCGTTGAATACATCGATCGCCTCAGCGACGAATTACTCGCAACTCAACGTAGTGGGTGATCTTTCGATCGCGGGCAAGTCGCTAAACCTTTCGGGCAGCTATACGCCAGCGGCTGGCGATGTGTTTGTCGTCGCCAACGCCACCAACCTGAGCGGCACATTCACCGGTTTGGCCAATGGGTCGATAACGACCTTCAACGGCCGGACGTTGCTCGTCAATTACACGTCAACCAGTGTCACGTTGACGGAACCTAGCCCGGTGGTCACGACCAACCCGACCAATTCCACCGTTGCCGCGGGCTCCACCGCCACCTTCACCGCCGCAGCTTCCGGCATCCCGACACCGACGCTGCAGTGGCAGGTGAGCACCAACGTCGGCTCCAGCTGGACAGACATCGCTGGGGCAACCAACACCACCTACAGCTTCACCGCCGCCGCCGTCGATAACGGAAAACTCTATCGCGCGGTCTTCACCAACACTTACGGTACCGCGACATCGACCTCCGCGGCACTCACCGTCGAATTCGCTCCGTCGGTGACGACGAACCCGTCCAATCAAACGGTCAGCCCCGGCGATACCGTGACCTTCACCTCCACCGCGACGGGGAACCCGACGCCGACGGTAAAGTGGCAATCGAGCGGTGATGGCGGAACGAATTGGTCGGATATTTCTGGCGAGACCAGTGCGAGTTACAGTTTCACGGCCGCATCGGGTGACAGCGGCATCCGATACCGCGCCGTCTTTAGCAACACGATCGGCTCGGCCCAAAGCAACGCCGCGACGTTGACGGTGAATTCCGGCAGCAGTAGTCCGTTGGTGACGACTCAGCCGACCAGTCAGACGGTCACGGCCGGCAACACCGCCACATTTACAGCAGCGGCTTCGGGATCACCGACGCCAACGGTGCAGTGGCAGGTGAGCACGGATGGAAACAATTGGAATGCGGTTTCCGACGGCACCGGCGGCACGACCGGAACATATACCACGGCCACTTTGGCTGCGGGTGATAACGGCAAGCAATATCGAGCCATATTTAGCAACGGCGTCGGTTCAGCCGCCACCACAAATACGGCCACACTGACTGTGCAGTTTGCACCGTCGATCAGTACCCAGCCGACCAATACGACGATTAACGATGGCCAAACCGCGACATTCACAGCCGCGGCCACGGGCAGCCCGGCTCCGACAGTTCAGTGGCAGGTGAACACAGGCTCCGGCTGGGCCAATGTAGCGGACGGCACAGGCGGGACGACGAACAGCTATACTACGGTGGCGTTGACTTCGGCTCAAACCGGCTATCAATACCGCGCCCTGTACACGAACAGCGTGACAGCGAATGTGGCGACCAGCGCGGCCACGGTGACGGTGAATTCCAGCAGCAGTAGTCCGTTAGTGACGACTAACCCGACAAGTCAGACGGTCACGGCCGGGGCGACAGTGACATTGAGTGCGGCGGCCAGCGGTAATCCGGCGCCCACGGTGAAGTGGCAGGTCAATAGCGGCAGTGGCTGGTCGGATATCGCCGGGGCGACCAGCCCGACGTATTCGTTCACATCAGCGGCAGGAGACAACGGACGGCAGTATCGAGCTGTGTTCACAAATGGGGTCGGCAGCGATGCCACGACCACTGCGGCGACGGTTCTTGTCCCTGCACTAACCACGTTTACAGTTTCGAAGGGTCAGGTACAGCGATCGTTTTTGCGGTATCTGGACGTGGGCACCAATAGCAGTGCGACGGCGAGTGCTCTGGCTGCTTCCGGACGCGTGCGTCTGCTGAAAGCGGATCTCAACGGGAATGGTGCTGTTGTTGTGTCGCTGACGGGATTTGTGTCGGCCTCTGGCAGCACGCTGGCCATTGACTTCGGTGCTGCGGGTCTGGGGGCGAGTCGCAACACGAATCTGGCAGATGGATATTACACCCTGGAGTTGGACCTGAACGGCGACGGAACATTCGAAACATCGCGTCGATTCTATCGTCTGTTGGGAGATGTGAACGGAGACCGTGAGGTGAATGACAGCGATGTGTCGCTGGTCAGGGCTGGCACAACCTCGGCCTACAGTTCGGTGCTGGACACCAACGGTGACGGCATCGTGAATACATCGGACCTGCTGTATACGACCCGTGCGAAGGGACGCAAACTGAAAGTCGAATTGCTGCTGGACTGAGTTTGACCGTTAGCGTGGGGCACTGTTCCACGCAGAGTGCGGGGCACCACGGGGCAGGAACCGGATGCTGCGCGTGTTGAGTATGAGTTTGTGGTGCTCAAATAGAAATTTACTAATAAGGCGTAACGTAAGGCGTAACGTAAGGCGTAACGTAATGAGGAACGTGATGAGAACAGTATTTTTGGGGCTGGCGATCGCCATGATTGGCCCAGCCACGGTGGACGCTGGGGTGATCATTTCGATCGCCAATCAGACGGTGAATGCCAACAGTACATTCAGTGTGGATGTGTTCGCGTCGGGAACAGGGGCGACGACGGGCACAAACTACTTCAATCTGGAACTGCAGGTGGTTTCTGCGTCGACAGCCACGCCGGGTGTCGCGGGACAACTTGCCTACACAACACCGGCCGGTGTTCCGGCGTTCAGCAACACCAACTACCTGTTCTACGGGGACAGTTTTGCGGAAACCACATGGAATAGTGGAGCAGGGTCTTCCAGCTGGTCCGTGAGCGCACTCGGTTGGTCGAATGATACCTACAATTTCACGGATGCGAGCAATTCGATGATGGATCTTTCTCTGACGACACCTCGTTACCTTGCCACGTTGTATTTCACGGTGGGTGCATCAGCATCGGGCGACTATCAGGTGGTACTGGGTAGTTCCGAATTTGATGTGGATGCAACCGACCCCCCCCGGCGAATTACCGGAAATCCCGGTCATGAACACAGGCATAAACTCCGGCTTGTTTACGGTGAATGGTGGCGTAGCGGCAGTGCCGGAGCCATCGTCGGCCCTTTTGGGCGGTTTGCTGCTGGCGGGGTCCGTAATCCGGAGTCGACGTCGGGCGGCGCGTAAGAGTACTCAGGTTTGAGCAGGGAAGCTCAAATGCTTCGCGTGTGGCTTCGTCGCCGGGGCAAGTGGTGACTTGAGATTGCGGTCTTGTTTTTCCGTTGAAATTTGTCGGCTCCCCACGTTGTATGCGGCGTATACCGACTGTTGTCCGATGAGTTGTTTTCAGTGGGTGTCATTGATTCGGCGACGAGGTCGGTGACCGCTGAGCGTTGCTGAATCCCCGTTTATTTCTGTGCCTGAATGGAATCCTGATCACATGTCAGTTGTGGATCCTGAATTTGACTTTCCATTCGACCAGATGACTCCGCTGCCGCCTGTCGATCCGCTGCAGGAGTTGCAGACAGCGACGCGACAGGTCTTTGTCGAGTATGCGACCGGGGATCACGCCCGGACTTCAGCGGCGATTCTGAGAGTCCTTCAACTGCTGCATGGATTGCCAATCGTGGGCGTGGATGAGGTCGAGCGTCTCGCGATGGGGCGGGCTGTGGAGGCCGTGCTGAGCGTCTTCTGCCAGCCGGATTACCTGGTGCCGGAGGAGTACGGATATCCCCTGCTGATTTTTAACGTGCTGATTGCCAACATCATGGAAGGCTGTCTGCTGACCACGACGGATTCGCATATTTTGCTGGTGCGTGGCCAGAGTCAGATGGTTTTCAAATCTCTGCTGCTGTACTCGGCACGAAACAACTGTGAATTGGATATCTCCGGACTCCTGGTGCTGAATCCGGACCTGACCAGTCGTTGGCTGTATCAGACATGGAAAGTCGTCTTCAGCGGCAACTGCAGCGAAAAGGTGACAGCCAACCTGTCGCGTTTTCTGTCTTTCATGGATCATCGCCTTCTTCCTGCGGCGGACATGCAGGAGTTGTATTTTGGCTGCACGTACCCGGGGTTTCCCGAAGAACGCAGGGCCAAGGAACTGATCAATCATTCGATTCAGAAGTATGTGAGCGTTTCGGTAAAAAGTCGTCCCAATCCGCGGAAGGTGGCTGTATTCAGCGAATACTGGTCGCGTGGGCACAGCGTGCATCGGACGCTGGGGAAATACATTGAGGCGTTGAGGCCGCATTTTCATGTGACGCTGCTGCATTGCCTGCGAGATGTGGCGGATCTTGACACATCGATGTTTGATGCAACGCTGCGGATTCCCTTTGACGGTTCTGCGCTGGACCTTTCTGCACTGACAGACCATGAGTTTTCCGCGGTGATCTTTCCGGATGTCGGCATGACGCTGCCATCGATTATGATGGTCAACCAGCGGATTGCGCCAGTGCAGATGATGATGACGGGACACCCGGTCAGCACCTTTGGATCGCAGCTCGACTATTTCATCAGTGGCCAGAAGGTCGATGTGCCAATGCTGGCCCGGCAGAACTATTCGGAGCGACTGGTCTTGCTGCCGGGGTATGGTGCGGTACATGAATTGCCGTCTTATCGCCCACAGGGACGTACGAAGACCTCCAGCGAAATACTGATTAACTGCTCATGGTATGGTCAGAAGATCCACTGGAGATGCCTGCAAACGGTGAATGAGGCACTGCGACAATGTTCGCAGCGCGTGAAGCTGCGGATTTTTGCCGGGAACGCCCCAGTTCTGCATAAAGGGTATCCCGCGTTCCTGAATGAGATTTCACGCCAGATGACCAGTTGTTGGGTCGAGCTCGTGCCCCACGTGGCTTACGACGAGTACATGGGGATGATGGAAGAGGGCGACTTTGCGATCGATGTGTTTCCGTATGCCGGATCGAATACGGTGGCGGATAACCTGCATCTCCGGAAGCCGACGCTGGTGCGAGAGGGTTATCGCTGGTTTAATCGGATTGGTCCGGCGATGCTCCGCTCCGCGGGTCTGGAAGATTGGATTGCCACAAGTGATGGGGAGTATCAACGTAAGCTGATTCGTCTGGTGAATGATCCGGACTATGTGCAGGAGTACTGTGTACGATTGCAGCAGGCAGATCTCGAGACGCTGGTATTCCATTCTGAAGGTGCGCCTGAGTTTGCTCAGTTCGTGAAGAATGTAGTGTCAGACAATCGGTTCTACCCCGGTGATGAGCCGATCATCCTGTGAGGTCGTTGGAACCGTCGCTGATAAATTCGAAAGGCATCCCGGCGACATGGAGAGGAACAAAAAGGGGACATTGTCACTGCTGTTGCTGCACGGCGCATGATAGGAAGCGATTCCTTTGGTTTCGACCGTCAGGGGACTGAGCACGGTGAAGTCGATGCGTGAGTGACATCATGGCAGCGGATCGGATTGTTATCCGCGCTGCGTGAAACTGGGCTCGCGACGCGACTGGAATGCCCCGCGAATCAGAGGATAAGTCTTTGAGGCTCAGACGGCTTGTGGAGCTTGGCCAGATGGGCCAGCAGTTCTTCCTGGTCGGCCATGCCGCAGAAGCACCAGCAGATCATCTCGTGGAGCCATCATTCACTATCAGCAATACCTTCAAATGCAGCCTCCTCGAGTCCAAGTGCTTCTGTCGCTGGCAGGCGTTCATGCGGATCCGGGAGAACAGGACTTAGCTCGGGCGCTTACGCTTCAGGCGGCGGCACGTGAGCCAGAAAACACGGCGGTTGCAATTGCCCGTGGCAACGTGGCCACCGCAACCGGAGATGTTGTCGAGGCCCGGCAAAGCAACCGCAATCCATTTTCTCACGAACTAAACACGGATACCCAGCCGACATTTCTGTTGCCAGATTGTCGCGATTTCAGGAACTTCTCATGCGAAGAAACTGCCCTGCCGGCACGCCCTAAAGCATACAACTGTAGATGTTGCTTCTGCGTGGTAATAACTACGCACCTATAAGGCTTCTTTGCTCCTGCAGTGGTATGAGTTTTTTTGAATCACTAATTCACCGGCCACGACACCGTGTGTGTAGTTGCGGTTGGAACTGCTTATCCGGATCTCAGACGCTGCTTCTCAGTTTGCAGCGACGCGCAGGACTGCTTCGTGGATTCCAGAGGAGGCTGCAAAGTGCCGGTTGCAAGCGGTTGCCTTAGGCGTTGTGCTTCTCCTTGCAGTCCGCTGCAGGAACTGAGGTACCGGGTTTACGATCCACAGTCACTCAAAGCTGATCAGACGAATGGCCCTCGGGTTGGTTGCTGCCTTGGCATCGCTGTGAACTGCGAATGAATCCAGCGTCATCTTCAGCTACTGCCGAATAAAGACAAGAAATCGGCTTGAAGACATAAACAGCCTTGCCACGATTTTGTTGAGTGACCGTGTTAGAAATAGGCTGAATCCCCTTGTCTCCCGAGTAGATCTCTCCAAACAATCCGCTTCTGGTGGATAGAGACCGATGAATCAGGATTAGATTCGCAGGTGTTGCCCTGCCGTTGTTTCGTTTTTTTGGGGCAAGATTTTCTACGTGCTTGTGATCGCTTATCGAGACGATGATGAAGACACTCTGTTTGGCAATTCTGGCGTCCAGCGCACTCACTTCTGAAGCTTGTGCAGGACTGATTTTTAACTTCACGGACATAGCCGGTGCTGCGCCCACTTCACAGGCCCGTGCAGGATTCCAGGCCGCTGCAGACTTCTGGTCAACGAAGTTTACTGACAACATCACCGTGAATCTTGACATCGGCTTCACGAATCTGGGGGCCGGAATTCTGGGATCGGCTGAATCTTTTGATGAGCTACACAGTTACGCTCAGTTTCGTAACGCAATAGCGTCCGACATCACTTCCGCGGACGATGCCACATTCTCTGCCGGGCTGCCGTCTGGGTCGTCATTTAACCCTTACATTAACCGAACGTCCAACAACCCAAACGGTTCAGGCAGTGCCACAGCCTACGTTGATAATGATGGTGATGCGAACAACACTCAGGTGCGTTTGCATCGTGCCACTGCGAAAGCCCTTGGGATATTGACGGGAAGCACGTCTCTTGCCGATGCGTCGATCACGTTTAGTAGTGCATTCAGTTTCGACTTTGATCGGTCTAATGGAATCACAAGCGGAACATTTGATTTTGTCGGCGTGGCCATCCACGAGATTGGACATGCTCTCGGTTTCGTGAGCGGAGTTGACATCCTTGATATCAATTCGCCGCCCGTGAATGGGCCTTTCCCTGACAACCTCTTTACGTATGTGAGTCCGTTGGATTTTACCCGATTTTCCACGGCCAGCCAAACCGCCGGTGCTGACCTGGACTGGACGGCCGACAACCGTTCAAAGTATTTCTCACTGGACGGCGGAACGACAATCCTGCTGAATGATGCCTGGTCAACAGGGAGGAACTTCTGAAATGGGCAGCAAGCCAGCCATTGGAAAGACAATCGGGGGATTGGCATCATGGACCCCACGTTTGCTCCCGGAGAATTGGGAGTTGTTTCAAACCTGGATCTTCGTGCTCTTGATGCGATTGGATTCAATCTTGCATCTGTCACTGCTGTTCCTGAGCCTGCGTCCGTCGGATTGCTGGCTTTGGGTTCTCTGTCATTGGGCCTCATTCACCGAAAGAAACGTCGTGCTGGACGAAGGAATCCGAGTGCTTCCGGTACCGGTGAAGAGAACGCCTAATTGAAACTTCAGCCCCTGTTGCTGATGCCAACATCTTACTTGCCCGCCAATTGCTGAAAAGTGGACTGGTGCTTCTTTCATGTCTTCGCGAATGATCGATCTTTTGCGGAAAAAACTGCTGCTGGCAGTTCTTCTCGCAGTGCATGTTCCTTTCCTGATCGCCTATCTCAGCGGACTTTGGCGGCAGACACATTATCAATTTTTCCCGTTCGCGATTGGAGCTTTCGTCTGGCTGTTCGTCACGCGACGTGATCGGCAGCCGGAACGATGGTCGTGGCTCACGTGGATTCTGTTGGCCGTTGACATGGCCTGTCTTGCTGCGCAGTTCTACAGCTATTCGCCATGGCTGGCGGTTGTTGGCCTGGCATGTACTCTGACGGCCTGGTGTTATGCGAATCGAGATACCGGCTATGATCGTCGCCTGACCTATCTTGCCCTATTGCCTGTCATCGTGCTGCGACTGCCGTTGAATTATGACGAACAGGTGATTCACGGACTTCAACGCCTGACAACTACTGTCGCCAGCAAGATATTGCATCGCTTTGGGTTGTTGCATTTTCGTGAAGGAAATGTCCTGCAGTTTCCCGGCAAGAGCTTTATGGTGGAGGAAGCCTGCAGCGGCGTGCAATCATTGTTCACGATATTGTTTATTGCGGCTCTTGTGGTCTGTCTGAAGCGACGTTCCTTTGTTCATGGAATACTGCTTCTGGCCTCCGGCGTTCTCATGGCCGGGATCATGAACACCATGCGTGTGGTGACAATTACGGTGGCATGGGACAAGTACGCATACGATCTGTCGGCGGGGTTCGCTCACGATTTAGTTGGCTACTTTTGTCTGGCGGTTGCCGCCATGATGCTGATGAGTGCCGATGCGTTTCTTGGTTTTCTTTCGGATCCCGTGCCGGACACTCAAACGTCCGGTAAAGTGGGAATGTTTCTCAATCCCCTCACGTTCCTCTGGAATCGTCTTGTCGCTGTGATTCCTGATGAACTCGCTGAACGCAAAGCGGTGACTGCGGCACAGCCGAGGGCAACTTCGGCTGCCGCAACGCGAATTCATAAAAACTTGGATAATCGTGTGCTCCCGACGGTTCGCGAGGGATTGATACCATCGAATACGTTTGACTTCCTGCTCGGGTGGTCCAAGTCCTGGCGGTCTTCTCGCAACCATCGAGATTTGCTGGCGGGAATTCCGTTCGCGGCCGCGACGACCTGCGGTTTACTCATGATCTGGTGGCTGCGGCATGCGTCGCAGGATCCGGTGATCGCGATTTATGAAACGGCCTTTAACGCTGCGGCGGCCGATGGTGACGAAAGCCGCCAGGAGATTTTTCTACGAGCACTTTGCGATGTTCGTCCCAAGGAACCGCAGTATCGATTTCGACTCAGCCAGTACCTTTTGCGGAACGGACGACCCAATGATGGTCTTGGGGAGATTCTGAGATTGGCGCCCGAGTCCGGTAATGGAATGGTTGAAGCCAGGATGTGGCTGGTGCAGCAGGCGATGAGCCCCAAGCCTCTCAAGCCGCTTACAGCAGACGAGATTGAAAGACAGCTGAAACTCATTCTTGATCAGGCTCCGACCAATGTCGAAGCTCACCAGGCTTTGGCGAGATTGTATTCCAGTCGCAAAGAATGGAAGCTGGCGGAGCAGCATCTGTCAGCAGCTGCGGAATCAAGGCCAGAACTCTATCTGGACCTCGCAGGACTGAAACGCCGACTGAATCGCGATCCAAACGATGTGACAGCCGTAGCGCAGCGAGCGATCACAGCCTTATCCGCTCAGCTGGAAAAGAACCGGGGCGATTCAACAACACGACTCGCACTTGTGGAATCGTATGTGCTGGCGGGACAGGAAGCTGCTGGACGCGAACTCCTGTTTTCCGGCATCGAGCATAACAATGACCCAGCGTTGCAGACGGCATTAGCAAATTTTGACCTGATGCTTGTGCAGAGACGACTTGCTGCATCAGCCATTAATCGAGATCCCTGTGTTCCTGTTGTCCTTGCTGCCCTGAGCCGCGACCCGGGCAATGTGTTGGGACTCAGAATCCTTACTCAACTGAGTACAATGAGAGCAGAGATCTCTGGTGAGGCATTAAGCGATACGATTGCCTACTGGCGAAGATCCGTTGAAGAGAATCCGACAAGTATAGATAAGAAGATTTTGCTGGGACAGCTTTTGTCCGACTGCGGAGAGCTGGAGGAATCCATCCGGACTCTGCAGCCTCTGATCGCCGAACATCCCAAGCTTCGTTTGCCGTATGCTCAATTATTGAAGCGAAGTGGTCGTGAGAAAGAAGCTATTCCATTGCTGGAGACAGTAGCTCGGGAGGCGGATGAGCGATTGAAATTGACACCCGACGATGTGCCATCATTGGCCATTTGGGCTGAATCACTATTGAGCCTTGGCCGTGCAAAGGAAGTCAGAGAGCAGTTGGCCGCCAGGGTCAAGGTTCCAAACGCCAGTGGACGGCCTGATAATGCTTCTCTCGCGACTTGGTATGGCGTTGCGAGTATAGAATATTACGACCAGCTGACCGGCTATGATGGTGATCCAACAAAGAAGTCCGACTTAACAGCAGGGGCAGCAGTGCCCGCAATTAGCCAGAGCGCCGAGGTTTTGTTAGCCCTGCTCGCAGACTCGCTCGATTGTCAGCAGACCAGTATTCAGGCGGTTGATCGACTGGCGCGACTTAGCCTGTCTTCACATCCGGCAGCGGCTGGTGCAGAAGAAATGCTTGGACAGTTGCGACTCGACGGGGCCAATGGGGCGGAAGTGCTGAACGCAATCGGGTTGCACGCCATTGTGCTGGAGCAATGTGATAAGGCGGTGCCGTGGTTGGAGCAGGCCAATGCCATGACCCGTGGCAGTAATCCGATGATCCTGAATAATCTTGCAACAGCGATCGTGCGCAGTGGTGCCCGCTCTCCAGAAGACGCTCTGACACTGGCCAACCAGACATTGATGTTAATCCCTGATCATCCGGACGCACTTGCGACGCGAGGCGAGGTTTATGTGGCGATGAAACGTTGGAATGACGCGATCGCGGACCTGACGGAAGCACTCAAACTACGCAAAGACAGTTTGCTGGTTCATCATTTGCTGGTAACAGCTTATCGAGAACTCTCGGAACCGAAAATGCAGGAGCTTCATCTCAAGCGAATCGAAGAGCTCACTTTGAGGAATCCGGCTGATTAATCCGATAAGCCTTCGCTCGAGAGTAAGTGGCTCTCATTACGAGTCTGAATACGAAGTTCCTTCTGTTCTATGACAGGGACCTTCGAGAAGATCCGTACTTGATTCAGGGACAGCACTACATCTGTCTGCTCGTCGTTGTTTGCTATCGCCCCGCGACACAAATGCCCTTGGGTAGTTCAGGATCCTCAAAAACCATATTCAGTTGGCGTATGAAATAGTGATCATTTCAAAGCCACTTCAAGCATGAAGTCATGCAGGCCAAGTGAAAGTATCTTTGGAAGAGATGAGCGTACTGGTTTATGGATAACTGTTGTCATTGGGCGCGTAAGTCGCGAGGCGGGTCTGACGATGCCATGAACGACAGTTCAAGAAACTGATCGACAACAGAATGCGGACGATTTTGGCAAGATTAGCGGTTCCGACTGATGCCGCCAGCCGACATGCCGGAGACATTCAGCGAACGGGCTGTTTGAGAACCAGACCGGATGAGGCTCGTGCTTCATTCTGTCTCATCCTGTGGTTGGCGTTTCAAGGCATCGAGAGTCTTGCCGTCTTTATCCTTCCACTCGAGCCATCCATTTGCGCTTCGCCCCATCAGGGCAATTGCTGCCCAGCTTGGTGAGCCGAAAGGATGATCTTTTTCGAATATCACTTTCTCTCCATCGGCACGAACAACACCGGTCGCAAGCAACTTATCTCTGAATCGTTCTGCGGCCGTCCCTACGATCGACGGTACGTTTGCCTTGCGCCCAATAGAACCCTTGAGAACCACGAAGCCTTCCGGAGTATATAAACCGCGACCATCAGCACTCGAGCCTTTGCAAAACCAGATTTCCTGTTCAGTCGCAGTCGCCGCTGCTTTGGAGACTTCATCAAAGATCGGAAAACCAAGCGTTGCCAGCAAGACTTGACCAGTCTCAAAGATTTCCAGACAGTCAGCTTCCAGCGGTGCGGGCGTGTGTGGCTTGCTGCCGCTGTTGCCGTTTTGGTCCACATAGCGGCCTGCCTTTCGGGCCGCCTGCAGGCAGGACCATTCCAGAAACATCGCATGAGTCTGAGTCAGACTGTGTGTGCGTGAGATCAGTACCAGCGCACGCTGCCAAAAGTCCTTATCCGGGGCCCTGTTGTGTTGGTTTGCTCCCCAAACTTTGGTCCATGTGATATGAGAGTCTAGAGCCTCAATTCGAGGCGAGAGGACTTTCCCATGAGCAAAAAGCGTAAACGTCATAGCCCGGAGCAGATCGTGGCGAAGCTTCG
>Ga0255094_1000321_pt1 | contig 26552 bp, 17 predicted proteins | sample Colum_Law_RepB_8_2_FD_188434 | JGI IMG/M metagenome (GOLD analysis project Ga0255094, IMG submission 188434) | Freshwater microbial communities from Columbia River, Oregon, United States - Colum_Law_RepB_8d | ecosystem: Environmental > Aquatic > Freshwater > River | place: USA: Oregon...
CCACACTTTTCAGCCCGTTGGTTGTCGCGTGGGGCAGTTTCACTGCGGCTGCGGCGGCGTCGGGGCTGGCGTTGGCGCGGTTCATGATGCCGAATGTGCTCGTCGAGCCACCTACGAAATTCAAGATCGGCCCTCCAACGGACTACGCTCCGGGAACTGTCTCCACGAAGTGGCAAGCTCAGTTCAACATCTGGGTGGTGAATTCGGACGTTGACGGAGTTCGTTCGATTTACGCTCTCAGCACAGTCTGCACCCACCTCGGGTGTACTCCAAACTGGCTGGAGGGCGAGCAGAAGTTCAAGTGTCCGTGTCACGGTTCCGGCTTCTACAAGTCGGGAATCAACTTTGAAGGACCTGCTCCTCGACCGCTGGAGCGGGTGGGGCTCCGGTTGGCTGAGGACGGGATGCTGGAAGTGGACAAGAGTGTGAAGTTCCAGCGTGAGTTGGGACAGTGGACAAATGCCTCTTCATTTGTCTCGACAGGTTGAGGAATTTTTCGTGTGCAGTAAACAAAACCGGCAGTGAGCTGCCAGTGTTGTTTTCTGTCACGGAGTGCGGTGGAAGAAGCCGGGGCTGTCTCAGGGTGGCTCCGAATTGCTGGTGGCGGGATGTGGTGTAGGCAGAGCGGTGCAGCGGTGGCTTTCAGCCAATGCTCATTGCGTGGCAGCGAACCGAAAGAACTGAGGGCTTCACGTGTCTGTCGGCGACTATATTCGAAATTCGCAGATCTGGAAGAGTGTGTTTCGTCACCCGGCTCCGACGGACCGTCGTAACCGTGTTGTGGTGATGTTGACGAATTTCTTCCTGCATCTTCATCCGGTTTCCATCAAGCAGCAGGGCATTGCTCTGTCATACACGTGGTGCATGGGCGGCATCACGTTTTTTCTGTTTCTGGTGGAGGCCATCACCGGCGTGTTGCTGATGTTTTATTATCGGCCAACGCTGGATTGGGCGTTCTACGACATTCAGGCACTGCGAGACGTGCAGACTCTGGGGATCATGCGTGAGATTCACCGCTGGGGTGCTCATGCGATGGTCATCACAGTCTGGCTGCACATGTATCGAGTGTTTCTGACGGGCAGTTACAAGCCACCTCGAGAATTCAACTGGGTGATCGGTGTATTGTTGCTGGTGCTGACGCTGCTGCTGTCCTTCACCGGCTATCTGCTTCCCTGGGACCAGCTGGCGATCTGGGCTATTACCGTGGGGTCGAACATGGCCAAAGCGACGCCCTTCCTGGGTGTTGAGGGTCCGGGGTTCCAGGTCTTCAATACCAGTGGTTATGAGTTGATCACGAACGCATCGGACGCCAAGTTTCTGCTGCTGGGTGGTCGATTTGTCGGCGAGGCGACGCTGAACCGATTTTACATTCTGCACTGTGTTGCGATTCCACTGGTTGTGAGTCTGCTGATAGCGATTCATTTCTGGCGAGTTCGCAAGGACGGCGGGATCAGCCAACCGCTCTGACGGTTGTGGTGCGTGTGTGTTTGGATGTTGTGGTGGGTTTCGGCAGTGGGGGCGTCTGTCAGCAGTGGCTGGCTGTCGACCTTCGGGGTTCTGTAAGCTGGGTGCTTCTCGATGTTGAATGCTCATCCGGACCTTACCGCCAGCGTGCTGATTGGGCTGGGCTGGTACTACCTGTTGATGTTTCTGATGAATCTGGCCTGGACGGTCAGAAGCTATCGAGACGATGGGGAGTATTCCAATGGCATCCCGCGGGCTGCTGTCTGGGCGGTGTATTCGTCGATTCTGATGATGGTTTCGGCGTACCACTTTACGTATCCGCCGGAAGGTTTTCTGATCTCGATGCCGTCGTGGTTTCGGGATCCGTTTGACCGTTATTTTTCGAACCCGGTGCTGTTTTTCGTGCTGTCGATCCTTGGCTACTGGGCAATGATCGCTTTGCGGGAATGGTGGACGAAACCGCGGGTCGCGTGGGTGCTGCTGAATATTTCTCTGCTGTTTATGGGTCTCAGCCTGACGGATTATGATTTCCGGCAGATTGTGGGGAAGCCGGACAACGTGCCGATTGTGGCCATGTTGTTCATTGTTGCGTTCTGCACGTGGATCTACTTCAGCCGTGCTGTTGACAACGACCGACGCATTGCTGAAGGTCGTCCGTTGTTTGAGCAGGAGAACAACGAGAAGGTGCTGGTATGGCCGGACCTGGTGTATACCGAGCTGATCTGCATGGTGGTGCTGACGGCGGTCCTGATTTTCTGGGGTATTGCTCTGAAGGCTCCGCTGGAAGAACCCGGTTCTTCCGTGAAGACTCCGAACCCCTCGAAAGCTCCGTGGTATTTCCTGGGATTGCAGGAGATGCTTGTTTACTTCGACCCATGGCTTGCGGGTGTGGTATTGCCCAGCATTATTCTGGGTGGACTGATGGCTGTGCCGTACATTGACTTCAACAAGCGGGGCAACGGCTATTATTCCTTCAAGGAGCGGGCGTTTGCTGTTTCCACATTTCTGTTTGGTTTTCTGCCGCTCTGGGTGGCTCTGATTGTGCTGGGAACATTCCTGCGGGGTCCGAACTGGAACTTCTTCGGGATTTACGAGTACTGGGACGTGCACAAGGTGGAAGCGGCGAACAATGTGAACCTGAGCGAGTTCTTCTGGGATGGTCTGGGCACGGGAGTTCCGAAGGGAACTACGCTGGACCGGATTCTGTTGCGAGAGTTCCCGGGGATCCTGTTGATTATCGGCTATTTTGCCGTGCTGCCTCCGATCATGGGAGTGACGATTCTAAGAACGTATTTCGCAAGGATGGGCGTTCTTCGATTCCTCGTGTTCAGCAACCTGATTCTGTGGATGGCGATTCTGCCAATCAAGATGCTGCTCCGCTGGGCGTTTTCTTTGAAGTACATCGTCGGCATCCCCGAGTGGTTCTTCAATATTTGATCGCAGTGGTCTGGTGTCAGCCCTGCGAGGTTGTTGTGTCGGCTGTCAGATTCGTTTCATTATTCGCTGAGGAAGGGCCAAAAGCCCCGCCAGAGCTATGCCAGCAACAGATGATTTTCGGTGGAATCAGAAAACGCTGCACGCAGTCTTTGCGATCAGCAGTGCGGTGATGCTGCTGTCGGTCTACGCCATGCTGCGGCAGGACCAGAACGACGAGTGGCGGGATGTGCAACGCACCGCGTTTCAGATCGATTCGCAGATTCGTGAACGCGATTTGCGGAAGATCGAGTCTGCAGACTTTGTGGCGCAACGGGAGGATCTGGCGAAGCAGGTCGAGGCTGCTGCCGCGGAAGTTGCGGCTCAGAAGGCAGAGCAGGCCAGCCTCGTCGCGGAGCTTGAAGCAAAGGCTCGGCAGGTCGAGGCTCTGGAAGTGACTCTGAAGTTTCGGAATTCCGATCGAGATGAGGCGCGTGCGAACTATGACCTCGCGGTGCGCGACGCCCTGGCTGACACGCTGAAGGATGCGCGGCTGGAGGAGTTCCGTCGTCGTCAGGGGTTGTGTGATGAAATGCAGCGGCAGCTGGATTCCGAGAAGGAGCAATTGGCTGAGTTGACGGGCAGGTCGAAGCAGATTACGGCGAAGCTTGATGAGTTGATTGCCAGTCAGGGGAAGCTGACCGCTGAGGCTGATCGGATGCGAGCAGCTCTGGAGAACATCCAGCCCAGCAATACGATCTCAGCCCTGAAGCGTTCGCTGATGGAGCTGCCGATTATTGATGGTTTCAATTCGCACCTGAAGATTGTGCAGGACTGGGTTCCGAAACTGGAAGTCACGCTGGGCATGGCGAAGATTGCCCGATTCGACCGCTGCCGGACCTGTCATCAGAACATCGACAAGACCGGCCCGGGTGGTGTTCCTGCGTATCCTGCTGGTCACCCTCAGAGTGCCCTCGTTTCTGACTGGGTTGAGGCATCCGTGTTTCCTCAGCCGTTTTCGACTCACCCGAACACCGACTTGTATTGTTCGGCTTCGAGCCCGCACCCGGTGGGGACCTTTGGCTGTACGATCTGTCACGATGGACAGGGTTCGGGGACCAGCTTTTCGAATGCCGAGCATACTCCGAATGACCCACATGTTGCCGATGACTGGCATCACGAGTATGGGTTCCATCCGAATCACTTCTGGGAGTACCCGATGCAGCCTTCTCGATTCATCGAGTCGACGTGCATCAAGTGTCACCACAACGTGACTGAACTGGGAGTGCATCCGAAGTTCGGTGCTTCTGCTCCGAAGGTCCATAAGGGCTGGGAGTTGATTCAGAAGTACGGGTGTTATGGATGCCACGAGATTCACGGCTTCGATGGTGGGAACGCGATCGGACCGGACATGCGGCTCGAACCTCAGACCGAGCAGGCTCGTGCTGAAGCGGCAGCGGACGCTGCGGCGAAGCCGGGTAAGTATCGTAAGGTGGGCCCCAGCCTGCGGCACATTGCCGCCAAGACGTCATCGGAGTTCATCCAGTACTGGACAGAAATCCCGACTCGCTATCGTCCGACGACGAAGATGCCGCAGTTCTTCAGTCTCACGGATCATCTGGGGGTTGACGATCAGGGCCAGACGAAGAAGTTTGAGGCGGCCGAACTGGCAGGGATTGCTTCGGTACTTCTGGCGACTTCCGAGCAGATTGATCTGTTGAAGCCCGAGGACGGATATGAGGCTGACGCTGAGCGTGGAGAAAAGCTGTTTGTGGAGCGCGGTTGTCTGGCCTGCCATTCTCATGCGGCGGTTCCCGAGTCGACAGCGGATAAGGGGCCAAACATCAGCGATATCCACCAGAAGGTGAAGCGGAATGCTGATGATCCTGCCTTCAGCGATTGGTTGTACACGTGGTTGCGTGATCCGGAGCGCTATCACAAACGGACGATGATGCCGAATCTGTATCTGGAAGCTTATCTGGACACGGACGGCTCCACGAAGGTTGACCCGGCAGCTGATATCACGGCCTTCCTGCTGAAGCAGGGTGACCCGGGCAACTTCCCCGTTGCAATTGTGGAGGACGCTGAACTTGACAAGCTGGTTGAGTTGTATCTGAAGAAAAGTCGTTTCGGTGAGGACGCCGCGAAGAAGATCATTTCGGGCATGACATTCCCTCAGAAGAGGTCTGATGTTGTCGGTGACGAGTCGGTGCTGGCGACTGACGACGGTGCGGGTGTTGCTGACGCGGGTCAGTGGCGTGAAATGAAGCTGCAGTATGTCGGCCGCAAGACAATTTCGCGGTATGGCTGCTACGCGTGCCATGACATGCCCGGTTATGAGGAGTCGCGGCCGATCGGTGTGGCTCTGCAGGACTGGGGTCGCAAGGACACCAGCAAACTGGGATTTGAGCACATTGAGGAGTATCTGCATCATCATGGTGAGCCGTCGGGATCTGCCCATGCGAGCACGGCTGAGCGAATTGTGACGGCTCGGAAACGTGCTGCTGCTGGCGGTGCGGCGAAGGGGCAGTTCACGGAGGAGCAGGAGCAGCGTGAAATGACGGCGTCGTTCTTCTACGACAGCCTGCAGCGGCATGGCCGCCCCGGTTTCATCTGGCAGAAGCTCCGTGGTCCAAGGACCTATGACTATGAGAAGACGACGACCAAGGGCTACGACGAGCGTCTGCGGATGCCTAAGTTCCCGTTGAAGGAAGACGAGATTGAAGCGATAGCGACCTTCGTACTTGGGTTGGTGGCTGAGCCTCCTGCTTCCCAGTATGTGTATGCTCCTGACGAGCGTGAGAAGACTCGGATCGAAGGTGAGTTCCTGCTGGCCAAGTACAACTGCACAGGCTGTCACGTCGTGGAGTTGCCGAAGGTTACTTTTGCAGCGGATCTGGCCGGGCTGGAGTCAACACCTCTGGATGCGGCTGACCATCAGGCGGCGCTCGATTTGTTGCTGAAAGTACGGCCGCCGTTCAAGGGTCTGACTGGTGCTGAGAAGGAGTATCTGGTCGACGGTGAGAAGGTGAAGATGCCGGTGGCAAGTTTCCACGGGTTCCTGTCCGCGAAGCCGGACCCTGAGGAGACTGATCCGGAGCTGCGCGAGTACGGTTTTGAGGTTTGGGAGCCAGTGGACTTTGGTACCTCGGACCAGCCAAAGCTGTTACTGCCTGGCGCACCGGTGTCCTTTGCCGAGTCGCGTCTGGTGGATTACGAGGGGCCACGCGGGGGAAGTTATGCCGAGTTGCTTGTTGAGCGTCTGCTGACCTATCGGTTTGACCAGCGGAAGCTGGCATGGCAGGCCTCCCCGCCGCCGCTCTATCAGGAGGGGGTGAAGGTTCAGACGAACTGGCTGTATTCATTCCTGCTGGAGCCAGGAAAGATTCGTTACACGACTGTGCTGCGGATGCCTCGATTCAACATGAGTCAGGACGAGGCTCGGGTGCTGGCGAACTACTTTGCTGCTGTGGACGGTGCAGAGTTCCCTTACGAAGAGCAGGGGCCAAAGGATGTTGATTACCTGACGCAGCGGGGTTCGGAGCTGAAGGACAGTGGCCTGCTGGCTGCGGATCAGAGCTACCTGAATGAGTCGTGGCATCTGTTGAACGGTCCTTTGTGTGTGAAGTGTCACTCTGTGGGTGGCCGTCGTTTCAAGGCTTCTGATCCGGCAAAGGACATTCAGGGGCCGAATCTGGTGGACGTTCAGAGCCGGTTGCGTTCGGACTGGGTGAAGTTGTGGCTGTATAAGCCGTCCTGGGTGACGCCTTACACATCGATGCCCGTGAATTACGGGAAGAACGCGACGCAGTTCCCTGACAAGTTCAAGGGCGATCCGGATGCGCATGTTCTGGCGACACGGGATGCATTGATGAACTATTCGCGTCTGCTTGAGGACTACGGTCCGGTTATCTATCAGCCGCCTGCTGCAGCCACGGAGGCTGCTCCGGCAGCGGGAGGAGACGAATAATGTTGAAGTTTCGGTCCGGAATCCTGACATTGGCGTCGGGTGCCATGCTGTCTCTGAGCGTCGGCTGCACTGAATACGGTCAGCCGGCTGTGGGTGGTGGTGCGTCGGTGGTTCCGCAGGTGGTGTTTCTGGCCTCGGAGTCTGAATCCGGTGACGCGGAGTCTGCTGGTGGTGCTGAGGCGACCTCTGAGGTTGCGGTCGGTTCGATCCGTGGGCGTGTCCAGATCGTTGGGTCTGTGCCCGAGATGAAGTTGCTGGTGAAGGCTGGCGACGACATCAAGGACAAAGAGGTGTGTGCCGCTGTCGACGTCCCGGACGAGCGATTGATGGTCAGCAACGATGGTGGGGTGGCAAACGTCTTTGTTTATCTGCAGAAGGCGCCCAAAGGCGGTCGCCCTGTGACGGCTCCGGCGGAACCCTTTGTTTTTGACCAGAAGAATTGCCGGTTTTATCCGCACACGGTGGTGTTGCCTGTGAACCAGACTGTGAGGGTTTTGAGCAATGACAGTGTTGCTCACAACACTCACACGTACCCCAGCAAAAACAACTCAGTGAACTCCGGCGTGGCGCCGATGGATCGTGAGGGAAAGCTGGAGATTGTGTATCGAAAGGCAGAAGCGGTGCCGTTGGCGGTGAAGTGTGACTACCACACGTGGATGAATGCGTGGCATCTTCCGCTTGATCATCCCTACGGTGCGGTGACAAATGAGGCTGGGGATTTCGCGATTGCTGACATTCCCGCAGGAACTCATTCGTTCGTAGTCTGGCATGAGGCTGCCGACGGCAACTTCGTTCAACGGAAGCTTGCAGTGGAGGTGAAGCCGGGCGAGGAGACGGAAGTGAAGATTGAGTATCCGGCGGCATTGCTGAAGTTGTGAGTGCTGGTGTATCGGTTGTTTGTGCAGTCCTTGACGAGTTCGAGTAGACTGGGGTTGGCAATGAAATCGCATGTGGCGTGGCTGAAGCGTGCAGGGATCGCAGGTCTGCTGTCGATCGTTGTAAGCGGCTGCTCGGACAACAACTCTTCCTTCTCAATCAGTGATCGAACGAGGTCGCTGATCCCTGAGGCACAGACCGGCGTGTCTGAGGCACCGGGTGTAGTGAAATTGCTGGATGAGAAGTTCGGCGATCCTCAAACTTTGAAGGCGTGGTCGAAACTGCCTGTGCAGTGGGGCGGGGCGTCGGCAAAGGTTGAGGTGTTTGCTGCGGACGGCGCTGATGCGAAGGTGAAATTTGTTGCGGGCGAAGGACAGACTTTTCCCGAGAAGGCGACGTTCGTGAATGTCGTAACGGGGGCGGGTGCAGGCAGGACTCTGCAACTTTCCTCGTGGGACGCTGCGACGGGAGAGGCCGTACTTACTGGTCTGGGCGGCGCGACGCTGGCGGCCGGCGATACCTGCAGCATCGATGGTGGGGCGGTGATCCAGTCCGGTCGAGTTCTGTATATGCGGCATTGCAGTCATTGCCACGGAACTGCCGGCGACGGCAACGGTCCCACGGCTCAGTATCTGTATCCTCGTCCTCGTGACTACCGACACGGGGTCTTCAAGTTCACGTCAACGAATGACATGTCCAAGGTTTCGCGGGAGGATCTGTTGCGTGTTCTGCGGTATGGTATCCCGGGAACCTACATGCCCTCGTTCCTGCTGATGAAGGATGAAGAGCTGACAGCGATCGTGGAGTATGTGCGGTTTCTGTCGATGCGGGGAGAGTTCGAGCGCAAGTTGGTGAATGAGCTGGCGTCGGATTACTCTGAAGAAGCCGTTGAGTCGCGTCTGAAGGACGAGCAGCGAGCTGACATTGTGGGTGAGCTGGCAAAGTTTCTGGCGGAGGATGTGCCGGGAGTGGTTGACGGGATTGGCGCAGAACTGGAAGAGTCGTGGGTTGCTGCGGATTCTGATGAGGCGAAGATTGTTCCGTCTGTCCCGCGAGTTCCGGACTCAGAGGAATCTCGTCGTCGGGGGCGTGAGTTGTATCTCAGCAAGACGCTGAACTGTGCGGACTGTCATGGCATCGATGGTGCGGGCAATGGTCCTCAGACGGTGGCGTTTGAGAAGAATCCGATAACGAACGTGCCGTATGACGAGCCGGGTTTGCATGATGTGTGGGACAATCTGAATCAGCCAAGAAACCTGCACACCGGTATTTTTCGGGGTGGTCGGCGTCCGATCGACCTGTTCTGTCGAATTCATGCGGGGATCAAGGGGTCAAGGATGCCCTCATTCAAGAATACTCCGCACGAGGACATCTGGCACATTGTGAATTACGTATTGAGCATTCCATTTGAACCGGAGCCCGGTGCGACTGGTGTTGCGTCAGCACCTGCTGCTCCTGCGACCGAGGCTGCGGCGCCTGCTGCTGGTGAATGACGGTGATGTGGGCTTTCAGTCTCTGAAGTGCGGGTTGTCTCGTCAGTGGTTGGAGAAGTCACGTGAAAAAGTTCTGGGCTTTGTTTTTCTGGTTCTGGCCACTGGTTGCCCTTTACGTTTGTCTGATTGCGCCGGGAAACAACTGGTGGTTTCCCAGTAAGCCTCTGTCGACGATGGGGCATCAGATTGACGGGTTGTTCTATCTGATTCTGATCATTGTGACAGTAACCTTTGTGGGCACAGAGTTCGCCCTGGGTTATGCTTTGTGGATGGGTGCCACCAAAGAACCGGGGCGTCGGGCATGGTTTTCCCATGGAAGCCACAAGCTTGAGGTGGTCTGGACGATTGTGCCGGCGTTTGTGCTGGTCTTTATCTCACTGACGCAGCTTGACGTTCTGGCGGACATTCGCGTATTGGCGCGATTTCCTGAGTCTGTGAAAGAGGCGCCGGTTGCCGAGGTGATGGCTCGCCAGTTTGAGTGGAGGATTCGATATCCGAAGCCGGGCACTGAGCTGATGACGTCACCGCAGCCTGGTGATCTGTACTTTGTGAACGAGGTACACGTTCCGGCGACTGTGCCGACGATGATCAATTTGCGAACGCAGGATGTCCAGCATGCCTTTTTCGTGCCGCGTCTGCGGGTGAAGCAGGACGCAGTGCCTGGGTTGATCATCCCGGTGTGGTTTGAGATTGAGGAGGCTGGGGAGTATGAGTTGCTCTGCGCTGAGCTGTGCGGGTGGGGCCATTACAAGATGAAGGCTCGGATCATTGCCGATTCGCCGGAGGGCGTCTCTGCATATCTGACCCGCCTCGAGCGTGAGCAGAATGAGGATGGTGTGCAGGAGGCCGAGACAGCCTCGGTGAAGTGAACAGTCGACGTGTTTCGTTTTACAGTTTCTGGCACTGGTTGAAATTCAGGCGGTAAATCAAGATGGCAACGATCACACCGGCCCTTGAGACTCATGGACACGAGCACGAGCATGCTCATGGACATCATGAGCAGACATTCATCCAGAAGTATGTATTTTCGACTGATCACAAGGTGATTGGGATTCAATTCCTGATCACGACACTGCTGATGCTGATGGTCGGTGGGGCACTGGCCCTTGCCGTCCGCTGGCAACTGGCATTTCCCTGGGAGAACATGCCGATCGTTGGCAAACTGTTCGGTGTGTTCCAGGGCGAGGGTGGGCAGATCAGTCCTGAGTTCTACACGATGCTGTTTACGATGCATGCATCTGTGATGATCTTTCTGGTGATCATTCCGGTGCTGGCTGGTGCGTTCGGGAACTTCCTGATTCCGCTGCAGATTGGTGCGGACGACATGGCTTTTCCGGTCCTGAACATGCTGAGTTACTGGTTCATGTGGCCGGCAATCTTCTGCTTCGGGTACAGTTTTATTGCGGGTGGTGCGACGGCAGGTCCTGCGAACGGCTGGACGTCCTATCCGGTGCTCAGCGACATCGCGTCCGCTTCGCCCAGCTCGGGTGAAGCTCAGACGTGGTGGTTGTTTGGTCTGACGCTTGTGGGTGTATCTTCGATGATGGGGTCGGTCAACTACATGACCACGATCATCAACATGCGAGCTCCGGGAATGACACTGTTCCGGATGCCTTTGACGATCTGGTCGATGTTCATCACTGCGATTCTGCAGGCGTTTGCTCTGCCAGTGCTGACGGCGGCAGGCTTCATGCTCGTGTTCGACCGTCTGCACACTCTGATCCCGACCAGCATTCATTCTGTGTTCTTTGTTCCGGCGGGCCTGGTTGTGAACAATGCGGCTCCGACTGTGGGAGGCGGGCAACCGCTGCTGTGGCAGCATCTGTTCTGGTTTTATTCGCATCCTGCGGTTTACATCATGTTGCTGCCGGCGATGGGTATGGTTTCTGACATGCTGGCGTGCATGTGTCGCAAGCCGGTGTTCGGATACAAGCCGATGGTGTATTCGATGGCTGCGATTGCGGGGTTGGGGTTCATCGTGTGGGGCCACCACATGTTTACCAGCGGCATGAACCCGGCTCTGGGCATGACGTTCATGACTTCGACGATGATGATTGCCCTGCCCTCTGCCATTAAGGTGTTTAACTGGATAGGCACAATCTGGGACGGCGACATTCAGTTCAACGCGGTGTTTTTGAACTGTGCTGCGTTTGTGGCATTGTTCATTGTCGGCGGTTTGAGCGGGATTTTCATGGCGGCGGTGCCGGTTGACATCTATTTCCACGACACGTATTTCATCGTGGCTCACTTCCATTATGTTCTGTTTGGGGCGACGCTGTTCGGAGTGTTTGCCGGTGTGCAGTTCTGGTTTCCGAAGATGTTCGGGCGACAGATGCATGATGGTGTGCAGAAGGTGCATTTTGTGCTGACGTTCATTGGTATGAACGGGACCTTTTTCCCAATGCATCTGCTGGGCATTGCCGGCATGCCGCGACGTTATGCAGACCCGTACCTGCATGGTTATCTGGAGCATCTGCTGCCGATGAATCAGTTCATGACAATTTCTGCGATCATCATGGGGTTTGCTCAGTTCCTGCTGCTTGGCAATTTCTTCTACAGCATGTTTTACGGTAAGAAAGTGGGACGAAATCCGTGGGGTGCGAATGGACTTGAGTGGTCCGCTCCAAGTCCTCCGGGGCACGGCAATTTCGACGTTCCTCCGGTCTGTTACCGTGGCCCCTACGAATACTCAGGTCCCGAGTCTGAGGCTCTGGGTCAGGACTTCATTCTGCAGACGACTGCTCCACCGGCGGGTGTGAAGGTCGCTTCGGCTCATCACTGACTGACGTCTGTCCGGGGAGAGTACTTTGCGGTCATCCGACCCATCCTGTTCATCTCTGCTGAGAGGGCTGGCAACAGCAACCTGTCTGGTTGCTTTGCTGCCCATCGGGATGGGTGCGCTTGTGACGACTCTGAAAGCCGGCATGGCTTTCGCGGACTGGCCGTCTTCGGACGGTCAGAACATGCTGTTGTACCCGTGGTTGAGTGATTTTCGCGTGAACAACGAGAAGTTTGTCGAGCATGGTCATCGGCTGGCGGGTGTATTGATCGGCATTGTTTCGATGGCACTGGCTCTGGCGGGCTGGCGTGAGGGTGGCAGTTATCGTGGCTGGACGCTGGGGATTCTGCTGGCTGTGATTGCGCAGGGTGGTCTTGGCGGAGCGCGCGTGCTGTTTGACCGTGGCACTCTGGCGATGCTGCACAGTATCACTGGCGCCAGCTTTTTCTCCCTCTGCGTGATATTTCGACTGTCATTGCTGAGGGGTTGGCAGGATTGGTTGCGAACAACGGATTCGCGTTTCAGCGTCAACGGTTTTGCCTGTTGCCTGTTATCTCCGTTTGTCGTGCTTGTGCAGTACATTCTTGGTGGTGCATTGCGGCACCTGCATATGTTGCGGACTGAGCACGTGGTTTCGGCTGTGTTTGTGACTCTGGTTTGTGTTGCGGCGGCGTGGCATCTGCTGACGGCTTCTCATCGTCTGTTGCGTTGTTGTGGTATTCTGGTTGTGGCGACACTGAGCCTGCAGGTGGCCCTTGGACTTGGTGCTCTGGCGGCCAGGTTTGGTGCCGGAGCCGTGGGTTATGTCGCCGTATCGGGTTCGCTTGAGCAGGCCGTAGTTTGCAGTCTGCACACGGTGACGGGGATGTTTTTGTTTGCTGCGACCAACTGCAGTGTTCTTTCGGTGCTTCGTCTGCGTGCGGCGGGGCGACTGGCTGGGCTGACTTTTTCGCAGGCTGATCTGCTTCGCGGGGGTGCAGCGTGAGTGCAGTGGCAGGTCAGGCGAATGCTGTGGGATTGTCAGTTTCGGGCCGTTGGTCTGATTATCTGCAGATGTCCCGTCCGCGGATTCTGGTCATGTCAGCCGTGGCAGTTCTGGCCGGTTATGTGCTGGCGTCGCCTGTGATCGACTGGCTGAAGGCAGCGATTGCGGTATTCGGGATTCTGTGTCTGGTGGCTGCATCCAGTGTGCTGAATCAGGTGTGGGAAGCGGGTCGCGATGCTCGGATGAAGCGGACGACGGCTCGCCCGATTGCCAGCGGTCGTGTGAGTCGTGTTGAGGGTGTGTGTTTTGGTGTATCGCTGTCAATCGTGGGTGGTGTTGTACTTTGGTACTGGGTCAATCCTTTGACCAGTATTTCGTCAGTGCTGACGATGCTGTGCTACGTGCTGATGTATACTCCATTGAAGCCATATTCGGCTTTGTGCACGACGGTTGGGGCGGTTCCGGGTGCGATGCCTGGGGTGTTGGGTTGGTTTGCTGCGGGCGGTTCTGTGGGGTCCGAAGCCGTGGCACTTTTCGCAGTGTTTTTCGTGTGGCAATTCCCGCATTTTCTGGCGATCGGCTGGATTTATCGGAATGAGTACGAGCAGGCGGGGTTGCGGATGTTGCCGTCGTTCACAGACGGCGGGCGTCGGACGGGTATTGTTGCGTTAGTTTATGGTTTGTTATTTGTGCCGGTGGCCTGCCTGCCGCGTTATGCGGGGCTTGCGGGTGTTGGCTATCTGGCAGCGTCCCTCGTTCTGTCCTGCGGGTATTTGTGGCTGACGTGGCGATTTTTCTGCGAGCGATCGGATGGTCGTGCAAGGCAGCTGATGGCTGGGTCGTTGATTTGTCTTCCGGTGCTGCTGGTCTGTCTGGTGTTTGATTTTCTGAGGCTGACGGTCTGACCGGTGTCGGGCGTTGGCGGATTCGTGGTGCCTCTGGATTCTGATTGGTACTGAATTTATGTCTCACACTGCAAAAGCACCTGCTCTGAGGATGGGGATTCCGATTCCGAATTCGAAACTCGGAATGTGGCTGTTCCTTGGCACGGAGATCATGTTTTTCACGGCGTTCATCGGTTCGTACATTGTGCTGCGTCTTGGGTCGAATGGCTGGCCGACGCGGTATGAGGACACGCACATCAACGTGCTCCTGGGTGGTATCAACACATTTGTGCTGATTGTGTCCAGTTATTGTGTGGTGGTGGCTCACGAGGCCATGGCGCAGAAGAATTTCGCTCGTGCGCGGGGCTACCTGTGGGTCACGACGATCCTGGCGTTTGTGTTTCTGGGCATCAAGGGTGTTGAGTACAAGGGCAAGATTGACCATGACATTCTGCCGGGGCGGATACCTGAAACATCATCACAGGCGATGGTGAAGGTGGCTGACCAGCTTGAGGAACTGGTCCGGGAGCGGTTTCATGCGTATACGCATGCCGGAGTGATTACTGCGGAGCGTCCTGCTGATGTCGTGACTATTGCACCGCTGCTGCAGGCGTTGTCGACAGCTGTGCGTCCCAGTGCTCTGACGGATTCCGAGTTTAAGCGGTATCAGGAAGCATCGGTCGCGGACTATGAGCTGTTTCAGAAGTGGATGAATCTGAAGCAGCACATTGTGGCGGACGTGTCACTTTATGAAGTCGAATCAGCCCTGCCCGCTGATTATCTGGCGAAACGAGACGCTCTGCCCGAGGGAGCGAGGTTGCCGGCCCTGAAGCTTGAGGAAGTGCGCAGGTACCTGAATGATCTGAAAACTCGGGACTGGCCTCTGGCCGGGCTGATTAATTCCCGAGTGTTTGATCCGCATCCGATGGTTTACGGAAACATTTTCGCATCGTGTTACTTCATCATGACGGGGTTTCATGCGATTCACGTGATTGTCGGTATGATTCTGTTCGGGATGGTTCTGAAGCAGGGCAGCAGTCTGAATGAACGCTGGACAGACTGGGTAGAGAACAGCGGTCTGTATTGGCACTTTGTGGACCTTGTCTGGATTTTCCTGTTCCCGCTGCTGTACATTATCTGAGCAGTGGTTGGTGTTTTCTTTTTTTGTTTCCATTGGTCTGCGGGCCCACCATGTCACACGACGATCATCAGACGCATCACGTCAACTATCTGGCGGTATTTTTTGTCCTTTGCGGCTGCACGGGTTTGTCGGTGCTGTTTGACGTGCTGTCGATGCCCAAGGGAGTCACGATAGTGCTGGTGCTGGCGGTAGCCTGTGCCAAGGCAATGAGTGTGATGATGTACTTCATGCATCTGAAGTTTGAGGGGAACTGGAAGTACGTGCTGCTGGCGCCGACGACCATTCTGGCTGTCGGGCTGCCGATTGCCTTATTTCCTGACATTGGTCGGTCGTATTACATCAATGCAGCCCCTCAGGTAACAGCGTGGGCAGATGAGGTAGCCGAATACGAGCGTGAGCACGCGGCTGCGGACGGGGGGGCTCACTGACACTGTGCGTCAGTGGTGTCTGTAAACGGGGGGGGGGGAGCGACGCAGGTTGCTCCTTTTTTTATGCGCATCAGACAGCGTCGGGGGGTTGCCAGTCCGGTGTCGTGTTGTCAGGCGGGAATGTTCTGAGCAGTTGATGCGGTCGAAACGAGCTTTTGTATTTCATGGACTGGCATTCGCTGATGAAGTAGCCCATGTAGACCCATTGCAGGCTGCGGTTGCGTGCGTGCTGCAGTTCCTGAAGAACGGACCAGGTGCCGATCCCGGATTGTCGCCATTCGGGGGAATGGTAGAAGTAGATGCTGCTGAGGCAGGTTTCGGTGATATCGACCAGCCCCAGTCCGATGAGTTGTCCGGCATGTCTGTACTGGAATTCGCGGGCGAACGAGAAGTTGCCATCGATGAAGGATTCGTAGTAGTCTTCTCGGGTGATTTCTCGAAACGGCCAGCCACGTCTTTGGTGCATATCGCTGTGATAGCTGTTGTAGAGAGCGATATGTTCGGGAGTCAGTGTTGGTTGTTGTATGGTGATTTCGATCTGCTGCTGATCCAGTTGTTCACGACAGCGTCTCTGGCTGCGTGAGGGCTGGAATTGGGGTACTGAGATACGCAGTCCCTGGCACGCTGTGCAGGCCGGGCAGGCGGGGCGAAACAGGACCCGGCCAAAACGCCGCCAGCCTCGTTCGAGGAGTTTTTCGTAGCGGCTTTCTGAGAGGCGGCGAGCGAGGCGCCAGATCATGCGGCTGGTCTGGCCGGGCAGGTATGAACACTCGTCCTCGGTTCCGGCCAGTTCCAGTTCCGTGACTGGTAGTTCGGACGTGACGTCGAGATCGGACATCTGTAGAGTTCCCGGAAGACGCAATCGTCAGCGCGTGGAGCAGAGCGTTCCCTGCTGTCGACTGATGAAATTGTCGCCGTTTTCGGCTGAGAGTCTACAGGCTGGGCGGTTGAACCGCTGGAATTCATAGTGTTTGGTGCTGGAATCCTGGGAGGAACGTTCAGTGCATGGTCAGTTGTTGTCTGCTGTTCAGGGGATGCTGCGTGGTCTGGATCTGACTGCTGCGGAGAGTTCTGCATGCATTGGTGTGATTATGGACGGCGAGGCGGATCCGCTGGATATTGCGGCATTTCTGACCGCACTGAGTATGAAGGGGTTGCGAGCGGGCGAGTTGTCCGGTGCTGCGTCCGCGATGCGGGCGCGTTCGTCGCGAATTCGGACTGCGAGGTCTCCATTAATCGATACCTGTGGTACGGGTGGCGACGAGTTGCAGACATTCAACATCAGTACGGCTGCGGCGATTGTGCTGTCGGCCTGTGGTGCGGCGGTGGCGAAGCATGGGAATCGCAGTGTTTCCAGTCGCAGTGGTTCTGCGGATGTGCTTGAGCAACTTGGGGTGAGTATTGGCCTGACGGCGGTTGAGGCGGGGGAATGTCTGGACGAGCTGGGGCTGGCATTTTGTTTTGCACCGTTGATGCATGGGGCGATGAAGCATGCGGCACCGGTGAGGAAGCGGCTGGGGTTTCCGACGATCTTCAATCTGCTGGGGCCTTTGACAAATCCGGCGGGTGCAGAATATCAGTTGCTTGGTGCTGCGAGTGACGAGCGTGCGGAGTTGCTGGCAGAGGCTTTGCGGGGTTTGGGTGGTCGCCGCAGTCTGGTGGTGTGCGGAAACAACCAGCTGGATGAGGTAGCGTTGTGGGGGCGGACACTGGTGCTGGATGTCTGCGACGGTGAGGTGAATCGTCAGTACTGGACGGCGGCGGATCTGGGTTTGCCGGAGTGTGATGTGTCGGCACTGCGGATAGCGGGTGCGGAGCAGAGTGCGGCTGTTATCCGAGAAGTGTTTGCGGGGGCAGTTGGTCCGGCGAGTGATATGGTCTTGGCGAATGTCGGTGCGGGTTTGTATGTGCTTGGCCGGGTGCAGAGTCCATTGGAGGGTGTATCAGTTGCCCGGGAGGCCGTTATGTCCGGGGCTGCCGAGCGGCAGTTGGAGCGATTGGTGTTGTGGACGTCGAATGCTGTAGCGCGGCGGTCTGGCTGATGCGATGCTGATGCTGGAGCCGTGGTGATTCGTGGGTGGTGGATTGGGTGCGTGGGCGCAGGGTGGGCGGTGGAGGCAGAGAGATGGCAACGGGACTTCCGGATGAGTCAACATTGCGAGAATTGCTGGGGGCGGTGTACAGCGGCAGTGGTCAGTTGGAGCGTGCACTGGCGGGGCTGCGGAGTCTGGGTTTGCAGCAGGGAGCTGTGGGGAGTGAGATGGGGGATTGTGATCTGGATTTATTACGGGAGGATCGGTGTGGGTTTCCGGAGGTGGTTTATGGTCCAGGAAAGCCTGCGGAGTTGGTGGTCCGAATTCTGCAGCGGCAGGCGGAGTTTGGTCAGGATTCTCTGGTCACGCGTGTATCCGTGGAGCAGCGGGAGGCGGTTCTGTCAGCGATTCCGGGTGCCGTCTGGAATTCCGTGGCGCGAACGATCCGCGTCAGTCGAGGCAGCGGGGGTGATCGGGACTGTGGAGGGGTTCTGGTGGTATCGGCGGGCAGCAGTGACCTTCCGGTAGCAGAGGAGGCGGTGGAAACGGTGAGGTGGATGCGAGTTCCGGTGCGATTGATTCAGGACGTGGGGGTTGCGGGGCCGCACAGGTTGTTGCAGCACATTGCGGAGTTTCGTCGGGTGGCCGCGATCGTTTGTGTGGCGGGTATGGAAGCTGCGTTACCTTCGGTACTGGGTGGTTATGCCTCCTGCCCGGTGATCGGTGTCCCGACGTCGGTGGGTTATGGTGCGTCCCTGGGTGGCCTGACGGCGATGTTGTCGATGCTGACGAGTTGTGCATCGGGCGTTGTGTGTGTGAATATTGATGCGGGCTTCAAGGGGGGGTATGTGGCGGGTATGATTGCGTCGAGGACACCAGCAGCTGGCGTCGCGGGGTGATTGCTGAACAAAAATCGGTATTTGCGGGGTCTGAGTTCTGCGGTGCTGTGCGGTACGGAGTCTTTTCGGGGCAACGATCTGGCGCGAGGGCGATGGCATGTCAGGGAGCAGCCGACTTTCGGGTGGCGGGGTTTTACTGTCGTGTATGCTGGCGGTGCTGTGCGGTCAGTTTTGCTGCTGCAGCCGTGCTCAGGGGCAGCCAGCCAGGACTCCTGACGCTGCCTATGATTCGCTGACACTGGTGATTGTGGGGCCAGCAGGCCCGGTGCTGGTGGATGTGCAGATTTCGGTGGGCAACAGGGCTTATCGGGACTGGATCAGCGGATCGCTGGCGAGGGTACTTGACGGAGATGCGGATGGCCGACTGGCGGCGGCTGAGCTGACTGCACTTTCTCCTGGAGTTCGGGCATTTGCGGGAATCAGCTCGACCGGAGATTTTCCGAACGGTGGAGACGCGGGCTTATCAGCATCTGAGTTTCGCAGCTGGTTCAGTGCTCGGATACCGCGACTGCTGGATCTGATTGCCCAGCCACAGCCGGCTGATGATGCTGTCCGTCTGGCGGCACTGCTGGATTTGAATGGTGACCTGTCGGTGTCGGAACAGGAAATGCTGGCGGCTACAAGGACACTGCGTTTTCGGGATCTGGATGATGATGAAACCTTTGCTCTGGCGGAACTGATGCCGTATCGAGATCCGCTCAGTCAGGATGCAGCGGTACGTCCCGAGGTGTTGTCTTTGCCCTTTTTGCATGTTGGAGACGAGCGGTCAGTTGCTGATACTGCTGCTCGTCTGATGGTGCGCTATGGTCGAGACGGAGTCTTAGCGACGGCCACCCTGAGAATGTCCGGAGCCATTGCAGAGGAGCAGTTCTCGGAAGACGGGCTGCGGACCTTTCTGCGGGCTCCGAAGTACCATCTGGTGCTGAAGTTTCGTTTGTCGGACAAGGCAAATCTCAGTGATGTGGAGGCTTTGCCTGCACCGGGTGTGGAATCATTTTGTCAGGTGGAGAAAGTGGGGCGAGGCCAGCTGATGCTTAAGCTGGATGGGATGCGGATGCGTTTGCTGGCTCGCGGAGGTGGTGCGAATGATCGCATGATGTCGAAGGGCTACATAGGTCAGGAGTTTTCTCTGGCGGATGCGGATCGCAGTCAGGAACTCAGTGCTGAGGAATTCAACGCAATATCCGGCAGTCTGTCCAGAGCGGGGGCGAATCTCGAGTTTTCTGCTGTGGATCAGGATCGCAGTGGCGGTTTGAGTCGGAAGGAGTTGTTCCGCGGTCTGGATAGTGAGCAGGCGGTGGTTTCGGGGCGGGTGGAGATGACGGTGGAGCAGAGCGGCAGAACGTTGTTCAGTATTCTGGACGTGAATCGTGACCGTCGCCTGACTCGACGTGAAATTCATTCCGGGCATTCGGGACTACGGCAGTTTGATTTGAATTCTGATGGTTTGTTTTCTGAGCTTGAGCTGGGTACGGAGTATTCTCTGTCGATCGGTCTGGGCCGTTCGGAGTATCGTCGCGCGTCCGAGGAGATGACGATGAACCCTGCGATGATGGCAGGAGCGGCGGATGCGATCCTGCCGGGGCCTGACGATCTGGCGGGGCCGTTGTGGTTCCGTCGGATGGATCGCAATCAGGATGGGGATGTGTCGTTGCGGGAGTTTCCCGGGACGGCAGAGCAGTTTCAGCAACTGGATACTGACTCTGACGGGCTGATCAGTGCGGCGGAGGCCGGGTTGGCGGGCAGCGGGAAACCTGCAGTGACCGGTATGTCGAATTAGCTGTCAGAGGGGCGCAACCAGCGTCTCAGCCATTCCTGCATTTCCCAGAGCGTATGTTCGATGCTTTCGCGGGCGATGCAGGAGTGTGATTCGAGCGGCAGCAGTACCAGTCGAGCGACACCTCCTGTGCCGCGGATGGCCTGATACAGTCGCTCGCTCTGCTGTGAATGTGTACCGGGATTATTATCGGCTTCTCCGTGAATCAGCAGCAGTGGCGAGCGAATACGATCGGCGGCAGCGAATGGTGACAGTCGCAGATAGGTATCCGGGGCCTCCCAGAACGTGCGACGTTCATTCTGAAATCCGAAGGGTGTCAGGGTGCGGTTGTAGGCTCCACTGCGTGCGATGCCTGCCCGGAACAGGTGTGTGTGTGCGAGCAGCGTTGCGGCCATGAAGGCTCCATAGCTGTGTCCGCCGACGGCGATACGCTGCGAATCAACGGCTCCAGTCTGCACTGCTTTGGCGATGACGGTTGCAGCACTGTCTGAGATCTGGCTGATGAATGTGTCATTCGCGGTGGCGGGATTGCCAATGACCGGCATGGAGACGTTGTCGAGTACAGCGTAGCCGAGGGCTGCGAGGAAGAGGTGTGATGCACCGTGGAGGGCGTTAAAACGTGTCACGGAGCCGGAGATTTGCCCGGCCGTACCTGCGTCATTGAATTCGCGCGGATAGGCCCACAGCAGCGCAGGCAACGGTGGGTCACCGGGCTGATGGTCTGCCGGCAGGCAGAGTGTGAAGGACAGTTCGACTCCGTCACTGCGGGTGCAGGTAATGATTCGTCGCTGAATCTGTCGCAACAGCGGTTCAGGGTCGACTCGGTTTGTGATTCTGCGCGGGGGTTGACCGGACTTGCGAATCTCCAGGTTTGGAGGGCTGACAGGAGATTCATGATGCACCAGCAGTTCAGAGGCCTCGTTATCCAGCATTGCGACGACCGATTCGAAACAGTCATCCGAGCTGCGGAACAGGGGTGTCGTCTGACCTGTGGTGAGACTGTATCTGGTGACAAACGGGCGATCTCCCTCGGGTGTTGCTCCCGCCCCCTGCAGAAACAGGCAGTCTTCCACCTCGTGAATGACTCGTCGGCCGTCTGGCAGGGGAGACATGATCGGGAAGCCCGGATCACCATAGCGATCATTAACCGATCGGCTCCAGAGCAATTCTGTGCGGTTGTCTCTTTGATTCGGGTACAGACGCCATGTGCGTGTCCAGCGATGCTCGCGGTCATATTCGCGGACCAGTGCCCACGAGCATTGTCCATTCCACCAGATTCCTGTGCAGCGATGTTCCGTTCTGATCAGTTCTTCAGGCTGCGAGTGCGAGTATGGCTGGAGCTGCATGACCCGATCCCGGTGACTGGCTGTGTTCGACGGGTTGCCACCGTCGAGAGCTTCCAGCCAGATCAGTGTGCTTTGCAGATCGGGCTTCCAACCGGCATTTCGCGGGCCAGTGCGAACGCCTTCAATCGGTATATTGTCCTCCAGCGGGCGTTCGGCCAGAGTGAATACGTGGGTTCCATCCACGCGTATTATCTCCACGACTGACGGAAATCGGGACCATGGTAATGACCATGACCACGGTCGACACAGTCTGGTTGTCAGGATCAGGCTGCCGTCCGGGGATGGATCGAGGTCGGTATAGACGGCGGGAGTCCCGACCGGTCGTCGCGCCGAGCCATCGAAGTGGACCAGCTCGGGTTGTGACATGGCGAAGTATTCAAACAGCATCTCATCGTGTTGAGATTTCAGCAGATCCTGAAAAGTGCGGACTGGTCCGGATGTTCCACTGCATTCTTCAGCCTGCGGGCCGGGGGGAAACGCCGGAGGAAGTGGTGGTTGCTGTGTCGGGCTTGCGGGAGTCTGCACCAGCAGATTGCGAGAGTCGGGCATCCACTGTGCCGGAACACCAAGAACCGAACAGAGCCGAATTCCCGGAATGGGAGATGCCTGTCCGGAGTTGATGTTCAGCACCCACAGGTCAATGCCATCGGCCAATGTCAGCGTGAAGGCAAAATGGCTGCTGTCCGGGGACCAGCCGATGAATCCGATGCGGGGTGACGCGGGCAGGTGGACCAGTTGTTGAGTACCGTGGGACAGACTGCGAATCTGGAGTGTGTGCAGCAGCGGCGACAGCTGAGGACCGCGGGTTGCCGGGTTGAGTCGTAACCCTGCCAGTTTGAGGACCGGTGCGGACAGTTCGGCGAGAGACGGGTAGCCGAGTCGATCGGAGGTGATAAGCCAGCGACGGTCAGGACTGATTGAGACCGCAGGTGGCTGCGGAGTATTCAGCAGTCGGAGGATGCGGGAATCGGGGTGTCGCCATGAGACCTGGTCGGGTGTTGACATTGGTGCCATCAGTGAAACGGGACGGTCCCGCGAGCCTCGCTGAACCGTCCCATGCAATTTCAGAGGAATGTGCTGAGCTGTGGATCAGAAGCCACCGTCGGCTCCCATTCCGCCCCGGCCACCGGCACGTCCGCTGCCACGGCCACCCCGTCCTGATGCACCACCACGCCCACTGGCCCCGGACAATGAGCTACCTCGGCCCATACCTCCACCGAAGTTCATCCCGGAGCCCGGACCCATGCCGGCTCCACCCATGCCAGGGATGCCACCAGACCCACCAAGCCCACCATCTTCACCACCCGCACCTTCGTAAGGAGAATTGGACTCGCCTTCTTTGGCAGGGCGCAGGTGGGAGAACGTCTCAAGTACGTACTTTGTCAGTCTTTCGTCATCGTCCTTGCTGACGAGTTTTTCTCCGTTGAGAACACTGTCGCCACCAAATCGACTGATGATCGCTCCATTCGAATCCACGACTGTCAGGCGATCACCCACGAGGCGGGCTCCCCCAAGTTCTTCAAATACATCCTTCAATTCAGGGAAGTCGGCTCGATTCAGCCTTGGAGCTTCGGTCACTGATGCAAGATAGTCGCTGGATTTGACCTCCACATCCTTGACTTCCAGGGTGTTGTCTCCAAGGTCGACGATATCAATCTGCTGTTTTCCTCCGATACGAGCCCCCACAGGAATCTTCATCGTGGACATGGTAGGGGTGCCAGAGGTTTCATGTTCGTAATACATCGACAGCGAAGCCATTTCCGGGGCGCGAGGTCGCGAGTCCACCTTTTCCGGGTAATAGCGATAGCCGGCGGGCACGTATACAGGACCCGTTGGTTCCGTCCACGCAGAGAAGACGGTCTTCTGACTGGCAGTTTCCGGATCGACAAGTTCATCAATCGGTCGATTGAAGTGCGGGTTTCGCATTTCAAGTCGAACACGATATCGGTAGGCAGCGCCACGATCGCAGGTGAAGTCCATGAATCGCACCAGCAGCAGGCGTCCACCAGCCATGGCCTTTCGCAACTGCTTCTCGAATTCCTGCTTCGACTTCTCGTCGTCGGTCTTATCACCAGCATTGCCATCCTGACCATTGCCACTGCCACGCATGGATGAGTACAGGTCACCCATCATGCCACTCATACCCTCACCGCCGTTGAAGCCTGCGTTGTTCAGGCCACCCATCAGGTCTGTGCTGTCGAAGGCATACTGACGGAAGCCTTCGCTGGGAGCCTGATCGGGCGGCAACTGAGCTTTGAGTTTCTCTGCTTCCTGCCGAAGTTTTTCATTGTAGGCATTGATCAGTTCCTGCTCTTCCTCACTCAACTGGAAATCCTCCAGCAGTTTGTGCGAAGCATCCTGAGGCGTCCAGCGCCCCGTTGCCCGCCGCGGCAGGGGCATCGTGATTTCCGCGCGAGTCACCGACTGAGCAACGATCTCCATGTCAAATGCCAGAGATGATTTCAGAATTTCAGCGACGGAATCCAGCGGGAGCGGTTCCCAGTCACCGGCCCACGGATCGACTCCCGGAACGGCTCGCTTGCGTTCTATCTGCAGGTTCACGAAGTCAACGAGGCGAATCGCCTGGTCGCCCGGCAGATTCATCGCCTCAGCAATCTGCTGAGCCTGCTTGTACATGTTGAAAACGTAACGAACTGAGACGCCGGCGTGAGTGCGGACCTTCTTCTTTTCGATGACTCCGAGAGCATTGCCGCCGTATCCGCCGTACCCGTCCAGTTCACCCATGCCAAAGCCCATGCCGCCGGTTGCATCGCCCAGCATGCCGCCCATGCCACCCATACCCGGCATGCCCGGCATACCTCCCATGCCAGGAGGACCACTGCCCATACCCGGGGGGCCTGAAAGTCCACCGGCACCACCGGAAAGTCCACCCTTCCCACTGCCAATGCCACTTCCGGCGAGGCCACTGCCCGCCAGTCCGCCGTCACCACTGTCGCCAAGGCCAGATCCAATGTCCCCACCCGGCGCACCCCCGGGCAGGTTCCCACCCAAACCCGGCGTCGGTGTGGTTGGCCCGAAAACGTTCGCCAAATCGGTGTTGTCCGTTTCCGTTTTGCCCTTCTTCTTACCCTTCTTCGGGGTTTCTTCCTTCTCTGTCTCCTTCTTTTCCTGTTCGTCGTTCTTTTCAACGAGCGGGAAAATCACCAGCGAAGATTCCGGTGATTCGGGAGCCATCACGATGATGCTTTCCAGTTTTTGCCTGGAACGAGTGAGCGGATCATTCCAACGCCGCGTCGTGGCAAACTTGCCCGTTTCCTCGATGGACTCGAGCATGCTCTTCGCCATCTTTTCGACCGGCGGCGTGTTGTCCAGTTCCTTCTTCTTGTCCTCGGGCAGACTGCCGGCCAGCCAGGTGGATTTGGTCTTGTCCGCATCACTCCGCAGGGCCAGCGGGTCAAGATTGCATGCTGACCAGTTGGCGGTTGTAAGTCCGACCACGCCAAGCAATGCGATGGTACCGGCACCCATCTTTTCGGCGTGATTCAACAGCAATGCCTTAAAATCCAGTTTCATTTTGGCCATGACTTTTCTCCTGAGTGTTCTGGATTCTCACTGCACTGAAAATGTACTTAGTTGATCATGTTCGGGACTGTCAGGGGCACGCTCTTCTCGTTTCAGTTGGCCCCGGGAGCCGCTGAACCCGGAGCGTTCGGGTCCGGTGCCGGAGCATTCGGGTCCGGTGTCGGAGCATTCGGGTCCGGTGCCGGAGCATTGGGGTCCGGTGCCGGAGCATTGGGGTCCGGTGCCGGAGCATTGGGGTCCGGTGCCGGAGCATTCGGGTCCGGTGCCGGAGCATTCGGGTCCGGTGTCGGAGCATTCGGGTCTGGTGTCGGAGCATTCGGGTCTGGTGTCGGAGCATTCGGGTCTGGTGCCGGAGCGTTCGGATCCGGTGCCGGAGCGTTCGGGTCCGGTGCCGGAGCATTCGGGTCCGGTGCCGGAGCGTTCGGATCTGGTGCCGGAGCGTTTGGGTCCGGTGCCGGAGCATTCGGATCCGGTGCCGAAGCGTTCGGGTCGGTGGAAGGCGTCGTCACGGGGGCGGCGGTCGCCCGTTCTTCAACACTGGCCGCCTCGGTTGCCTCAGCAGCATTTGCTTCCTGGGCAGACTGGTACAAAGTCATCAGGCCACCGATTTTGACAGTAATCAGCAGTTGGTCTGACATTGCGAGGCTGAGCATCTGCTGGGCTCGCTGAGTCGGGGAACTGGCGAAGCCCTGCATACCCGGACCTCCGGACATGCCGCCTGCACCACTCAGGCCCCCACCCAGTTCTCCTGGCATACCACCTCCGGGGCCGCCTTTGCCCGGCATTCCCGCACCGCCCATCATCGGCATACCCGCGCCCTGGCCCATACCCATGCCAGCGCCCATACCCATTCCGGGAGCCATGCCCATACCCGCACCCATGCCAGGTGCCATACCCATCCCAGCACCCATACCCGGTGGCATTCCACCACCACCAGCGAGGTCATCAGAGCCGCCGAAACCACCGCCGGCGCCACCGACCGAGGCTGCCGAGCCAGACACGGTTTGAATTTCAACGCGAACAATTTCCACGGGGAAATCCGAGTCTGTCAGCGAGGCCAGCAGTTCGGGCAATTTGTCATCTCGAACTCGCACGTCCAGCAGGAACGCTCGAGTCTTGTAGGAGTCAGCAACTTCATCAACGTACCTTTTCTCTTCAGTTGCTGCGGCACCCCCGCCACCCCCGGCATCTCCGCCTCCGGCGCCCATGCCGGCGGACATTTCGGACATGCCCATGCTGCCCATGCCTCCTTTGCCGGGCATGCCACCCATCATTCCGCCACCACCCCCGGCAGCCGCGGAAGCATCAGCTCCAAACTCTTCTCCAAGAATGTCGCTGCCAGCGTTGCCCTCGAAATCCTTGCCTGGGTAGGAGCCAATTGCGGCACCACCGCCACCTCCCATGATCCCACCGTCTCCACCGCCAGCGGATGCCGCACCACTGGTTTCCATCATGCCACCCATACCGCCCATGCCACCCATCCCGCCTGCTCCGGCCCCGGGGGCGGACGGAGTCGCGTTG
>Ga0255094_1000326_pt1 | contig 26205 bp, 19 predicted proteins | sample Colum_Law_RepB_8_2_FD_188434 | JGI IMG/M metagenome (GOLD analysis project Ga0255094, IMG submission 188434) | Freshwater microbial communities from Columbia River, Oregon, United States - Colum_Law_RepB_8d | ecosystem: Environmental > Aquatic > Freshwater > River | place: USA: Oregon...
ACGCAGGGGCGTTCTGGGCTGCCGGGGATAGAGTCTCCGGCGGAGTTGATTCCTGGTTTATGACAACCATTCCTTGCCTTCCTCTATATGACGGACTTGGGCAAACGACTCAACGGTTCGATGCAGGTATATCAGGGATCGGGAACAGACAACGCTTGGCAGACCGATCTGCATCGGTGAAGCACTATCTCAGGAGACTAGCCTGACGTTGGAAGCGAATGAGCTCAATCGCACCCTGAGGGTAACAAGTAAGCCGTGACTTGCCAAATTGAGACCCGGGAACGCACCCGACAGGTGGAGGCTATCCGGGATTCTCTGGCAACCAAAGGAGTGGCCAGTCTCCAAATCAACACCCGGCGCAAATTCACGCGACCGCTGATACGGAGACAATTATTAGCCAGCCTATGCATTCCCATTGATCGATTTTCCAGGCCGGATGCGGAGAAAACAATTTCGTTAACCAATTCTTCAGCAGACGGGACTACGCTTCGGGAGCGGCTGGCAAAGCATGGTGATGTTGACGTTCCGCAACACAATGTGGCGCCAAAGCATGCACCGGAGGCAAAATTAGGTGGGTCGGCCCTTCTGCGGCCGTCAGTACGGACAGCAAAAAGTAGACCTGAACTTGACAGAGAAAAGAAACAGGATCGTCTGTGATGGAGGGTCTTTGTGATGAGTCAGCGAGACATAAAGTCCAATGAATCCCTCAAAAAAGAGCTAAATGAACTGCTGCTTTCCGATGGATCGGCGTACACTACTGCCGATAGTTTTGGCTGTTTTTCATCCCTTAACTGGAGACTTTTAATGAAAACTTCCCGAGTTCTCAAACGTGGCTTTACGTTGATTGAATTGCTGGTAGTCATCGCCATCATCGCAATTTTGATTGCATTGCTCCTACCTGCCGTCCAGCAGGCTCGCGAAGCCGCACGGCGAACACAGTGTAAGAACAATCTGAAGCAGCTTGGACTTGCGGTTCACAACTACCATGACACGTTCAATTCGTTTCCGTTTGGATACTATCTGGTCCCTCCGTTCACGAACTACAAGAACGCATTCACTCTGTTGTTGCCATACATCGAGCAAGGCACGATCTACAGCCAGATCGACCACAATGTTCCGATGATGAACGGGCCAACGGGCTACAACGCGACAGCGCAGGCGACAAATGTTGCGTTGGCCGCCACTGTCATCCCCGCCTTTTTGTGTCCTTCCAGCGTCGGCCCAACAACTGATGACTATCTCTATCCAGCGAATGGATTTGGGCCAACCATTCCACCGGTCAATTGCACATGGAAAGGTGGCCGCTCGGACTACAGTGGAACAACTGGTGTTCGTGGAACATTTGCCAACTTAGCGTACAACAACAATGCCGGCGGCAGCCGCGGTGGTGCGATTGTAGCCGCGGGTGGTGGTATGCCTGGACTTCCTCCTGGCAGCCGAACTAATATGCGAGATATCACTGATGGAACATCAAATTCCTTCCTGTTCGGTGAACGCACAGGCGGAGTGAAGATCTATTACAAATCTCAGCCGGCAGTCGGACTTCCCGCGATCCTTGGTCAGACAAACGGCGGCAGCTGGTCGGATTCCCTGCTATTTGAGAACTGGCTGCAGGGTTCGCTTTACGACGGTACGGCAAACGGTGGTCCGTGTGCATTGTGTACGAACATGCGTGGAAATGGCTTCCATAGCTTCCATACTGGTGGCTGCCAGTTCGTTATGTGTGATGGGTCTGTGAAGTTTGTCAGCGAGAATGTATCTCAGGCGATCTTTGCTGGTGCCATAACCATCCAGAAAGGCGAAATCCTCGGTGAATTCTGAGTTTTGATCATTGCAGACGCCCTCGCCTGTGAAGTCATCGGCGAGGGCGTTTTTTGTTGCTGAGTTTGATTCTGAAGCCATGATTTAATGGAGTCATTGATGATCGCCTGGCGTGCTTTTCTCCCATTGTTTTTCTGTGCAATTATTGGCTGTAATGGTGAAGAACCTTTCCGCAAAACAACCAGTCCTGTGAAAGGTACGGTTACTGTCGACGGTGCCGCTCCCGGATCTGAGGTCCAGCTGGAATGCCATTCTGTCGCGGGAATGGACTCACAGCATCCTACTGTTTCGCAGACCGCTACAGACGCAGACGGCAACTTCGCCATTTCGACCTATGCGGCGGGCGATGGTGTGCCCGCTGGCGAATATGTGTTGGTGTTCTCCTGGAAGGAATTCAACATTATGGCGCGAGCATATTCTGGGCCCGACAAGCTAAAAGGCCGTTACAGCGACCCGAAGACCTCCCAAATCAAGGTGTCTGTCAAGGAAGGCGAACCACTCGACTTGGGAATCATTCCACTCACGACCAATTAGCCGCTTTCGCCTGTTGACTCTTCTTCGCTATCCAAATTTGCGAGACTAACTCTCTATCGAGGATTGATTTGAATTATGCAGGTTTTGAAACAATTCACTTTTGCGTTTTCGATTCTGATTGCACTGAGTTCTGTGTCTGGCTCAGACAAGGGTCTTAATACTACCGAACAGTCTGCTCCGCAGGAAATCTTTCAGTACATCGAACGCCCCGAGCCTGACTTTGCGTGGAAGAAAATTGAATCAATGACGGTCGGAGGGAACACCGTCCACCGTCTGGAACTGACATCACAAAAGTGGCAGGACATCATCTGGAAACATGCGCTGATCGTCTACGAACCCAAAGCTCTGACTCACAAAGAGCACATGCTGCTCTTCGTTACCGGAGGTGGTATCGGCAGCAGCCCAAATCCCACAGATATGGGGATGGGAGTTGCTCTGGCCAATCTCACCGGGGCCCGCGTGGCAACCTTGCACCAGGTCCCCAATCAGCCACTGATGGGGAATCGCGTTGAGGATGACCTGATCACAGAAACGTGGCTGAAGTATCTGGCTACCGGTGATGCGACATGGCCTCTGCTCTTCCCGATGGCCAAAAGCGCGGTGAAGGCGATGGATGCTCTGGAACAGTTCTCTGCAGAACAGTTCAAACAGCCTCTCAAGGGGTTCGTCATTACCGGGGCATCAAAGCGAGGCTGGACCAGCTGGCTGACGTCAGCTGTCGATAAGCGAATCATCGCAACGGCCCCTATCGTGATCGACGTCCTGAACTTTCCTGCTCAGATGACCCATCAGAAGAAGACCTGGGGCTTCTACAGCGAACAGATCGAAGACTACACCAGCAAAGGCCTGGTGAGTGAAGACGGAATTCCGAAGGACGGTCGAGAAGCCGAACTCTGGAGAATGATGGACCCATTTACCTACCGCGCGAAGATCACGATGCCCAAACTGCTTGTGGTTGGTGCCAACGATCGATACTGGTCCGTCGATGCCATGAACATTTACTGGGATGACCTCGTTGGCGTGAAACACATTCACCGAGCACCCAACGGTGGACACGGTCTCGACGGCGGTCGCGATCATGCTCTTCGTACAATCGCCGTCTTCTTTCGACACGCTGCCAACGGAGAAACGCTGCCTGAGTTCCACTGGGAACCAAAGGTTTCTGCCGAACAAGTCGGTGTGACTATGAAACCGTCCGGAACCCCTCAGGTTGTTCGACTCTGGTCTGCTCGCTCTGCTTCAAATGATTTCCGCGATTCCAAATGGACATCGGAAGACCTGAATGGCGCTGACGGCCACTTCCACGGGACCGCGAAGAAGTCGGGCGATGAGCGTGTCGCAGTGTTCGGTGAGGCTGAGTACGAATTCGAAGGCATCAAGTACTCCCTATCCACACTGGTCTTCTGGAAGTAATCAACGGGGAATAATCAGCCTCCCTGCAAGCAGCAATTTTCGAAGCCTGATCTGAAACAGGTCGGGCTTTTTTTGTTACGGCCCGCTGCAAAGCTAAGCCCGGAACTCCCGGCGAGCGCACCGTCCGTGCCGCGTTCCAGAAGTAAGCAGTTTTGAGGCGAAAAATTATTGGGCAAGAAGATGGCGATGTTTTTTGCCCATTCATTTTTTTGCCCATAACGCTTTCGTTCAATGATCAATTTCAGCCCGGCAGCGGGGCGTTGTGTTTTGCCCGTTGCAAGAGAAACTTCGTCTTCGCTGCTGCAGCAAACATGTGGCCCGAAACGAAAACAGGCACGCTCGATGGCGTGCCTGTCAGTGATTCTGATTTGCGAATCAGCTCAGGAGGCTTTTCGCAGGTGGCCGACGATGCGTTCGAAGTCGTCGTTGCTGCCGAAGTGGATTACGATCTGGCCGGAATCATTTTTCTTCTGCTTGATGTCAATCTTTGCTCCCAGCATGTCTCGCAGCGACTGCTGAAGTGATAGCACATGATTTGACATCGCTGGCTTTTCAGAAGTTGATGCTGCGGCATCGGCGTCTGTTGGCAGAGCCATCGTGCCGGCCTTCAGCATTTCGCGAACGATCTCTTCTGTCCGGCGAACTGACAATTGTTCCAGCTCGATCTGCTTAGCCAATTCAAACTGCTGAGCTTCTGACAGCGGCAGAATGGCCTTGGCATGCCCACCGGTGATCTTGTCTTCTCGCAGCAGCTTCTGAACGCTCTCCGGCAGTTCCAGCATGCGCATCATGTTGCTGACGTTGGCACGGCTCATGCTAAGCTGTCGAGCCAGCTCTTCGATCGTGCCGCCGAAGCGATCAAGGTAGTCTTTGAAGGCTCGTGCCTTTTCGAGCACGTTAAGATCTTCGCGTTTGAGATTCTCTTCAAGCGCGGCTTCGCTGGCCTGTCGATCACCGAATTCGATGACTCGGCACGGGACGGTTTCCATCCCAACCTGCTGAGCAGCACGCCAGCGTCGTTCACCTGCAATCAACTGGTAGCCAGCTTCGCCGTCCTGACGAGCACGGACGAGCAGTGGTTGCAGCAGACCATGTTTCCGGATGCTGTCCGCCAGTTCGTCAATCGCCGCCTGATCGAAGTCGCGGCGAGGCTGGAACGGATTTCGATCGATGAGTTCCAGGGAAATCTCATCGGAAGCTGGTGCCGGCGGTGCCGAGGCGGAGTGCATTGGGATTGTGGCTGGCCGAGGGTTTTCGGAATCGTCCATTCCACCACCGAGCAGAGCACTGAGTCCTCGCCCCAGTCGTCGCTTCATTCCGCCGTTGGCCTGATCTATTGTCTGAGCGTCCATGTTTTCGCCTCGAACTTATCTCTGCTATGTGCTGTGTGCAAAACACCGGGACTCTGGTACTCGCCAGGCGACCGTCCGCAGTCAATTGCGTTGCGCATGACCGGCGTCAAATCTCCCGTCTATTGTGTCATCGGCATAATCGTTAAGGTCAATGCAGTCCGGATCTTCGAATTCTGCGAAGCGGCAGAATCTGCCGGAAGAGCCTCGTGGGTAAGAAAATCGGGCCTGAACAAACGTCTCAAACGTCCCAAAGCAGCACGGCTTTGATTGAATCGTTTACCGCCCCGCCGAAGGCGCCGGCTTCGAAATTGCGAGATTGCAGCCATCACAACCCGAGCCGTCAGTGAGGGATCAGGAGTCGCGTTTTAAAAGGGTCTCCGTAAATCCCTCGCTGACGCGTGTTGAAGCTGCGCATTTTCAGGCCCGGAGGGTCGACACAAGGGCGGATGTGCCGGGCCTTCAGGCCTGAACCGCAGTGTCTTTTCCAGTCCGGTGGCTCACGCCACCGGCAGAGGATGTGCCGGGCTTCCAGCCCTAACAAGAATGCGCAACTTCAAAACTGACGCGTCGGGTTATGATAATGACTATTATTCTCGCCCCGTTGATCTCCGGCAGTCTTAAATAGCACAGCTTCAAAAGGCACTGGCCAGCATCAAGACCGGCGTCTTCGGCTGGGCGGTAAACAATCTCACGACGGATGCGACGTTACACACATCGTCACAAGTGCCTCACAGAATCGCCGGACTGATAGTCTGATCGCCGCTGATAGCTTTTAAGCTGTCCATGCGGCCGTTGATTCGAGCATCCCAGGTTGCGAGATAATGCTTGTAGGCCGCGTGATTGTCGGCTTGCTCTTCCAGCATCTCACGAGTCATCTGCGTCAATGTGGCTTCTTCCTGCAGAGTTAGACGTCCGATCAGAACTCGGCTGCGCAGGAAGACGAAGTATGTGTCGAGCACGTCGCAGCGACAGTAATCGTTGATCTGTTCGACTTGCCCGTTCCAATACATATCCTGAACCTGGGAGCCATCAACGCCGGATTTCCCAGGCTTGTTGATCAGGCTGGCCAGAAGATTGAGTCCACCGCTCATACGAAACGCGCCGAAGTTGGACAGCAGATCCTGCAGATCCAGATGAGCCTCATGGTTGTAGCGGTTTCGGGATTGTTCAAAGGACTTTGAATCCACATTGAACCATGCCGGCACACTGATGCCAAACCGGTAGGCGGCCAGTTCCATAATCGGCATGTCGTATCCGCGACCGTTGAACGTCACCAGAGTCGGACGGTCATAATGTTGCCAGCCCTGCCAAAAACGGCGGACAATCTCCTGCGGTCGAAATGCAGGAGCATCCAGCACGGTAATTTCTGTCAGGCGATAGTCCGCAGCGACTTTGGCAATCGCTACAGAGACAGGAAGCACAAAGGTACCCGGGAGGACATCTTTTCCAGTCTCTTCCATCAGTTGCCGGCGATATTTGGTAACTGCTTCGCGAGGCGTCAAATTCTCATACGGGTAGCGAACTTTCTGAATCAAATCACCGTCGCCGACTGTTTCGATATCAAAGATCAGATACTTCACGTCACTCATTTTGCTTCTCTTCGCTCGCAATTGGATCGTGCAGGCGTTTCAATGCCGATTCTGAATCCGCTGCCTTTAACATTCCGGTGAGTTCACCACGCTTGCTATGTCTGACGCCGACACACAGAGTAACAATGATCCGCCCGAAGTGGCACCGACCGCAGCCGAGGAACAGGCGATCTCCGGTCTGACCAAAGCCTATGAACAGATGCGGCAGGAAATCGGCAAGGTGATCGTCGGGCAGGATGAAGTCGTCAATCAACTGCTGATTGCGATGTTTTGTCGCGGGCATTGCCTGCTGGTTGGAGTTCCCGGACTCGCCAAGACTTTGCTTTGCAGCACGATTGCCGGGATCCTGCAACTTTCGTTTCGACGAATCCAGTTTACGCCGGACCTGATGCCATCAGATATTACCGGCTCGGACATTCTGCAGGATGATCCCGAGACTGGTCGCCGTGTGTTTCAGTTTATTCAGGGACCGCTGTTTACGAATGTTCTGCTGGCCGACGAAATCAATCGAACTCCGCCGAAGACTCAGGCGGCTCTGCTGGAGGCGATGCAGGAACGTCATGTGACCGTGGGTTCTCAGACATATCATCTGCCGGATCCATTCTTCACGCTGGCCACGCAGAATCCCATCGAACAGGAAGGCACCTATCCTCTGCCCGAAGCGCAGTTGGATCGGTTTATGTTCCATGTGATGGTGCGATATCCGTCGGCTGCGGAAGAGCTGCAGATTCTGAAACAGACAACCGGCGCATCGAAGCCACAACTAACCCCCATTCTGAATGCCGAGCAGATACGGACCTTGCAGGACGTTGTTCGTCGAGTCCCTTGCGCGGACTATATCTTTGTATATGCTCGCGATCTGGTCAGGGCAACGCGGCCGGCGGAAACAGAATCTCCACCGTTTATCAAGGAACTGATTTCGTGGGGTGCAGGTCCACGAGCGGGTCAGTATCTGATTCTCGGCGCGCGAGCGTATGCGTTGTTGCAGGGGCGATTTCATGTGACAACGGATGACATCAAAGCTGTGGCGAAGCCTGTCCTGCGACATCGAATCATGACGACTTTTACGGCCGCCAGTCAGGGCGTGACTCCGGATGTTGTGATCGAACGATTGTTGAAGTTTGTTCCTGTCGAACTGCATGAGCGGGCCAAAAAACGTGTGCAGTCTGGTGCCAAATAGACCCGCGGCATTGGGTAAGTGAGTCTGCAGGCTTTTCAACAGTGGCTGACTCTTTAGGAAGATTCCTGCACTCTTCGTCAGTGATTTGAAGGAGTATTGAGATGGCTCATGTTCTATTGAGATCTATCGCGATCTGCGTCATCCTGTTGCGTATTCTGGATGTGATCGCCGTGGCGGACATCAAGGTGACTGCATCCAGTCCGACACATCCAATCCTGATTCGAAATCTGCACGGGCCACTTGTCAAAGTGGTCGTTGAGGTGACCGAGGAAGCAAACGTTGAACTGAACTCGCTGGAGTTTTCACTGACTGGCTCCGACACGATCGCGGATCTCAAGTCGCTGGCACTGTTCTCGACGGGGACCAATGAGAAATTCGCAGCGGAGAATCAGTTTGGAGATTCGTCTGAGCCAGCGGAAAAGATCCTGATTCGTGGCAAGCAGACTCTGAGTCCTGGAAAGAATGTGTTCTGGCTGACCGGAGAACTCACTGAGACCGCAGACCTTTCCCATCAGGTCGTCGCGGTCTCCACGCAGATTAGCACTAACAAGGGCCCATTCAATGTTATGAATGAGTCACCGACGGTGCGACATCGCATTGGCGTTGCTCTTCGTCGACACCAGGATGACGGAGTTCACACCTATCGAATCCCCGCGTTGGGAACGACCGCAAAAGGCACACTGCTGTGTGTCTACGATATGCGGCGGCGCATGGGACGTGATCTGCAGGAAGATATCGACATCGGACTGAGCCGCAGCACTGATGGTGGCCAGTCGTGGGAGCCGGTAAAAGTCATTATGGATATGGGCGAGTTTGGCGGGCTGCCGCAGGAACTGAATGGATGCAGTGATCCGGGTCTGATCATCGATCGACAAACCGGCGAGATCTTCTGTTTTGCCTTGTGGATGAATGGAAAGCCGGGAAAGCATCAGTGGGTTGACGACGGCTCCGAGCCGGGATTTGAAATCGGCAAGACGGCTCAGTTTATGATGGTCAGCTCAAAGGATGATGGACTCACCTGGTCGACGCCCGTAAACATGACACGCAAGCTCAAGCAGGAATCATGGTGGTTGCTGGCCCCGGCGCCACAGCAGGGAATTCAGTTGCCGGACGGAACGCTGGTCATGCCGGTTCAGGGGCGGACTGGGCGTGAACCTCTCGCGACATTTGCGACCGTGATGATCAGTAAAGATCACGGAGTTACCTGGACCGTGGGCAACCCGGGCTACGCTGGCGGCAATGAATGTCAGGCGGTGATGCTGAGCGATAAGTCAATCATGCTGAACATTCGCAACGATCATAAGCGATATCGAGCCGTTGTCGTTTCGAAGGATCTAGGCCAAACATGGGAAGCTCATGCCACGAGTCGCAATACGCTCATCGAGCCCAACTGCAACGGCAGTTTACTACGTGTGAATTATGAAGAGTCCGGAAAGGAAAAACACGTGCTGTTGTTTGCAAATCCTCACACGCAGAAAGGGAGAACTCATCATACGATTCAGGTGAGTTTTGATGAGGGGCAAACGTGGCCGAGCTCTCATCATCTTTTGCTGGACGAAGGCCCTGGAGCTGGATATCCGAGCCTGACTCAGATCGATGCGGAGCATGTTGGCATCGTCTATGAAGGCAGTCAGTCGCACCTTATGTTCGAGCGATTTACGCTGAGAGAGTTATTGAAGCCTGCGACCAGAGCTGGCGCCGACTCGTCACCGAAGTAAGCGGTTCTGAATCGGACGCTAACGCGTTCCGGCTGATATTGCGAACCCAACTTCGTGGCCGTGCAAAGCATTATGGTCCCAGCAACATCCCCGCATAACCGACGACTCGACCGGCATCTCCTGAAACATCAGCACTGGTCGCATAGCCGGTACGCACCGCTTGCTTGAGCTGTCCGAGTGATTCGAGAGCCGCCATTACGATCACGGCCGGAAGCACGCCGCACATACTGATGCTTTGAGAGCGAACTGTCTCAAACAATGTTACCGGGGACAGCGTCTCCATCGCCTTTAACGCCAGCTCATCAAGTCGACGATTTTCTGAGTCGGTCGCAAAGTGATTCATATCGCTTGAAATCACAAGCAGTGGCGACGTTGGAAGCTTGCGGATGATGTCGGCCAGTTGGCGACCGATCGTAAGACACTGCTCCAGGCTGGCTAAACCAATCGTGATACCGACGATTCGAGCCTCTGGTGCAAGTCGAGCCAGAAAAGGCAGCTCGACTTCGATGCTGTGTTCAGCGGCATGAGCAGCCGCATCGAACTGAAGTCCGGGGATTCCGGCAACGATCGCTTTCGCTAAAGCAGCGTCGGAAGCGACAACCTGCCCGGGCAATTCCCACTCGACGTTGGGAGCCACTGCCAGATCAACTCCGTTTCGAGTATGCCGCGGGCCAATGATGATCACGGATTCAGGGATATGGACTCGCCGAAAGACCTGCCCGGCAATGCGTCCGGAGTATTGTAAGCCGGCATGTGGCACCATCACCGCCGGCCAGTGCTCCTTTTCCTCGGGAACTATGCCCAGGCAACTGTTGATGAGTCCTGCCAAAGCTTTGGGGCTCGAAGGATAAAACTTTCCCGCGACTGCCGGCTTGCGCAGTGCCGGACCTTGTTGGGGTTGAGGACGACTGGTCACCGAGACTTCATCGCAACTACAGCAGGCAGTGAAGCGAAACAATCCAGCCTGACTGGAATCGGAAAGAGCAAGATCCTGAAAAAGCTGCTGCAATGTCTGTTCAAGTCGTACCTTTCGCTGAAATCGCCACGTGGTCTTGCTGCCATCGGTAAGCAGCAGCAAAGTGTCTTCCGGGTTAAGGCGACTAAGGCTCTCGGAGTTTAACGACTTCAATTGCTCCGCATTAAAGAGGAGCAAGACTTCGGCGGAAATCTGAGAAGGTGCGGTCTTTGACTGCTGCAGCCAGTTGGTCGCCGACTGCGCCAGTTCCAGCAGAGTCATTTGCAACGGGACACCGCTGCTCGGTTGCAGCTTCGAGAACGTTATCCTCTGTCCGTTGGACAAGGCTAACTGGATTGCGAGCCCGTCCACTGTACGGTCCGACAAATGACCGGGGAAACAGGCTGGAATAGCTCCCTGAGCCAGCGATCGGATATTGGCTGTCACAAACGTGGCCAGAGATCGCGCATAGTCTGGTGACGGCAGAGTTGGACGAAGCGTCGTAGAACTCTGGATCGCTCGTTCCGCAACATTACTGGAAAACGGGCCTTCGATCAGTCGACCTTCAAAACGCAGGAGTTGAGAATCCGATTGCAGCCACGCATTGGAGGGGAGTCCAGCCTTGCGACAAACCTGTTCCAAAAAAGTCCGCGAATCCCATTGCTGTTCCACGGCCACGATCGGCAATAGCAAACCAGATCGCCCCTGATGAATAATCTTGAGGCCGTGCTTTCCAACTTCGATCGCGGCCGTACGAGCCTCACCGACCTCATGAATCGTTTCGAAGTTGAACAGGATCGTGACATCCAGCGTAAGATGCGGCAATTCCTGGGCTGCGACAGGAGGAAAACGTTGATCCGCAACGGCTGTTCGATGACCGGCCTGAAGCAGAGCAGCACAGATCTTCATGGGCTCACCCAGCATCCCGACACAGCCTCGGAGCTGCCCGGATTTCTTGAGCGTCACGAAGACACCCATGACTTCGAGATCTGCGAGGCCACCAAGAGAAGGGTCGGAAAGTTGGGGAGCTGTGCCGTTGACCGCAGCAGCAACGATTTCACAAGCCGCCAATTGCAGAGCTTGCTGTTGGGGTAAGCTGAGTTCGGGGGCAGTCTTCTGCGTGTTCATGACGGGACTATTTATTAAGGTTGCGGCTGTCGGAACATGGAGAGCTTTAGGCGAGTCGTCGTTGTTCGACTCGAGCTGTGGCAGCAAACTTCGATTCGACATGGATGGTCCCTGAGGCTCGGCAGCATACTCGCTGATTCGAATCAGCTGGCGTCGATTACCCCATGAGCCAGGAGACCTATCGAAATGTCCCGGAATCAAAGTCCTGCATTTGCGGCAGACATTGCCGTCAAGATTCCATTGACCAAGCTGGTACCAGTTTCGTTCGATCAATAACTCGCCACAGCCAGGGCACCATGTACTCTGATTGAAGACGTCGTTCACATTGCCGACATAGACAAACTTCAGCCCCTGACGAACTGCAATGTCTCGTGCCATGACCAGCGTTTCGTGAGGCGTCCGAGGGCGGTCGGTCATGCGAAAGTCGGGATGGAACGCAGAAAAATGAACGGGAACTTCCGGGCCAACGGATTCAAGAATCCAGTCGCACATTCGGCGGAGCTCATCAGGGCTATCATTCGCGTCGGGAATGATCAGGTTTGTGATTTCGAACCAGACATCGCTTTCATGTTTCAGCCAATGCAGAGTATCCAGGACGGGCTGGAGTTTCGAATACGTGATGCGTTCGTAGAAATCTTCTGTGAAGGCTTTGAGATCGACATTGGCCGCATCCATCGCGTGAAAGAATTCCGCTCTTGCGCTCGGGCTGATGTATCCTGCCGTGACAGCAACCGGATGAATTCCCAGTTGCCTGCATTCGCGAGCCGTGTCGATGGCGTATTCAGCCCAGATGACGGGATCGTTGTATGTAAAAGCAACGCTGCGACAACCAGTTTTGAGTGCTGCTGCAGCGATGCTTTCCGGCATGGCCAGTTCGCTCAGTCGCTCAACTTCTCTCGACTTGGAGATGTCCCAGTTCTGACAGAACTTACATCCCAGATTGCAGCCTGCGGTTCCGAACGACAAGACCGGGGAGCCGGGGAAAAAGTGATTGAGTGGCTTCTTTTCGATAGGGTCGATGCAGAACCCTGTACTGCGACCATAAGTTGTCAGCTTCATCTGGCCATCAACATTTTGGCGGACAAAGCAGAACCCTCGATCGCCCGGCTTCAGGTGACAATCTCTGGGGCAAAGGTCGCAGGCAATTCGTCCGTCAGCTGCCTCGTGCCACCATTCCACGGCTGCTTGCCCGTCGGGATCAGTGTGGCGCCGTGTGCTGGAAAGCAGGCGACTGTTGATCGAGGATGTTTTGACAGAATCTAATGGATTCATGCGCGGCGCTCGCGAATCAGGATCTGTAAGCACGGCCGTTCCGCAAGTGCAACTCCATTCTGCAGAGATCCAACGTTCGTCATGTAATTCACACGTCAATGCAATCTGGAAAGTAGGAGAAAAAAGTCTCGCGGCCTGGAGGCCCGTGGGGCGGAACGCAAAAACCAACCTCAACGTGCGACTGAGCTCTGTGAACTCGCATGATCATCAGTTTGAGGGTTGCACGTGCGTTGGGCAAGATGAATCCGAATCCGAAAAATCGAACACTTTTTGAAATAACTATTGCCTGAATGTCATCCTACTACGGTAGTTGACTATCAATTCCTGATGCGTTAAACTTATTCACACGTAGTGTGTCACTGACCCAACGTCTTAAGTTTTCAAAAAGGGGCGAAGAATGTTGAAGTGGATGTGTTTGTTCGGTTTCGGATTAGCATTGTCATGTCCTTCAATATCCGCTGCGGACGGCGCGAAAGAGAAAGCTGAGTCCAAAGAGAAGGCTGAATCCAAAGAGAAGGCTGAATCCAAAGAGAAAGCTGAATCTAAAGAGAAAGCTAAACCAAAAGTCACTCGAGGCCCGAAGGCGACGCAGCATGCTTTGAACAAGATCGAGATCGCGGCCGATCAGAAAGAAAAGATTGCAGCGATCGACATGGAGTTTGCAGAGGCATTTGCCGCACTCAAGAAGGCTCGGGCCGACATTCTGACGACAGAACAGAAGAAAGCTGAGAAAGAAGCGAACGCTGCGAACAAGGCTGCCAGCAAGACTGGTGCAGAAGCAAAAAAGGCAATTGAAACCGCTCTCAATCTGACCGACGAACAGAAGACAAAGCTCAAGGAATGGAAAAAATCTGAGACGGAATTCAATGCTAAGGTGGTTGAAGCCCTGAAGAAGGTGCTGACTCCAGAGCAGCAGGCCAAGTTGCCAAAGACCAGCACTGCCAAAACCAGCGCAGCGAAAACCACCACAAAGAAGCCTGCAGAGGGTGATTCTGAATAGGTTCTTGCTGCTTCGCTGAGTAGATGCCGTCCTTGATGCCGTGGCGGTTCGAAACACCGGGGCTCTTAAGTATCTGCAGCTTCAGAAATTAGACGGGCGGCATTTGCGACGCGCAAAAGTCGCCTTTTCCATGCGCGGAATGCAGGTCATCCATGAACAATGGGCTTGACCGCAGTGAATTCTGATTGAGACACTACGCCTCTAAGTTTTGACAGGGTTTTCAGGGAAGACTGGGCCAATGCAAGGCAGTAGGCGCCCGCTGTCTCGGCGGGGATTGGAGCGAAGAGCTCTGACCGTGCTTGAGCTTCTGGTCACGATGTCCGTGATCGGAGTTCTCCTGGCGGTTCTGCTGCCTGCGGTGCAATCTGCGCGAGAAACAGCGCGTCGAACTCAGTGCCAGAATAACCTCCGGCAGCTTGGAATCGCGCTGCATCTGCATCATGACACGTTCCAGAATCTTCCGGCTGGCTGGTGCGAAATTTCAGGCAAGCCTATTGCGACCGGATGGGTGCCCGATCTTCTGCCGTTTCTGGAACAGGCAGAACTGCGAACACAGGTGCAATCGAAGTGGCTGAAACCGGTTTCCGTGAATGTCGCAACACAATCTGCATTCACAGTAGTGCCGGGGCAAGCTGAATCGGGGGTCCTGGCTACTCCGTCAGTCCTTGTCTGCCCCTCAGACGTTGCGGAACGAACATTTCAGTTGTATCAGGAAGATGACATCAACTCTGGCGACCTGGATCCGCTCTCGGAAAAAGTCCTGATGGAGTTACCGCAAGCCAACTATCTTGGACTTGCCGGTTATTCGGACCCGGATGAACCGTCCGAATATGACGGCGCTGGTGTTTTTGTGCATCGCCGCCGCTATTCATTTCGGGATCTCACCAGAGGATTAAGCCAGGTCGCTGTCGTCTCGGAGCGAACAGCCAGAAAGCTGCCTTCAACATGGCTGGGGTTTCATGTTCTCGGGGAGGATGCTCCGGGACGAGTGCTGGGCTTCTGCAATTTAGGCCCGAATATCGCCACTTCCGATGAATGTGAACTGGATAGTCGGCACCCCGGCTGCATTCTGGTTCTGTTCGCCGACGGGCATGTCCAGTCTGTGTCTGACAGCGTAGATCAGGCCATTTACCGCAGCATGGCGACGCGGGCTGACTGACGGTCCGGGGGCTGAAAAACTGCGAGTCCAAATCAGAATCGCCCAGCCCGGACGGTCATTCTGTGCGAGGCTACGATTGAGGCGATCCGCTAAAGATATCCCGCGAACACCCGGACTCAATTCACAGGGTGCGGAGAATAAGCAAACAATCACTTGAATGAAGTCTTCCGAAGACCGAGAATACCGATTGCTGCGTCCACGACAGATGTGGACGTCTCGCGCCCCTGAGGACCATTGAAAACTGGTCAACATGGTTGATGAGATTGGCAACCATTATTCGTTTCATTCCTGGCGTCCCATCTTCAGGAGGATGCAGTGAAAGCTTTGACTCGGACTCTTCCGTCTATTGGCTTTTCGTTGCTGTTTAATCTCGGCTTCTTGCTATCGCTGCTTTTCATTCAGCGCACCCTTCCTTCGTTGGCGAAGGAACTTCAGCTAGAGTCGATCTTCACTGAGGAGATTCCCCAGGAAGAGATCACGCGTGAACTTGATCTGGAAACGGCACCGGCTGAAACTCTGAACGTGATTGCGGGCGGCACGCCGTCATCAAGTGTAGGTGCCTCAAGCCAGGCTGCGGCAGCCCCTGTGAATGTCCAGAAGGCGGCTGTCATGAAGGAGGTCAACATTCGACCCGTCATGAGTGAACTGGCTCTGCCGACCGACGCCCTGATTGGTGAGGAACTTGGCGAAGGTGAAATTGTCGGCGAAGTCGGTTCCATGGTGGAAGGCTATGGCGCGGCCATGGGCATCATCACTCAGGAAATCGTCCGCATGATGCGTCAGGAGAAAGTCACCGTCATCTGGCTGTTTGACGAATCCGGAAGTATGGTCGACGATCGAAAAGAGATCCGCGAGAACTACATTCGCGTCTATGAAGAACTTGGAATCGCCTCAAAACAGGACAAGGATCTTCGGAAGGGCGGAAATGATTTGTTGTGGACGGTTGTGGCCAGTTATGGTCGCGATATTCATGAACACACATCTCGCCCGACTGACGATGTGGAGTTAGTAAAAGCCGCGATCGATAAAGTCCCCATCGACCAAACCGGGTCCGAGAACATGTGCCAGTCGTTGGCTTCAATTATTGCGAAGTACAAGAAAACATCGAAGTCACGCAAGCTTGCTGTCATCGTTGTTTCGGATGAGTCCGGTGACGACGGGGACTATGTGGAGGCAGCCGTTCAGGAAGCACGAGCCGCCAAAGCTCCGGTCTATTTTCTTGGCCGTGAAAGCATGTTCGGATTTCCATATGCTCAGCAGCGATGGGTGGATGAGCCCACAAAGGAAGAATTCTGGATTCGAATTCGCCGTGGGCCAGAGACTCCGTTTCCTGAGTGTTTGCAGTGGAATGGATTGCATTCACGCTGGGATGCTCAGTCCTCCGGATTCGGCCCCTATGAGCAGGTGCGTATGGCTCGTGAAACCGGCGGCATCTTCTTCGTATTACCTGGCGAAGAAACAACCCTTGCTGGCCTGGGAGCCAACGACAAACGTAAGTATGATTTCCTGTCGATGCGTGAGTATCAGCCGAATCTGGTTTCTCGCCAGGAATACATCAAAGATCGCGCGACAAGTGCCTTCCGAGAAACGGTCTGGCAGGTGGTTGCACGATTGAACCCCAATAGTGATAAGCTGTTGTTTCAGGAGAGTGATCCTGAGCTGAATATCCAGAGCGAACATTTCCCGTTGGAGTTAGCGGCATTTACGAATGCTGCACAGGGCCAGGTGGCTCGTGCAAGCAAAGCCATGAATCTCACCAATGAGGCGATTGAATTGATGGAGAAGGTGAAACCAGAACGTGCTAAAGAGGCGACACAGCGATGGCGAGCAGGCTATGACCTGGCACTCGCTCAGCTTTACATCTTCCGCATTCGTCTTTTTCAGTACCTGCTGGCGATGGACAAGCATGCCAACAACATGCCGGCCCCTCAGAATCCTAAAGCCAACGAATGGAATTTCTGGTGGGACAAAGATTCCGTCGTGGTTCCTGACGAAGCGCAGTTTGAAAGACTTAAGGCGGCGTTCGGTATGAAGATGACTCGGGAAGAGTATCTTGAAATGGTGAAGACTGAAGAGACAGCGGCCATCGAACGATTGAAAGCTATTCAGACCGAACATCCGGGGACACCGTGGGCACGACGTGCCGAAACGGAGATTAGCTGGGGCTTTGGTTTCCGAGTTGGCGATCGACACTGGGACGTTTCCGGCCGACGTGCTGAAGCCGCCAAACGATTGCCGAACCTGTAAAAGAAACGTGTAAGAATCCCCGGACCGTAACTCCGGGGATTTTTTTATGCATTGGAACGGTCTCGGACTATTATCCGGTTCGAATCAAGTGGAGACGAGGCCTGTTGACAGTTCCCTGAGACTCACTTGTCACACCCTGCAGGAAAGCTTGATCGCTTTGAAAGTCAATTGAGTGGCAGAGGAACTGTTTGATGTCGTCGATGCCCTGGACGAAGTGATTGAGACGTTACCTCGATCTGAGGTTCATCGTCGCAAGCTGCTGCATCGTGCCATTCATGTTTTTGTGTTTCGCTCCGACGGAGCAATGCTGATTCACAAACGCTCGCCAACAAAGGAAGAATTCCCTTCTGTCTGGACGTCTTCCTGCTCCGGTCATGTGAGTGCTGGGGAAACGTATGACGAGACCGCTCCTCGCGAGATGTTTGAAGAGCTTGGAATAGCAGCAGCAGTGACTCTCGTCCGAAAATTTGATGCGTGCCCGGAAACGTCGCATGAGTTCACAGTGTTGTACACCGCGAACTCCGATGAGCCGATTCTTCCGGATGCTCAGGAAATGACCGAGATTCGCTGGATGATGCCCACAGGGATTGAGGAATGGACCCAGCGAGCCCCGGAAGATTTCTCTCCCGCATTCCTGTTGTTGTTCAGAGCGTTTCGTGGTCTCTGACTTGTTGTTGAGGCAATCCGGCTGAGATACAATGCTCTGGCAGCGATCGGTCAGCAGAATCACCTGCCAACATCATTCCGAATCGCTTGATTGAGCACTCCAGCGACTGGATCCGCTATGAACCCACTTCAAGTTCAGGACATTTTGAATCGTCGAATCTTCCTGAAGCATGGCTCCACGGCCATCGGTGGAGCTGCGTTGGCGGCACTGATGAATCAGCCCGGGCAGCAACTGTCGGCTGCAGATGCCAACGTGCAGAAGTTTCCGACTCATGAGGCGAAAGCGAAGCGAATTATCTATTTGTTTCAGTCGGGTGCTCCATCACAGATGGATCTGTTCGATCCGAAGCCCCAGATGAAAAACCATCACGGCGAAGACTTGCCGGAGTCCATTCGTCAGGGCCAGCGACTAACGACGATGACCAGCGGACAGGCCAAATTTCCAGTTGCACCGTCGGTATTTGATTTCGCTCAGCATGGAAATTCGGGAATGTGGTTCAGCAACGCGCTGACTCATATGCCGACAATCGCCGACAAGTTCTGCATGATTCGTTCCATGCATACGGAAGCAATCAACCATGACCCGGCCATTACATTCTGTCAGACGGGTTCTCAGCTGGCGGGACGCCCCAGCATTGGTTCATGGGTGAGCTATGGATTGGGCAGCGAGAATGCCAATTTGCCTTCGTACGTGGTCCTCACCTCGTTTGGGAGCGGTCGGCCGGATGATCAGCCGCTGTATGATCGGCTGTGGGGATCCGGTTTTCTGCCCTCAAAGCATCAGGGCGTGAAGTTTCGAAACCAAGGCGATGCAGTTCTGTTTCTCAGCAATCCTCCCGGGATCTCTGCTCAGGTTCGACGCAGCACACTCGATCGTCTGGGTGCATTGAATCAACAGCATTTTGAAACGGTCGGAGATCCGGAAATCCAAACTCGGATTGCGCAATACGAAATGGCATTTCGCATGCAGACCAGCGTGCCCGAACTGCTGGATGTCAGTGGCGAACCGAAGCACGTACTGGAAAGTTACGGCCCTGATGTAATGCGCCCCGGAAGCTATGCGGCCAACTGCTTACTGGCTCGAAGACTGGCCGAGCGCGATGTACGGTTCGTGCAGTTATTCCACATGGGCTGGGATCATCATGGCGGCTTACCGAATGCCCTGCGTGGACAGGTCAAGGATACGGATCAAGCGACAACAGCACTGATCAACGATCTGGATCAACGTGGACTTTTGAAAGACACATTGATCATTTGGGGCGGCGAATTTGGGCGCACGATCTATTCTCAGGGCTCATTAAGCGAAACCGACTACGGGCGAGACCATCATCCACGATGCTTCACGATGCTCATGGCAGGAGCCGGCATTCGCGCCGGATTAACTCATGGTGAAACGGACGAATACTGCTACAACATTGTTCGCGATCCTGTCCATGTGCATGACCTGAACGCCACGATTCTGCATCTGCTGGGTGTTGACCACAAGCAATTGACATTCAAGTATCAGGGCAGAGATTTCCGGCTCACCGATATTCACGGAGAGCTTGTGAAGCCAGTGCTTTCCTAATCATCAAAAACGTGCAGGTCTGGGCACCGCAGGGGCTTCCAAGACGGGCTCAGAGACGGAGTTGCTGAGAATTTGATCGTCGAGAACATACCTGAAATGCGAATCCGACGCATAATTCGCCGGGAATTCCGTGAAGGTGGGAGTCTTCTCTGGAAAATCGGCCGTTTCTTTGTATCGTGCCGCCTCCCTCGCGTGTCGAGGGAAAACAAGGGAAACCGGATTTTGTCCGGCGTCCTGATGAATCGGTAGCTCAGTTGGTAGAGCAACGGACTTTAAATAGGAGTGCCCCGGTCGGAAGGCTGGAGGTAGAACCGCACCATATGCTGGAACCCCCTGAGAGCCGTCAGTACGCGAAAGCGTGACAATCTGACGGATTGGGCAATCAGCAGGAAACCTTGTCAGATGTTGCTTCTGGAGAACTCGTAAAGGGTTCAGCAGACATAACAAGTGACAGGGGCTCCTCAGAGACTTGACGTGTGGCTCCCGTTTCGGGAGATGGTAAAGTCCAGACCGCAACAGTTAGAAATGGCTGGTGAAAGCCAGTGCGGCAGGTTAATCCGTAGGTCGCGGGTTCAAGTCCCGCCCGGTTCACTAAAAGCCACCCGTTTTGCGGGTGGCTTTTTTGTTTTCAGGCGACGTCGAATTAAGGATTCTGCGCGACCGTGGCCTTTGGAATCTCATCACACATCTGCAGCGCAAGCAACGGATAGGCCGTCCCGCTGTAAGTAATAAAGTGCCAAGTGTCCGTGTTCAGAGATCGAGTCCACCAGCGTCCGGATTCGCGCTGATTGGCCTTGAGCCATGCGATGCCTTTCTGCACGCGAGGATCATCCGCACCAATCCCTGCTTCGCGAAGAACAATCACAGCCAAGCCTGTCATATGACCGTCGCTGGGAGGATCCGCGAATTCTGGTTCCGCCTTGAGCTTGGGGGCTCGATTTCCGGAGCCCCATGTTTCGGGAGCCGCGAACGTTCGAATCGACCAACCGCCATCCGCTCGTTGATGTTTGGCCAGCGCGTCAATCAATTCCTGCTTCTGCTCAGCACTTAACAGATCCGTCATGCGACTATTGGCCCACAACAGCAATGTGCGACTGTAATCATGGGCCGGCTTTTCCGTACGCAGGTAGTTCTTCAGCTTTTCAATTCCCGCTTTGAGAGCCGCATTGTCAGAGGCTTCTGCTTTCTGCAACCAGCCGGGAGCCGTCGCCGCAGCCATCGCGGCGACAGTGGCTTCGTGGTACGCGTCAGATTCAAACGGGGGCCAGCAGTCGAGTGATCCCCATGTCCCGTTCTCCGTCTGAATGGAGAACATGAGTTCAAGAGACTTTTCCGTCTCCGGAGACAACTGCTTTGCCACATGAGCGTCCCACTCTGACAGTCCGGCCGCGATGTAAATAATCTGAGCAGGCCGGGTTGACTGCTTAAGTCGGTCCAGCTTTTCTTCCTGAAGCTTTGACAGAGTTGTTAGAAAGAACTGGCGAGTGTCCTCCGGAGGCTGTCCCAGCGAAGCGCTGAGTGCGGGACGAGTAACCATGTAAGTGCCGTTGGTGTGGCAACTGACGCACTTCCGCTCACCGCTCCAGGCGAGCGAACCCTGCTCCAGATAGGTTTTGGCGAGGTCCACAGACACGGCGTCACGCTTGGGTTCTTCAGCAGATGGCCTGGGGATTGTGATCTGCTCAAACTTGTACTGGTAGTCGTCAGCCGCAGCGCGATTCAACGACAGAAGGAGGCACAGCGCTGACAGAGGGGAACCGTAACGCACGAGTTTCGTGAAAGCAGTCTTTGGATTCATCGCAGACCCTTCGTAAAAAAGTGACAGAGAATCGTAGGCGGAAAGAGGGAATTCGCCGTTGATGGGCGGGGGCAGGCGGGAGATTACAAGCGGCGGTTTTTCAGAAGTCAGCTCCAGCAGGCAGCAATTCCTGCCGGTCCGCGTGGCGGATTCACGGATTGGAACCAAAAGCTGTATCGATCACAACGATTCTGTGCAATCTACTACCCAAATCCGTCGATGGATACACAGGACGAATGGGACGCGCCGAATTCAGGCACCTTCGTCATCGGGAGCCATCTGGCCAGCCGAACTGTCACTGCTGAACTAAGGTAGACAACCGTGAAGACATCCTCAGGACGACCCGGACTTCTGCTGTCACTTGCCGCTGCTGTAGCCTCAAGTGCGCTCTTCACCGGCTGCCAGACCACGATTGGTGGGCAGACGCTGCCATCACCAGACTATCTGACGGACGATGTGCAGTACTTCCCGGCCGGGCCAGAGAATAAGCTGACGAATCAAATCGAAGCCGCCAAGAAGCAGGCTGCCGAAAAGAAAAAGATAGAACAGGGCTTCTAAGCCTGATCTCGATCGCTCTCTTCGTGACTGGGATTAGAAATTCCATCAGGAACCATGAACTGGGGCACGCTGCTTTGTTTGAAAGCAGTGTGCCCCTTTTCGTTTTGAGAAAAGTCGGGGCAAACAATGAGCAGCAAATCGAAAAAGACCTGGGCCGAAAAACTGCAGAACAGTAACGGCTTGCCGAGCGTAAAGAAGCTCAACGAGAAACTCTCCAGACGTCTCAAAGCGAACACGATGGTGATCCCGGCACCACTTGAAGTCGACGCGATCATGAAAACTGTGCGCAAGGGAAAGTTGCTGACGACGGATGAGATTCGAAAGCAGCTCGCCAGGGAACACTCAGCAGATATCACTTGTCCACTGACCACCGGTATCTTCGCGTGTATTGCTGCTCACGCGGCCGATGAAGCCGAACGGGACGGAAAGAAGCGAATTACCCCATACTGGAGAACTCTGAAATCCGGCGGGGAGCTCAACGTAAAATTCCCCGGCGGTATTGAGAACCTTCGTCAACGACTGGAAGCTGAAGGTCATACAGTCATTGAACGCGGGAAACGATTCTTTGTGGAATCTCTGCTGCCCACCAGCAAAGGTCGACCAGCGTCATCAAAGTAAGATGCTCCGGCGCACAACCAGTCTTGTCAATTAGCCGAACAGCTCCATGATCGGTTTGCCCGTCGTCAGAGAACGAGAAATCCCACTGGCGTCCAATGGATCATTGATCGGAATATCCAGCGCGTGATAAATCGTCGCGGCCAGTTCTTCGGGGCGAACGGGCTTGCTTGTTGGATGCTCACCGTACTTGTTCGACTTGCCGTAAACCTGTCCGCCAGCGATGCCTGCTCCGGCGATGATTGACGAAAAGCACTGAGGCCAGTGCTGTCGGCCCGGTGGATCCTGCTTTAATACGTACGGCGTGCGTCCGAATTCGCCTGTCACCACCAACAACGTGTTGTCCAACAGACCACGCTCTTTGAGGTCGGAAATCAGGGCTGACAGGGCCTGATCCAGTCGCGGCAGACAGAATCCCATGCCATACGAACCATTTCCAAAGGCATTGCCCATGCCCATATTCCCGCCATGCATATCCCAACTGCTGCTCGGTGGGCCGGCTTTGTCGTGTTCAGCCTGACCAGTCCAGCCATTAACCGTCACAAAGCGAACCCCGGCTTCGACCATGCGGCGAGCCAGCAACAGATTCTGACCAAGCGGATGCATGCCGTATCGTTCACGAACTTCGATTGGTTCACGAGTCAAATCGAAGGCCAGGCGTCCTTCTGATCTGGTCATCGCATCATAGGTTTTTTCGCGGAGATCGGACCAGTCCTTCACCTGCTTGTCTCTGTCCAGCCGGCTGGAGTCCAGACGACTCAGTAGCCACTTGCGATCGCCGAAACGTTTTTCATCGTACGTATCATAAATCTGCGGGGGCTTGAAATCAGGCATTGCCGGATGGTTCGTTTCCGAGCCCACAAACACCGGCGCGTAGGCCGAACCGAGATAGCCGCCCAGCCCGATATTCGGAGCACAAAAAACGGGGGGCCCCACACACTTGATCAGCCAGGCATTCGAAACAAAGTTGCGAGTGCTTGGTTTATGCTTCGCCACAAATGAACCAAGATAAGGTTTCTCGTCAGAGACGCCCTGCTGCACGCGTTTTTCTGATTGTCCACTGAGCAGATTGTGCATCGCATCAAAGTGGTTACTGATCGAACCTGGATGAGACATCGAATTGATCAGAGTAAAATGATCCGTCAGCTTCGCAAGATGAGTATGCATCTCATTGATCTGCATGCCCGGCACTTTGGTCGCGATCGGCTGATAGGGTCCTCGATAATCCAGCGGAGCTTCCGGCTTCATGTCCCATGTATCAACATGGCTTGGGCCACCGCAGAGCAAAACAAAGATACAGGATTTCTCTGCCGCGACGGCCTTCCCCGAAGCGTCAACCTTGTCGGCCCCCATCACAACGCCTGGCATCCCGAGACTCATTGTCCCCAGCCCACTCGCGATCAATGCTTGACGCCGATTCAACTGGAATTCATTCATGCGAAGTCCCCAAACTGAAAGCGTTGACTTGAATGAGAAGGCCTGCGTCAGATCGCAGGTCGGACAGAATCTCTGGGCTGAGCGAATTGAGGTCTGTTTCGCTTCAAAGCATAACACCCGGAACTTCGCTCGGTAAGTGTATTCTGCCGTTTCACGAATCCCGACCAGAATACCGACCTCACCTTGCGGTACCGTGTCGAGGACGGAAACGCGGAAACATAAGCACCAAAAGAGTGCAGACCAGCCTCTCGGCATCACTCAAAGACGACACCCTGCGGCGTTGCCGCGGAACTGCTGGTCGACTGAGCTTCCTTATTGTGGCTCAGATCACAGCCTTTGAATTGCAGTCCGTTGATCCAGTCCTTCATGCGGACTCCAGTATCAAAGTCCTTGATCGTGACATCGTGCAGTTTCACTCCTGAAACGGCCGTGATGAACATCCCCATTGATTTTGGCGATCCGTCGCCAGCCAGTTGAGTGTTACGAATCACGACTCCATCGAGCCCCGGTTGAGCAGGATCCAGTTGCATCTGATAGCGATGCGACAGACTGGCACGATAAACGTTGTCAGATAAACCATTCAGAACTATGCCGATGCGAAAGGCTTTATCGATGGTGAGCCCGTCGATTTCGTAACCAGTATGGGCCAGCGATCGGAGCTCTTTCGGAGCGAATTCGAAACCGCAGTCTCCGCCAAAGATGGCAACACCGGCTGCTGCGGATGCGACATGCACCTTATGAATGCGAATGTTGTAACAGGCCGAGCATCGAACTCCGGCATCGTTGGCATCCACGTTTCGGGTCAGGCTTCCGATCGTGATATCCTCGACCAGAATGTCATGAGGATGTGTGGAATAGATCTCGTGCTTTTCCCACAGTTCGCGCATGAGTGGAATTGTCTCGTCGGCTGTGGTCATCTTTCCGACGCTGCCCCAGTCCATGCCGATTCCCAGTAACGCTTCTTTGGAATCCAGAATATGAACTCGCCGAATTACGCCGAAGCACCCTTCCGACATCACTTGAATCGCGGACGCCGCGAAGGGCTGGTCGATCGTCATGTCTTCGATGGACCAGTGTTCAATCTTCGAAAAGTAACCAGGCTTATCGGGAGTTCCTCCGTCATCGTACGGAGCACCTATGCTGATAGCAGAATGCCAGATTCCCTGTGAGCCTTTGTTCTCACTGCGAACAACACGAATGGTGCCATTGCGAATCCCGGAATGGTTCGAAAGACGCACGCCATGCGAATTGGAGCGAAGATCCAGCAGCAGCGTTGCGCCGTTGAGATCCAGAATGATGCCTTCCGGAATCAGCAGAGCATGTCGCGAAATCTCATCACCGACTTTTGACTCCTGCACCAGGCACGTCAGTTCGGCTGACTGCCGGACTCGCAAGGTGCAGGGAGTTTTCGCATTCTTGTTTAACGCGAGTTGCAGATCTGAGCCGTTAATCACATCAACGACTTTTAAAGAACCTTGTTCTGATTCGTCTGCCACGCAAATCGTGGAGCCCGGGATCACACAAAGTGCAATAATAAACGCGCGCAGCACTCCGATTGTCATTGCCGTGATCGACCGCATGGATTCTAAACCTCGCCAGAGACAAGAAGCTTCTTTGGCGGGTATTCATCCAGTACGCGCCACTTTCAGCATATCCATCAGGAATAAAGATGGAAACCGCGTGCGTCACTGCATGCTGTGATAATGCCACGAATGTCGGTTATTCATTGGCCCGAATCAGAAAATTATGGAACGACCAGTTTAGATATCGGAATGCACAATCTATTCGAGAACGGAGACTCTGCATGGCAACAAACAAACTGAAACGGACAGAACTGGACGTGTTGAATCATGCAACGGAATGCCCGCGAACGATGGCCCATACTCCTCGGTTACGGATGGTGCAGAGAGTCAAATCCGCCAAAGCCTGGCTGCAGAAGGTTAGCTGTCTACTTCGCAGCCGGGCTGACGAGTCGGCATTCTAAAAGTCCCAGGCGAGGCGAGTACCGAAGCCGTACGAGTCGCCACCGCCAGGTCCGGCCTGGGCATCTCGGACTGTGTAAATGTAGTTGTTCTGAATCTTGAGGTTTGGATTCAGGAACCAGTTCAGACCAAGAGTAACGTCTTCCAGAGTGCCTCCGTCCATGCCGGCGTCAACGAGATCAAGCTTGGAGTAACGAGCACCCACTTGCCACGC
>Ga0255094_1000327_pt1 | contig 26194 bp, 16 predicted proteins | sample Colum_Law_RepB_8_2_FD_188434 | JGI IMG/M metagenome (GOLD analysis project Ga0255094, IMG submission 188434) | Freshwater microbial communities from Columbia River, Oregon, United States - Colum_Law_RepB_8d | ecosystem: Environmental > Aquatic > Freshwater > River | place: USA: Oregon...
GGCGCCATGGGTTAAAGACAGGCTGGGGGTGACTCTGCCAGCGGAGTATCCGCTGGAGTCTTACCCGGGTTTTCCTGCGCCTATCGTGGTCAAAAGCCACCAGACCGCCCGTGTGGCCTGCGGCTTGGCCAGGTTCGGTTTGATTCCCGCTTGGGCCAAGGACGACAAGATCGCTCGCCACACCTACAACGCCCGTAGCGAGACGGCGGCCCACAAGCCCAGTTATCGAACAGCCTGGCGTCAGCGGCAATACGCCCTGGTGCTGGTTGATAACTTCTATGAACCCAGCTACGAGTCTGGCAAGGCGGTTCGCTGGAAGATTGAACTGGCCTCACGCGAGCCCTTCGGCATCGCTTGCTTGTGGGACCGCTGGACAAACCCGGCGTCCGGCGAACACGTGGTGAGCTTTTCCATGCTGACGGTGAATGCGGATGCGCATCCTGTGATGCGTCAGTTTCACCAGCCCGCCGACGAAAAGCGCACCCCGGTGATTCTGCCGCCACCTTTGTTCGACGCCTGGCTCAGCGCCGACACGGAGCAGGCCAGCGAGTTGATGACCTGGGCTACGATGCCTGAGTTGCGTGCCATGCCCTCGCCAAGAAAATGAGTGGATCTTACGCCTGCGATACTTGACGAATACGTCAGTTTCCCATGTCTCTTCTCGACCCCTCAGTCCTGGCCCGTCAGATCGATCCCGCATCGCTGGCAGCGCTGCCGCGCACCTCGGGTGTGTATATTTTCAAAGGCGATGGCACCTTGCCGCTCTACATCGGCAAGAGTGTCGACCTACGCAGCCGAGTACTGGCTCATCTGCGGGCCGCGGATGAGGCCGAGATGATGGCCCAAACCCGTCGGGTGGAGTTCATCGAGACGGCAGGGGAGCTGGGGGCTTTGTTGCTCGAGGCTCAACTCATCAAGCAGCAAAGTCCGCTGTTCAATATCCGCTTGCGACGCCTTCGACATCTCTGCTCCATCCGCCTCATCTCGCACAACGGTACGGTCAGGCCGGAAATTGCGTCCAGCAAGACGGTGGCACTGGGGCAAGCCGACGATCTCTATGGGTTGTTCAGTTCAGTTCACGCGGCACACAGCAAGCTGCGTGAATTGGCGGACTTGCATGGCTTGTGCCTAGGGCTTCTGGGTCTCGAGAAGATGGGCAAGCGTGGATGCTTTGGCCTGCAAGTCAAAACTTGCCTGGGGGCTTGCGTCGGCCTCGAGGACAGGCGTGCGCATGATCAGCGACTTCTCAGCGCATTGGCCGACCACAAGGTTCATGCCTGGCCTTATCCTGGAGCGGTCGATCTGGTGGAGCAACGGGACGACTGGATTCAGCGGCATCGAATTCAGCACTGGCGTTATCAGGGCACCTGGTGTTCCCGGTCGAACCACCACAGGGTTCATGAGCAACAAGGCTTTGACCTGGACACCTACAAGATATTGGTTAAACCCGTCTTGATGGGCACAATCAGGATGGAGTCTGTGTGATGGCGCAACATCCCCAGCGCCCGTCGCCAGCAACCTGGATGGCTTGCAGGGTACTATTCGTGGTGGGTATTGCTAGAACGACGTTCAATGAGGTGATCGATGAAGTTGGGTAAGACCTGGGTGGTATGGCTTTCCATGTTCTTGATGTGGGGCGCGCAAGCTGCCGGTATTGCAGATCAACTCAAAGGCCGCGACCATGTTCTGCTGATGCGCCACGCCTATGCACCGGGCGTGGGGGATCCCCCAGGCTACGTGTTGGAGCGTTGCGAAACCCAGCGCATTCTCAACCAGGAAGGTAAGAACCAGGCGGTGAGAATAGGCCGCTGGTTGCGTACCCAAGGCATTGAGAAAGCCCTGGTCTCGACGAGCCCCTGGTGCCGATGCAGGCAAACGGCCGAGCTGCTCAATGTCGGCCCAGTCACGATCGAACCGGCCTTGGCCTCATTTTTTAACGAACCCCAACTGGCTTCGGCTCGAAACACCCGTTTGCAATCGTTCATTGCTCACACGTTGAAATCCAAGGGGGATGAGGCGCTGATTCTGGTCACTCACCATGTCAACATCCTGGAGTTCATGGGGCAAAACATTGGCTCGGGCGACATGGTGCTTGCGCGAGTCAATCCGGATGGTCATCTGGTGGATTACAAGCTGTTTCGCAGCCCCTGAATCGCAGCGTCAGGGGTTGCAGTGGTCGCACCGTTCAGGCCTGGCGAACTGGGCCTCATGCGGGTCTTCGCGGTGATAGCCGCAAGCGGCACAGGACCAAAGCACTGATTTGGCTAGCCGCGTGGGCTGACCGCACCATTGGCAGGCAAGCCCAGGGGTGTGACCTGTGATGGTGAAGCCGGGGCTGGCGCAACGAGGACAGTAAGACTGAATTTTCTTGAGCAAATCGGCAGCGGCTTGCTGAATCATCTTTTGTCGGGTGGGGTTTCCAAATGCCCGCAGATCATGCTCCAGATAAACCTGGTGATTACGTGAAATTTGCTGGCTATCCAGGAACGCCTGCTGCAAGTCGTCCCAGCGATGCAGTCCCTTTTGAATTCTTGGATCGGTGGGGCTTTCCGGTCGAAGCGTCAGGTGGTGATCAGGAAAACCCGCTTCTAGGCAGAATTGTTCCAGCGCTTCAACGGATGAGACCATGCGCTGCAGGTGTCGGGCAGGCCCCTGAGCCACACCCACCACTTCCAGCGGGTGTTCATCATCCAGCCAGATCAGGACCTCGATATTCCAGGGCATGAGTCCACCAAACGGATCTGCACCGAAAGCCCCTTCGCTGGCGATGCCCAGCGAGACGCCGCAAAGCTCCATCCCAAGGCGAGCTTTGCGCCGGGCGGTGTCAATTTGTCCTTCAAGCCGTGTGACTTCCCCTGTGAAGGTGCCGAGCAAGTCAGTGTCGTAGCCAGTGGCTTGAACGATCTGACAGCCCAGCGCAGGTTCCAGGATCGGAGCGATCAGGGGCACTTTGCCATGCTGCGTCAAGCATGCCACGGTTTTGCCTTGATAGCGTTGAGGCATGGGTTATCCCAGAAATGTATGCGCCATGGACAAGTATGCAGGTATGCCGAGCAACAGGTTCAACGGAAACGTGATGCCCAGTGACAAGCCACAATACAAGGAGGAATTGGCTTCCGGAATCGCATACCGAAGCACCGCAGGCACGGCGATGTAGGAGGCACTCGCCGCCAACACCATCAGCAAGGTGGCGTCACCCACTGGCAGTCCCCACAACCAGGCCAGGCTCAACGCCAAACCAGCGTGAGTGACAGGCCCAAGCATGGCGTAAGCGATCAACCAGGGCGATGTACCCTTGAGTTGTGACAGATTTCTTGAGGCCATCAAACCCATGTCGAGCAGGAAGAACGCCAGCATACCCTTGAAGAGGTCGCCAGAAAAGGGTTTCATGGCCGCCTGACCCGATTCCCCCGTCATCAGACCAATCGCCATGGCCCCCAACAACAGCAACTGGGCCCCGTCGGTGAAGGACTCGTGCAAGACTTTTCCCAATGGGAAACTCGGGGGGGATGGCATCCGAGCTATCGCACAAGAGCCACCCGTTTGTAAGACCATCTGGGCATTGGACTCACGTTGTCTCAAGGCATTGGCCAGTATCACTGCCATGATGATGGCGGGAGACTCCATCAACGCCATGGCCGCGGCCATGTGGCCCCCGTAGGCAATCTCTTGATTTTCCAGGGTCTGCACGGCCGTGACAAAGGTTACCGCGCTGACCGATCCATAAGTCGCTGCAACGGCAGCCGCGTCGAATCCGGACAGGATGCGCTTGAGTATCGAGTAGCCCGCCAGGGGGATGATCACGGCAAGCCCGACGGCCGTGGCCAGGCCCGCCCCGACTTCAACCGTGAGGCCAGATTGCGCCAACGCAAATCCACCTTTCAGGCCCAAGGCCATCAGCAAGTACAAAGACAGAAAACGGGAAATGGCCGGTGGAATTTCCAGGTTGGATTTGATCGTGCCCGCCAGCACACCAAAGACAAAAAACAAAATCGCGGGATCAAGCAGGTTGTGCATCAGTTATCTCCAGGCCTCCATCGTAGGAGTGCCGAATGTATTTGTAAAATCGATTTTTTAATCAATATCCATAGGTAAAAATCTATGAATGTAACTTTTCGACAGCTCAGACTTTTCCTAGCGCTGGCTGAGACCGGCAGCGTGAGTGGTGCAGCCCGTGCCCTTCATGTGACACAGCCCACAGCCTCCATGCAGTTGAAGGAAATTGCCCTCTCCGTCGGTCTCCCCTTGTATGAGGTGATGGGTAAAAAAATCCATTTGACGGAAGTGGGGCAGGAACTGGCCGCCACGGCTCGGGCCTTGACCTTGACCTGGGAGGTCTTTGAGCAAAACGTCGATGCCATCAAAGGCTTGTCGCGAGGCAAGCTGCGCATCGCCGTGGTCAGTACCGCCAAGTATTTCATGCCGCGCTTGATTGGCAGCTTTTGCACACAGCACCCCTCCATTGATGTGTCACTGGAAATTCTGAACCGTGACGGTGTTGTGCAACGTCTGCGCGAGCGGCGAGATGACCTCTACATCATGTCGCAACCGCCCGTGGATATTGACCTGGTGGACGAAATCCTGATGCCCAACCCCATTGTGGTGATTGCGCCGCTGGCAGACCCGCTCGCTAAAAAGCGAGGCATCCCTTTGAAGGACTTGTCGGCACGCCGATTTATCCTGCGGGAGCCCGGATCGGGCACCCGCATGGCGGCTGATCAATATTTTCGTCAACGACGTTTCTCGCCGGATGTTCGGCTTGAATGGGGCAGCAATGAAGCTGTCAAGGAATCTGTCGCAGGAGGGCTTGGATTGGGCGTGATCTCACAGTATGCCTTGCACGGAATGAGCAAAGAGCACGGTGTCAGGGTGCTGGATGTGGACGGCTTTCCTCTGCCATCGGCCTGGCATGTGGTACATCACGCCAGCCAAAAACTCTCGCCGGTGGCGAGCGCCTTCAAGCAGCATCTGCAAAGGTCGATGGATGAACGTTAGTCATCCATACCTCTGCTGTTAATCAATAAAAAGCGAACATAAAATCAATTTAAATCTGCTTTTTATATACAGTCGCACACTCTAGACCTCTCTGAAATTTGCCCGTGTTGATTTGACACGGGGGCATTCAAGCAACAGATGATCTCTCGAATTGCAGTGTGTGGCGATGACAAAAGCAGCGATGGTGTGGCTGGTGATGGCCAGTGTTGCTGCACCCTTGTGGGCGGGGCAATCCTTGGGCGTGGTGGATAACGAGCCAGCGGGGCAAGAGTCTGTTGCCGTCATCACCCTCGATCAACTCACCCAAGTCGTCTTGAATCACAACCATGTACTCAGGGCTGCTCAATGGGGCATGGATGGGGCAAAGGCAGGGGTCAAGACGGCGTCGGCATTGCTCAATCCCAAAGTCGAGTTGCAGCAAGGGCAGTGGCAGCCCAGTGCCTTGAACCGCCAGTCCGTCCGCGCTTGGTCGATTGCTCAGCCGCTTGAAAACCCCACCGTTCGCAGCGCTCGAATTCAGGCGGCCGAATCGGGGTTGGTGGTCAGTGGACAGCAACTGGCCATGGCGAAAAACGACGTGGCTGCACTGGTCAGAACCCGAGCCTACGAAACGCTGCTGTACCAGTCCGAGGTTGAGACCGCGGCTGAAACACTGGCGCTCTTGCACCAGGTCCGGGAACGGATCCGGGTCCGTGTGGCTACGGGAGAGGCTGCGCGGTATGAATTGATCAAGGCGGATGCAGAAGTCATCCATGCCAGGGAACGACAGCAATCGTCACAGCTTCTGGCCCAGCAGGCATGGCTGGATATCAACCGACTGGCCGCTGGACAACTGCCGATGCGATGGAAATTGGCAGCCACTTTCCATGACGACGTTGAGGCTGCCGACCTGGTTCAGTTGCAGGCCCAGGCAGACCAGAACAATCCTGAATTGATCAACCTCAAGCATGAGTTGGAGCGCGCGCAGGCCCAATTGCGCCTGGTTCAGGCAGGTCGTTGGCCCGAATCGTGAAATCCGTGCCCGGTGCCGTGGTGACCATCTATTTTTTATTGTTCATGCTGCTCAACTCCCTGCGATTGGCATCGCTGATTATCCTGGTCCTTCCGTTGGCATCAATTGGCGGTGTCGTGGGCCTGTTCGTCACGGGTGAATATCTCAGCGTCCCAGCCTCGGTGGGCTTCATCGCCTTGTGGGGTATTGCGGTACTGAATGGAGTTGTGCTGGTCAGCTGTATTCGCAAGCTCCGCGAAGAGGGCCTGGAAGTGGCTGCTGCGGTGCGAGAGGGGTGTGTGCAGCGATTCAGGCTGGTGATGATGACCGCTACCGTGGCCTTGTTGGGGTTGGTACCCTTCTTGTTTGCACAAGGGCCGGGCTCGGAGGTTCAGCGGCCCTTGGCCGTGGTGGTCATTGGTGGGCTGATCACTTCCACCTTGCCCACACTGGTCGTGGTACCCGTGTTGTACCGTTGGTTTGATGTCGCCCCTTCTGCAACCTGACTCGGACTGTAGACATGAGCAATCTGAATTACCGCCATTTGGTTTATTTTTGGGTGGTGGCCAAGGAAGGAAGCATGGCGCGGGCGGCCCAGCGCTTGGACATGGCCATACAAACCATCAGCGTACAGGTCAGGGAGCTGGAAAAATCCTTGGGGCATCAATGAAGGCGAGTTCGAACAGTTGATGGCAGAACTGGCCTTACACCACCTCGATCTGGTGTTGGCGGGGCAAAGTGCCCCGCCCAATCCAAACCTTCGGCTCTCCAGTCGACTGCTGATGTCGTCTGAGGTCTATTGGTACGGGCCCTCGACATGGGTCACCGCAAAAAACCGCAAGAATTTTCCGGCTTGTCTCAATGAATTGCCGGTACTCATCCCCACGCGGCACGCACCGATTCGCGCTGCGCTCGACCGATGGATCAGTTCGCATGCGCTGACCCCCATTATCGTGGGGGAATTCGAGGACAGTGCACTGATGTCCTTGTTTTCCGGGCGAGGCATGGGTGTGCTCCCGATCAGTGGCTTGGGCGCGCAGGATTTGGCACTGATGCCTGGCATGCAAGCCCTGGGGCAAACCGATGTGATGGAGGATATCTACGTCATCCACTCGAATCGCGGACGGCACCATCCGTTGGTGCAAAAAATCCTACAGGGCGATTCATTGTGACTTCGAAAAATCCGAAGTTATGATCGCGGAATCTCTACAAAAATTATGGAAATCCCCATTGCCAGCCGGCGGCCGATCCTGTAAATTAGCTGATGAAGGGGAGTAGCTCCCGCTCTGGCTGATTCGGTCTTTCACAAGACTGCAGCCAAAGCGACAACATATCGTCAATTCGAAGAGTTTCTTCCGGTCTGTTGGGTAACATAATCATAACTCCATGCTGAGCAAGACCTTCGATAGGTTGCCTGTTTCAGGCACATCGAAGTGCTTTGCACGTTGCCATCACTGGGCGTGATGGAGTGTTCACATCGCGTGTGTCCGAACCAGGTTGAAAAAACGTTCAACCAGGAGTTCTAATGGAGCTTTTTTCCACCCCATGGTGGTCGGCCTTGCTGGCGATCATCCTCATTGACCTCGTACTGGCCGGTGACAACGCGATCGTGATTGCGTTGGCGGCCAGAAACCTCCCCCCTCATCTGCAAAAGAAGGCCGTTTTCTGGGGAACGGTCGGTGCCATAGCTGTGCGATCCCTCATGACCATCGGCGTGGTCTGGTTGCTGAAGATCCCCGGCCTGATGCTCGCGGGCGGCGTAGGCCTGCTGTGGATCGCTTACCGATTGTTGGCGGACACCTCGAGCGATAGCCATGATGGACCTGCTGTGACCTCTTTCTGGGGTGCCATGAAGGTGATTGTGATTGCCGACGCGCTGATGGGCATCGATAACGTACTGGGTGTCGCTGGTGCCGCTCATGGGGCTATTGAACTCGTGGTGATTGGCCTGCTGGTCAGTGTCCCGATCGTGGTTCTGGGCAGTTCGTTCGTGCTGCATCTGATCGAGCGCTTCCCGGTGATCATCAAATTGGGGGCAGCTGTATTGGCTTTCACCGCCGCCAAGATGATTGTGAGTGAGCCCTTGCTGGATCCTTTGTATGATCCTGAGGGTGCCATGCATGAAGTTGCACGCATTGGCACCTATGTGGTGGCGATCGTCGGTGTTCTGGGATTGGGGTGGTGGAGCGCACGGCGTACACACGACGGCGCTGAAAAATCCTCCTAGCGGGTGTCTTGAGTGCTGTGATTATTCATACTTCAAAGGAAGTCTGCATCATGGAAAAAATCATCGTGGTTGTGAATAACGCCGAGTACGCCATGCAAATGGTGGCGCCGATGAAAAACGACGCTCTTCCCACCGAATGGGTTTTGTTGGTCTGCCCACCCAAGTTCACTCGGCACGTGGGCCGTTGGGTGAGCCGACAGTCTTTGAAAGCGTGGCGCAACCAGTGGGCACAAGAGCTGATCGCGATGGTCAAGCCCGTCATCACCTTGGGGGGCGATACGCTCCAGTGGCGATGCAGCCAAGGCCCGCTGCCCGACGAGATCAGTCGCATGCAACAGGAGTTTGACACGCATCGGGTCTTGGATGCCAGGCGGCTCAAGTTGGGCGAGCATCAGCAGCCTGTGAGTGAGTCCCAACCCGTGACTTCCAACAACAATTGGTCCGTGCCTAGCGGTGTGGCGGTGATGGGGGCCATGATGATCGCGGCCTCTGAGTGAGGGGCTGTGGGGTAGGTTCGAGGGCAGTCAGATGCCTTCGGACCCGCTCAATGCTGATGGGAGGTGTTCATCAGCTTGTCGATGAGTGCCAGCGCCAAAGCACTCAACAAGAAAATGGTGTGGATGATGGTTTGCCACATCACGGCGTGTTCGCTGTAGTTCGAGACATTGATGAAGGTCTTGAGCAAGTGGATAGAGGAAATGCCGATGATGGCCGCCGCCAGTTTTATCTTGAGCACGGAGGCGTTCACATGATCCAGCCATTCGGGCTGATCAGGGTGATTGTCCAAAGAGACACGGGATACAAAGGTGTCATAGCCGCCGATGATCACCATGATCAGCAGATTGGAAATCATCACCACGTCGATCAGACCCAGCACCACCAACATGACAATGGATTCGTTGAGTTCGGTGATGGGGGCGTCAGAGCGGTATCCAATGCCCTTGACCAAAGATTCCAGAGCACCTGGGTGCCCCATCACGGCTTCTACCAAATGCACCAACTCGTGCCAGAACTGGAATACATATATGACCTGCGCCACCACCAAGCCGAGGTACAAGGGGAGCTGAATCCAGCGGCTGGCAAACAGAAAACGTGACAGTTGTTGCATCAGGGACCTCACAGGTTCTCCAGGTTCGAGAGAGTTCGAACACTGAAAGATTTCAATTCTTGCAGGGTTTGTTCAGGCATTCGTTTCAGCTGGTGGTAAACCACGCCTAACCTGGGGTTTGTCTGGAAATGTGATCGGTGCCGGTCAAAAAAGTCCCAGTAGAGGGCATTGAACGGGCACGCGTCGTCGCTGGTTCTGGCCTTGACATCATAGTGGCAGGTTTTGCAGTGATCTCCCATGCGATGAATATAGGCGGCACTGCTCACATAGGGTTTGGTTGCCAACAACCCGCCGTCAGCCCACTGACTCATGCCCAGGGTGTTGGGCGCTTCTACCCATTCAAACGCATCGATGTAAATGCCCAGGTACCAGCGGTGCAGTTCCTGCGGATCCAGTCCGGCCAGCAGCGCAAAATTCCCGATCACCATCAGTCGCTGGATGTGATGCGCATAGCCATGCGTCAGTGACTGCCCCAAAGCGCTGGCCACGCAGGCCATCTGCGTCTGCCCGTTCCAGAACCAGTGCGGCAAGGGGCGTGTGTGCGCCAATTCGTTGGACGTGGTGTAGCGGGGCATGTGCGCCCAATACATTCCTCGCACGTATTCCCGCCATCCCAGGATTTGCCGGATGAAACCCTCTGCGGCGTGCAGCGGCACATGCCCCTCCTGCCAGGCAGTTTGCGCCCGCATCACCACCTCCCGCGGATTCAGCATCTTGGTGTTGAGCGCGAACGACAGCAAGGAATGAAACAGACGCCAGCTGTGCTGGGACAGGGCATCCTGGTAGTCGCCGAAGTGAGGCAGGCCCCGCTCGATGAAGTGGTCGAGTTGCTGCAAGGCCTCGGTTCTGTTAACGGGCCAGCGAAAGGCCGTGGCCTGCGATTCACCCAGGGTCTTGACCCCTGCAGACTCGATGATCTTCCACAAGGCGCTGTGGTCATGGCAAGGACGGGTGTCGGCTGGCTCGGCCGGTTGGCCGGGCCAGGACTTTCGGTTGTCAGCATCAAAATTCCACTGCCCGCCTTCTGGCTTGCCGTCTGGCGTCAACAGAATCTGGTGACGTCGTCGCTGGTGGCGATAGAAATTTTCCATCAGCCACTGTTTTTTTCCCAGAAACAGCTGCTGGGCCTCGTCACGCTCGGTAAAAAAGTGCTCGCTGTCCACCATGCGCACAGTGACAGGGCTGGGTGGCACCCAGTTGCGCAAGGCTTGGTCCAGCCGCCATTCGTCAGGCGCCTGGTACTCGACGGCGTTGACCTTGTAGTGCTGAACCAGTGCATCCAGGTTCATCACCACATCCTGGCGATTGCTGTCGTGGTCGATGCTGATGTAGCGCACCCGATGTCCGTTGACTTTGAGTTGCTGCGCAAAGTCGCGCATGGCAGCAAAGAGGCCCAAGACTTTTTGCGCATGATGAAGCACATAGTCGGTTTCCGAGCGCACTTCCATCAAGACATAGATAACGTCGGGTTGGACTGCATGAAACCAGCTGTGTTGCGGGTTGAGTTGATCGCCCAAGATGAGGCGTAGGCAGGGGCGATGTTCAGCGATCATGGAGGATATTTACGGGTTGTACTTCACTCCGGCGTGGGTCATGTCGACTATTTCGTGGCTTTTCGAGTAAGTTCAGACGTTTTTTGGGCGCGGGATTTTTTGGCTGGTTTGAGCAACTGTAAACATTCGAGGAAACTGTCGGCCATGAGGTGAGGTCGGCCGTGAAATAGCTTCTTGACCTTTTCTTCTCCAGTCAATTGTTTTCTCAACGCATAGCGCTCTTGATGGTTATTGGCCAGGCGAACAGCCGCCTTCACATATTCATCGACCGAATGGGTAATCAGCCAATCGGGTAGCTCGAGTCGTCGAAAAAGACCTTCATCAATATGTTCGTGTACTTCAGGACCGGATTTACAGACACCAATCAAACCCGCTGTGACAGTGTCGATGATGCCATTGGTGTTGCCAAATGGGAATGGATTGATAAACATGTCACAACCTGCAATCACATCCATGTAAGCGCTGTAATGCTGGTGTGGAAATACAGTGACGTGGGATCCCAAGTACTGATGAACCACGCGCCGTACGTTAGGAAGCGTCAACCCCTGTGCGTGGCCGATCAAAAATTGAAAATGTACAGGAACAGAGCTCTCACGGATGATTTGTGAACATGCTTGTAGAAACCTGGGGTTGAGCTTCATGGTCGTTGCACACATGGCGATCAGCACAACATCAGGCAGCAGGCGTGGCTGCGCAATGACCCTAAGACCTTCAGCTGCTGCGGAGGGGCGATAGGGCATTCCATCGCAGGGGAGTTTGAGCAATTTTTCACTGAAGCACTGATCGTTGCCAACATAGTCCTCTTCGACAACGACATAGTCAATGGCATCCGAATGGGTGGTTGCCGGATGTCCGAGGGCGATCATTTGCAGGGGGGCGATACGTAGATTCGTTAACCACATGGTCAAAGGAAACATGCCCACGCTGGGTATGTAGCAGATGTGGACATTTTTTGATTCGGCCACGCTTTGCACGAAGTGCAGTTGATCCATCAGGTTGTGGTGCCGAGGGATGATCACAAGCTCATCGAACACATCTCGAGTGATGGGATCCGTGCAGTCATCGTAAGCCACGGCAACCAGGTGAAATTTTTCTCGTGCGGCTTCAAGGGTGAGCGAGTGCGTTCGGTAGATCGAGTGGCCGCTGGTGAACCATTCCAGCACAACCATCAGAACAGGTTTTACTTGGATATTTCTTAAACGATTCAGAAGAACCCTTGGGGAGCTCTGTTGGAATCCGTTGGCCGCTAGTTTGCGGCGAATGAGCTGATTGATCGATTTTTTGATGTCATGCTTATCTGCGCGATCGGCATAGCTGCAATGCATGTAGAGATCGTGCATCACACTTACGGGCAGTAGTTCGATATCGGGTATGTGTTCCAACCGCTGACTCAGCCATGGAAGAATCATTTCACGTTTGCTGTGGGCCTCAGGCGAGCCTAGAAATCTCGGGGAAAGCAGGACCATGCACAGCCCCGCCGCCAGGACAGGATCGGCTTCCCACAAAGCATCCAGGTCTAGCGGAACCTCAGACTCTGGCGAATAAAGGAGGCAGAATTTCAGCAGGTCTGCTTGATTGATTTGCAAGTCATGAAGGTTGGATTTTTGATCACCCTCGCTCATATTGAGTGCACGCATCACATGATCGGCATTTCTAAAGGGTGTTGCTGCAAACAAGGTAGACAGCCATCGGTGGTGGCTGAGTATGTTTTGCCGCCATTCCGGCGCAAAGTACAAATTGTTGTCGGACAGCAAGCAGGAGGCAGCAGCAGCAGCACGGGTCCAGATATGCTGGTTTCGTTCGTGTTCGGACACCGAATGAAGCGGCGTTGCTTTGAACTGGTTCCCTACATTGCCATAATGAGTATCCAGGTCATGCAAAAGCGCGAGCAGTTCACGAACACCCATTTCTCGATCGCGACTGTAGGCCAGAGACTCGAATTTTTCTAGCGAAAACGCCATGGGCACTGCATTGCGGTAATGTGAATGCTCAGATTAAACGTCTAATTGACGTATGTGTCACAGGGCATCGGTTTTATTGTAATAATAAGTATTCATAATGGCTAATTTGCGTGTTTCTGCAGGAGTGTCAATTTCCATCAATCTCAAATACAAGCTAGCATGTTGAGAACCACCGCAAGATGATAAGCGACTTGTCATTGTGCCTATTTCGCTATGGAATTGAGTTGTCTGTTGTGACTGCTTTGGCTCTGTAACGCACCGTGAACAAAATCTACCGCGTTTTGTGGAGTAAGACCGCACAGGCTTTTGTCGCGGTAGCCGAAATCGCCAGGTCATCTGGCAAGGGCACCCAGAGTTTGTGTTTGTGCGGACCGGGGTGGGCTCACTTGTTGGTCAAACCAACTTTATTTTGCAGAGCCATTGCTCTTGCATTCATGACCGGGACTTTTGCTGATGCTCAAAGCGTTGCGCCAACACAATTGCCTGTAGGTGGCCAAGTCACTGCGGGATCTGCCAAGATCGTGCAGACCCACTCGGTTCTGGCCATTACGCAAAACACCGACAGAGCTGCGATCAATTGGCAAAGCTTCGATGTAGGCTCACAAGGCAAGGTCAACATCGCGCAGCCCTCGAGCAGCAGTGTGTTGTTGAACCGGATCATGGGGAACTCCGCCTCTCAAATATTTGGCCAGATCAATGCCAACGGGCAAGTGATCTTGTCAAATCCCGCCGGTATGTACTTCTCGCCAACTGCGGCAGTGGACGTAGGCTCATTCACTGCCACCACCCATGGCATCAGCGATGCAGACTTTATGGCCGGTGCCATGAAGTTCACTCGCCAGGGTACAACAGGAAAAATTGTCAATGAAGGCAGAATCAGCTCAGCCATGAGTGGGTATGTCGCCCTGCTTGCGCCCGAGGTACGAAACAGTGGCTTGGTCATGGCCAAGCTGGGGACGGCGGCGTTGGCATCCGGTGAGGTATTCGAACTTGAGTTCGATAAACAAAGCAGGCTAGCCAACATCTTGGTCACGCCGTCGACTATCGCTGCTCTGGTTGAGAACAGGCAAGCGGTTCATGCCCCAGGCGGAACGATCATTCTGTCAGCTCATGCGGCCCACCAACTGCAAAACGGTGTGGTAAAGAATTCGGGTACGGTGCAGGCTACCGGCGTTGTCAACCAAGGAGGGGTTATTCGGCTATCTGCCAGCCACCAAATTGTGAACACGGGCGCAATCCTGGCAGATGCCGCCACCAACAGTACCGCTGATGGTGGCACTATCATCCTAATGGCCAATCTGAACCATGCAGATAGCTCGGTCGAGGTGGGAGGCACCTTGTCGGCTAAATCTGGAGAGTCGGGTGGCAATGGTGGCTTCGTAGAAACCTCTGCTTCAACCGTCACGGTGCAACCCGGCACTCGAGTGGTGACTCTTTCGCCCATGGGTAAAACGGGTACCTGGCTGGTAGACCCCACAGACTTTTCCATCGACAGCGGTGCGGGAGCGCAGAGCGCCAGCAGTATTGGTGTGGATACATTACAAAACAACCTGGCGAACACCAGCGTCAGCATCAGCACCAACAATACGGTCGGCACCAACAGTGGTGACTTGAACGTCAATGCAAGCGTGAATTGGTCAGCTGGCACCACGTTGAGCCTATCTGCTTACCGCAACGTCAATGTGAATGCCGCCATCACAGCAACAGGTGCCAACAGTGGCGTCAACATGACGGCAAAAGTAGGGGGCATCAGTGGTTCCATTGTTTTGGGAGCCAATGTCTCAACTGTCGGCACACAAACTTTCAATGGTTCGGTAAGCCTGAATGCCAGCCAAGTGAGTGTGACTTCCTCTGGAGGTGGCGTGTCCATCTTGGGGGGCGTTGCCCCGGTGAGTGGTACCAGCAATTTCACCGTGGCTAGTGCGACTGATAGCAACATCACGGGCATCATCTCCGGAAGTACGAAATTGATCAAGGATGGCAATGGCACTATGGCCTTGCCTTCGGGCAACACTTATACCGGTGGCACTGTGCTGATGGGTGGCAAAATACGGTTGGATCATGCCAATGCCCTGGGCCCAGCCGGGCAGATCACCTTCTCGTGTGGCGGGTTGCAGTTCACAGCCAATAGCACGGTTGATTACTCCTCGCGCTTTGATACCTCGTCCACGCAGCCTTTCATCTTTGATACCAATGGCCAGACGGTCACCTTGGCAAATTTGCCCGCCGGGTCGGGCACGCTGACTAAAGCGGGTAGCGGTACGCTAAATATCACCAATGCCGCCACCCGTTTTTCTAACAGCACCGTAGGTGCGACGGTGATCAACGAAGGGGCCTTGACACTGAAGGTGACTCATCCCAACGCGATCGTCTCGCAGGCAGTAATCAGCGGACCTGGGACTCTGAATATTGAACCCAGCTCATCAACTGGCTTCAGTTCTAATATCACCACCAGCACGCACGTGTTGTTCAATACAGGTGGCGGATCGCTCGGCAGCTTCAACTTGGGCGAAATTAGAAATACAGCCGATATCACCCTGGACACCATGGTGGGTGTCAATGTCAGTGGCAGTCAAGGCTACTACGGCAACAATGTCACGCTCGCAAGCGGTGCGGCGGCGTCATTCACACAATGGGGGACTGGAGGTACCCTAACCTTATCAGGGCGGGATTCTGTCCACATACTGGCACCGATCAGGGTCAGTAACGCCAACAGCAGCATTGCAATCAAGACCAGTCAGAACACCTCATCTGGTGGAAATTCCGGTTACTACAACTTTGGCCTTGGATCTGGCGGATACAGCGGACGTATTGATTTCAGCGGAGATACCGGTCAACGATTTACCACACAAGACGGTAGCAACACCAGCAATCTCAAAACCTACACCTTCATTTCAAGCTTGGCTGCCTTACGGGCCTCATCAGCTTCTGCCAATTTGGCCTTGCTTGGAGATATTGACGCGCAAAGTTTCTTATTACCCGGTGTGACGGGACAGGACAACGGTCGCGGCGTGGGTAATCCTTATCCCTACACCACGATCCGTGAGGGCGTTTTCACCGGGACATTTGCCGGGTTGGGGCACACAATTTCAAACTTGAGCGTTCGTAGCAGTGGCACCTCCAACGCAGGTTTGTTCTCCCAACTGGGGGTGGGGGGAGTGGTGCAGGACTTGCGATTTGAACAAGCCAATATCACCGGCATCAATATGAACAGCCTGGGTACCGTGGCCGGCTATGCCAATGGCGCTAGCATCAGCGGCGTCATGGTGGCCAATGGCTCGGTGAATATCACGAGCAGTGGGTCTTGGGCGGGCGGCTTGGTGGGCTACACCGAAGGCGGCACCTTGCGTGATGTGTGGGTCTCGAACAACCCGATCACTGCAATTTCAAGTGGCGCAGGCGGCGTCATGGGCAGATCCTTAATGACTGCCTCCAATGTGCACAACCTGGGCAGTGATGTGCGATCCAATGGCGATCAGGTGGGGGGGTTGTTTGGACAGCGTTGGAATGGCTACAGCCTCAGTAGATCAGATGCCTCTGGCAATGTCACGGGCAATAATGCCGTAGGAGGTTTGGTTGGCTATAACTGGGGTAACGTCACCGAGGCCTATAACACCGGTCAAGTGACCGGTCGATCCAGTCAGGTGGGGGGGCTACTCGGATATACATACGGCGGTACCACGCTCACCAATGTCTCAGCCAGCGGTTCCGTCATCAACACGGGTAATGGATCCACCGGCGGTATGGTGGGTTACGCTTACCACTCGGTCAATCTGAGTAACGCCAATTACAGCGGCACCTCGGTCACGTCGTCTGGCAACAGTGAAGCGGTTGGTGGTCTGGTTGGCTATGCCAATGATGCAGTGACCATTTCAAATGCATCGGTCAGCAATGCTGCTGCTCGGATCAATATCAGTTCTACGGGGGCTACAGGCGGCCTGGTGGGATGGGTTCGCAATGGTGTCACGATCACGGACTCGTTTGTGTCAAATGCCAATATTTCAGGTGGAACCTATGTCGGCGGTTTGGTGGGTGAGCAACGACGCGGCGTGGTGCAAATCAACCGTTCCTATGCGGCGGGTGGGGGCAAGACCAACGTGATCGGCGGCAGTTTTGTTGGCGGGTTGGTCGGAGAGATGATTGGGGGTTACATCACAGATTCTTACTATGCTGGCAATATCACCGCGACCAGTAATTACGGCGGTATCGTGGGGTTTTTGAAGCCTGGCGCTTATCTGTCCAATACTTTTTATAACCTGGATACGTCACTGATCAATGGCTCCCCCACGTTGACCAGCGGGGGCCTCTACAACGCACAGTTTACGGATTGGGTCAACAGCAGTTTGACAGCAGTGCCCTCGCGTAATCTCTTGATTGGCAATTACTTCGATATCGACACTGATGGGTACTACACCATCAGCTCCAGCAACTCGGCCGGATCGCGCAATGATTTGAGCAACGTCATGGGGTTTTCACAAGGTCCTAGCAATGGCACTGCCAATGCCTATAAATTCAAGCTGACCTCTCATGTGGATGTTGCCAGCTCTACCACCAAATTTGTCCCCTACTTTGCCGCTGCCGAGTTCAAGGGCAATGGATTTGAGGTGAGTAATTTTTCCTGGAGTGCGCCCACTTCTAATGTGGGGTATCTGGGTTCTGTGCACAAAAGCACCATCAGTGGTCTGAAGGTGTACAGCACGCCCTACGAAACCAGCAGCAATGTGACGCTGGCAGTGAACGGACAGTATTACGTGGGTACTGCCATTGGATCCATGTACGGTGGTGTCATTTACGACTCATTAGCTGTGTTGGGGGGATCCACCAAAGGGTATGACAACACGGGTGGGTTCATGGGATATTTCTCAAATGGGGCAATAGGTAATATCAGCGCCACGCGTGCCACCTCAGTCACTGATGTCAGCAAAGCACAGGTGATCGGCTCAATGACATATTCAGTGGACGGAGACCAGTGGCAGGATTTGCGAGGCAACACGGGAGGGCTGGCTGGCTATCTGGGAGCCGTGTCTGCCAACCAACTCAATTCCAATCTGGAGGTGGCTGGAAGTGGCTATCGTACGGGGGGATTACTCGGCTATCTTTCAGTTGCTAATTACAGCCATGCATCGGTTATAGCCAACTCGGCCAGCAACCTGAGTGCAAGTGGTAATGTCACAAGCAACAACCAGCAGACGGGTGGATTGATTGGGCGGGCTTCGGGCTCAGCTAACACCTCGAGCAACTGGACAGCGTCAGGCAACGTAACTGGCACGGACATTCTGGGCGGTGTGGTCGGCAATTTAACCAGCGGCTCCTTTAGCAATTTGACGAGCACAATGGCGAGCGTCACATCGACCACTACTGGATCTACGGCAGGTGGATTGGCAGGTTACTCCTCTGGCATTGTGTTGAGTGATTCAAGTGCAGTTGCCAATATTTCAGCCACAGGCAATTACTCGGGCGGCTTAATCGGAAACTTGGACGGGGCCAACACCCTAACCAATGTCAGCGCCAACGGCAATGTATCTACCAGCAGTTACTACGTTGGAGGGTTGGTCGGTGGCTTGAATGGCAGCAGCCTAATCCGAAATGCGCGTTATATCGGTGGTTCAGTGACAGGTAACAGTTATGTCGGTGGACTCATTGGGTTAGCCAACAACTCATTGTCTGAATTTTACGGTTCATACGCCAGCACCAATATAACTGCCACAGGTGATTTTGTGGGCGGTTTAGGTGGCTATTTGGAAGGCAAGCTGGGTGACAGCAGTAATGCTTCGTCTTCGGCATATGGCAGCAGTAACAACCACAGCTATGCCGTCGGTAATGTGACGGGTCGATTTGACGTTGGTGGGTTGGTGGGGCGATTGGGCAGTACGGCTCAAGTGACGAATACCTATGCCAGTGTGAACGTCACAGCGAATGCCAATTTTGGGGGACTGATTGGCCATTATTCGCCGGGTGTGGAGGTGACGAATTCTCACTACAACATGGCGGGCGTTACCATCACCGCTTTTACCCCTCAGAGTCCAGCTGCTAGAGTTGTTCTCAATGACAGCAATGGTTTGCTGACCATTGGAGGCTTGTACGGGCCGCAATATACCGCCTGGTTCAATGCAGGCGCCTTGAATGGGCTGGCCAGTGGTGGCGCTAATGACGCAGCCTCTTACTTTGGTGCAGCAGATGCCAACGGATACTTTCGTATCAGCTCCTCACAACATGTCAAAGATTACTTGGGATTTGCCGACCAAAGTGCCTTGAAGTTTCGTCTGGATTCCCATCTAGACCTGTCATCAACGCCCGGGTTGTATGTTCCGTACGTGGCAGGCGAGTTGAAAGGAGATGGCAAGACGGTTAGTAATTTGCTGTTGAGTCAGAACACGTCCAACCTCGGTTTCATTGGCCATTTGCGTAATAACAGTACCCAGGCTGCAACAGGAATATCGCTGTCGAATTTGACGGTCAATGGTGCCGTAACGGGTGTGATGAATATCGGCTTGGTGGCGGGATCTGACTGGCAACGAAATCTCAGCAGTGTCAGTTCGTCGGGCGCAGCAACGGGCACTGATCTGTATTACTCGGACAAACTGGCGCCCAACATGGATGATCGAGGCGAAAACCACAACGGCTGGAGCAATGTGGGGGGCATTCTTGGCTACGGTTGGGGGCGGGACACGGGCAGTGCCAATAACCTTTTGTTCAATAACGTCAGCTCAGCAGCTCATGTGACTGGTGTGAATGTGGTCGGGGGTATGGCCGGCAATCTGCACTATGCCACGGTCAACACCACCACTACGACAGGGACAGTGACCAGTCTTGAAAAATCGAATATTGCTGTGTATCGAACCGGCGGATTGGTGGGGCAGTTGATCAAAACCAATTCCTTGCTTTCCAACAGTAATCATGCACAGGGTCTGGTCAAGGGTGTGGCCTATGTGGGTGGACTGGTAGGAGAAATGCAAGGCTATCTGGGTGAAACCGTGGTGAATGCAACGCCCACTTACTCCACATGGGTCAGCAGCAATGTTGAGGGCAGCAGCGAGCGCGTAGGAGGACTGGTGGGGCATTTGTCCTGGGGTGCATTGACCAACGCCCAGATGTCAGGAAACGTGACGGGATGGACGGTGTCCGGCGTGACGGGCTCTGCCGGCACTTTCACTGGCGGAGTGGGTGGCTACGTCAGTGGAAGTTTGAGTTACCTACGTGCCATCGGTGCAACAATCAAAGGAGGGCATCAGTCCGGTGGGCTGGTGGGCAGCTTGACGGGAACCATTGATAACTCCTATGCCACCAGCAATGTCAGCGGGACTTCCAGCTACATCGGTGGCTTGGTAGGCAATACCGCAAACTGGGTGCGAAATTCTTACGCAACCGGCCATGTCAGTGGTACAGATACGGTGGGCGGATTGGCGGGCTACGCTGATTGGGTATCTGACTCGTACGCAACTGGTAACGTGCTGGGGACCAGTACCGTAGGAGGGATGGTCGGCAATTTGTACCAGGCTTCAAGCTCTTATTCAACGGGCAATGTCACGGGCACTGGAAGTTCCGTCGGTGGCTTGGTTGGTAACCTCCGTAGCAACATCACCAATGTATGGACTTCCAGCAACGTCACCACCAGCGCTGGCGATGCGGTCGGCGGCTTTGTTGGCTATCTCGCCGGCGGAACTTTGAATAACGTCAGCGCATCCGGCTATGTGACATCCAGCAGTGGTTCCTATATCGGCGGTTTTGTGGGGAGAAATGCCGGTGGTGTTGTGAACAATGCGACTGCCTCGGGTTATGTTTATGGAGCGGATTCAACCACCCTTAACTATGTGGGTGGGTTTGTCGGCTGGAACCAGGCAACGATCACAACATCCAATGTCACCATTACTACGCCCAATCCGTTAAGCGGTGTGGGTGTCAGAGCCACCAGTCGTGTGGGAGGCTTTGCCGGACAAAATACGGGCACCATTACAAGTTCTCGGAGCAATACCTCGGTCAGTGCACGCAATGATTATGTCGGGGGATTTGTCGGTTTCATGACGGGAGGAACGATCAGCAATTCCGGGGCAGCCGGTACCGTGATGGGGCCTTATTCGGTGGGGGGGTTCGCAGGCTACCAAAACTCAGGCACGATTCAGGCCTCTTATGCCAACTCGGTCGTTGCCGCTGGAGATGCGTTGCTATCAGCCAGTACCAGCAAAGTGGGCGGCTTTATCGGCAGTTTTGACAACGGCACTGTCACCAGTTCAAGAGCGGCGGGAGCTGTATCGGGTTTGGGTGTCGTAGGCGGTTTTGTCGGTGCCATCAACAACAGCGCCTCCCTTAACACTTCCTACGCCACAGGGGCCGTCACTCAAACCAGCACCTCAACGGCTGGCACAGCGGGCGGTGTGGGAGGCTTCGCGGGTTATCTGGGAACTAACTTCACGGGTACAGTCAGTGATGTGTATGCAATGGGAGCCGTTACTGGAACCCAAAATGTCGGCGGATTGATAGGCTATGCCGATCGCGGTTCCATTACCAATGGTTATGCCACGGGCATGACCACATTCAACACGGCAATTCCTCCTGCTTCACCTTCCATCGGAGGCGTTATTGGTGGATTTAATACGACCTTGGGACGCGTCTCAGCGAGTAACCTCTACTGGAACACTGAAACATCGAATGTGTCGGCAAGTGGCGGCTTGGGCACTGGCTTGACGACTGCACAGTTTAAGGGGACGTTGTCGAATACCTCAGGATTCAATGGTTCCAATACCAACTGGGGTACCAGCGCTGGGATGTTTCCGTATTTGCAGATTTTCTATCCTACGCAACCACGGGCTATCGAAGGCATTGCCTATCTGAGTGACGGTTCCGTGGCCAAGCGTGCGCAGGTGGGCCAGTACACTGGCGGCACACTGTTGAATGGGGGCACAGCCTCGACGGGCGTGAACGGCTACTTTTACAGTGTTGTGGGTAGCAACACCCTGTTTGCGGATGCGGCTATTCCTGAGGGAATTGACAGTGTGACGGTGGACCCTGCTAGCAGGGGGAGTGGCTACAACAACACCCCCACGGTGAGCTTTGTGGGTGGTGGAGGGTCGGGAGCCACTGCCACTGCCAGTCGGGTCAACCCTCAGAATAACTTGACGACGACGTCGATCTACGCCATCAACATCACCTCCGCGGGCGGCGGTTACACGGCTGCCCCACGGCTGATCTTGACCAGTTCGGACAACAATCCGGTTGTGCCTGCCCTGAATGTAACCCTCAAGGTACCGCAGTTCAACACCACGCAATTAGCCACCGTACTCATGCTTGATGGCAATGTCACGGTCAACAGCACTGTGGCGGGTATGGCCTATACCGATCGTATTCTGTCGAACGACAGCAATGCCTACATCTACAAGGACGGCAACACGAATGTGATTGAGCGAGTGGTTCAAGGTATTACGCGCTTGAGTACTCAGAACAGCTCAGCGACCTTGATGAACCAGGACATTGCTGCAACCCTCGGGGCGACCAAACAAGCCGCGGTGGCAGCCAGTTTGCCGACCATCAGTTCTCTAGAACTGTTGGCCCGCTCCAGTGCTTTCAATTTGGATACACCATTGAACTACGCGGACAATGGGATTAGCAATGCTGGCAATATCACGGTAACTGGCAATCCTAGCGTTACCCTCTCCGGAGGTAGCTATATCAGTTCCAAGGCTCAACACTACAACGCAGTGTTGACGTTAGGGGCTGATACGACGTTCAATGTGACCACGTTGACCAGTAACACAAGCTTGAGCGGTGGCGGCTTCAACCTGACCGTTGGTCAAGGGACGTCGGCAAACAGTGGCAATCTGTTGACGAGTGCCAATTTCACGGGGCTGAACAATTTTTGGGTCACCGGTAACACCACGCTTAACGGTCACGTCACCTCTACCGGCAATCAAACGTATAACGCTGTCTTGACGCTGGGGCAGGACACGGTATTGACGGGTTCGAACGTGACGTTGGCGAGCGGATCAAGCTTGTTGGGAGCAGGTCATCGTCTGGAAGTGGTGGGCAATGCGACGGTGTTGGGGGATGTGAGCCAAGTGTCGACGGCCACGGTGAGCGGTACAACGCGGGTGGCTGCGAATGTGACCACAACGGGGAATCAGAGTTACGCTGGCGCGATGACTTTGGGGGGTGATTCACGGTTGGTAGCCAGTGGTGTGAATGCGGTGATCACGGCCAATGGGTCTGTTGATGGTTCTTCGAGCGGGTTGCAGGCCTTGGTGATGAATGTCTCGGGCACGGGTGGGCGTGTGGTGCTGAATGGGGCTGTGGGCGCGGGTACTGCGTTAAACGGTCTGAATGTCAGTGCTGGAGCGATCACGATGAATGCTGGCACGGTTCGCACTAGCGGAGATCAAAATTACAGTGGTGCCATGACTCTGAGCCGTGACACGACCCTGAGCGGCACCAATGCCCATTCAACCATCGTGATGGGCGGAACGGTCGATAGCGACAGCTCGGCTAGGTCTTTGACGTTAGCGTCTGGCGGAAGTTACTCCAGCGTGAATTTCAAAGCGTCTGTAGGCATGACAAACCCACTGCTGAGTTTGGTGAACCACGCTGAAAGCACACTGCTGGGAGATTCGACGTCGCACACACCTATCACAGTCAAGACACTCAATGATATGCAGTTCAAGAAATCGGTTGAGCTTCAAGCGCCTGTACAGTTTTGGGTATCGAATACGGGCTCTATCGCGGGCGAAATGACAGGGATCTTCGGGTTTTCCAAGGAGGGAGCAGGAACGTTGACACTGTCAAATTCCAATAGCTACAGCGGTAATACCGCGGTGAATGCGGGTACTGTAACCCTGTTAAATCCTCAAGCACTGGGGGCACCACAATCGCCGGTGCAGGTTGGCACGGGCGGTGTACTCGAAATGCAAGGGATGATAGTGTCGGACAAGCCTCTCAAATTGCAAGGGGGTACATTGCGAGCTTCCAGTGGCAGTAGCACCTGGGGCGGGAGTGTCCAAGTGGAGGCGGACAGTCAATTGGATATTTCTGGTAATCAGTTGAACATCTCTGGTATCGTCAGCAGCAATTCGAATGGAGCGGGGTTGTTATTGAGCGGCCAAGGCGCAGTCTCGATGAGTCATCCGAGCAATGCTGTCACTCGGCTAGCGTCCATGTCAACAGTGTCTGCGCTTGACATAAAAAACAGCACGCCTTTGAGCATCGGTCCGGTGACATTCAACTCAACGTCTTATGGCAAGCTACAAAGCACAGGCGCAATAACGCTCACCAGCACGAACTCCATCACGGTGCCGACAGGTGCTGGTGTGGAATCCACAGGCGGCAATATCGTAATCGAAGCCTCTCGATTTTTGAATCAAGCGGGGGCAGTTGCGCTGCGCGTGCCATCAAACAAGCAGTGGCAAATATGGAGCACCAACCCAACTCCCTTCAACGCCGACACGGGTGATCGTCCTGGCAACTTGAGCAGTGATTACGTGCACTACAACGTGAGCCGAGCCAGTGCATCAACTGTACCTAACGGAAATGGCTTTCTCTATAGCTATGCACCGGTTGCCACGGCTATTCTGACGGGTTCTGTCAGCAAAGCCTATGACGGCACAACGGCAGCACTATTAATGCCTGATAATTTTACTGTGACAGGGGCAGTGAATGAAGATGTGTTGGCCCTGAAATTTTCTCTGGCTGGATCTTATGTGTCGGCGGGTACCGCCCCATCTCTGCAGGGTGCTGGGTCGCAAAAGACTGTGCAGGTGAATGGCTTGCAATTGACTGCTCAGCAAGCGGGCAAGCCCGTCTATGGCTACGGTTTTTCAAGTACGGCTCGTGGACCTATAGGAGATATTCAGCCTAAGCCGTTAGATATTACCTTCACTAAAGTTTATGAGGGTACCAATGTATTCAATGCAAGCAACACCCATGTGCTGACAGGAATGGTTGGCAATGAGCCAGCACCTCAAATAAGCGCTGGAAGGATGACAATCTCATCAGCAAACGCTGGAATTTACAACAACTATGCGAGCTCATCTCTGGCCCTGAGCGATTCGAACTACACCCTGGTTGGTGGCAAACAAGTCGCGACGATTGATAAGGCTCCGCTGGGTATTGCTGTAAATCTTCAGTCGAAAGGCAAAAGCGATCTGAATGATATTCCCGCCAAGGATTTCACCGTGATTGGCTTGCAAAATAACGAGACCATTCCCAAGATCGATCTCATCAGTTTGCAGTACAAGGACGTGACGCGCAACGCTGACAACTACGTCAAGTCGATTACTGTTCGCCCTGGGCCAGGGGTTGCGGACATGGCTAACTATTTCTTGACCCAGGCCGTTAACCGCAACCTGGGTACCAATACCACGAATACGGTGAAACTCACCATGGCTGATGAGTTGATTCTCGTTCCTGCTGTCGCCAGGCCGTATTTTCCGGACCTTTCGAGAGCTGATAACGCTCCCATGCCCGTGGCTGCCTTGCGAGCTGAAGCCAACTCCGCATCACCTGTGAATACGGGTGTTACCAATTTTGCTCGTCCAAGTACAACGACCTCATTCAATGCGCCTGGTGGTGCCGCTGTTGTGCCGATAGCGGCAGCATCCACACCGGGTATTGTGGTGAACACGGTGAATTCCCCGAGTACGCAGCTCAATGGGCTGGTTACCGTTGTTGTCCCTAAAGCCTTGAGCGGCACCCTAACGACAGGATTGGTCATTGGATTGCCGCAGTCGGTTATTCCTGCCGCTCCGTCAGCTTCTGGAGAAACGCCGGAGTTGAAAGTCACCCTATCCAACAATCAGCCTTTGCCTGACTGGATCCGATTTGATTCTGTACAAAAAGCGCTTGTCACAACACCAGATGCACGTGCAACATTCCCGATATCGGTGACCATCCTGGTGGGCGATCAGCGTACCGTGGTGGTCATTTCTGAGTCAACACAAAACTAATCCAGAGATATGGTCTTACTCTTTAGTTGGCGCGATAGAAAAATAATTGGGATGCGAAGGTTCACACTTCAGGTTTTCTTGGCGGTATTGGTCATGCTGACCATGACAGTGAACGCGGCTGAAGTGGATGCAGGTTCGCTGCAGCAGCAAATCGATAGAAGCCAGGTTTTCAAGCTACCTCGACCTGGTATGCCGTCATTGTCAGCACCTGTTGAAAGCAAGCCTAGATCAGGTCTCAAAGTCATGGTCAGCCGATTTGAGTTGCGGGGCAACAGCGTACTGGCGGATGACAAACTTAGGCCTGTACTCGCTCTTTACGAAGGGCGTGAACTCTCGTTTCAGGAAATGGAAGAAGTCGTTCTGAAGGTGGCCGAAGTTTTTCGACAAGCCGGCTGGACTATTCAAGCGTATCTGCCTGAGCAAAATGTCACAG
>Ga0255094_1000330_pt1 | contig 26100 bp, 12 predicted proteins | sample Colum_Law_RepB_8_2_FD_188434 | JGI IMG/M metagenome (GOLD analysis project Ga0255094, IMG submission 188434) | Freshwater microbial communities from Columbia River, Oregon, United States - Colum_Law_RepB_8d | ecosystem: Environmental > Aquatic > Freshwater > River | place: USA: Oregon...
GTGTCGTCCACCTGTGCACTCGGATCGCCAATCATGAACCCTTCGTATTTGTCGCCCTGCTGGCCGTAGGCGGTGCCGAAGAAGTCTTTGGATGTGGTGCCCGATCGGATGGCTTTGATCAGTGAATCCTTGTTCTTCAAGCGGGGCAGGTAGAGGTATCTGAGTGAGTCCTCCCAAAAGGTCATGGCAGCGACAGCCGTCCTGCCGTCTTTCCAGTACAACTCCTTTAGCTTTGTACGCAGATGAATCGGTGACCACGTGGTAATGACCAGTTCATTGTCGAGGCACACGCGTTCGATCTCAGTGCCGGCTGTGGCGCCTGAGGTGTTCAATGGCAAGGCCTCGACCGTGATTTTGGGATCAGTCGGTGTGTTCTGCACGGGACACAACAGCCACTTGTAGCACTCCCGCGCAGCACGTGGGACGACTTCTTCAGCACTCTGAAGTTCCTTTTCAGCCTGTTTTTTCTGCAGCAGGTCGATGTTCAGCCGTGCCTCTTTGACGTCTTCCACAATGGAATGCCATGCCAGTGCGGTGCGGGCGACGTCGCGGAGTCTGTTCAAAATGGCCATATCGGGCGCAAGGAAGATCAGCCGATTGCCTCGATAGCGCGGTTTGCTGCCGTTGTTCCGCACGTAGTCCAGCACGGCGGCGGTTGAGGCGCGGTCTTCATCCCGTGAATGCCAGTGCTCGGGGGCCAGGACCACCAGTCGCAGGGCACTGTCGTCCGGGACATCGGAGCTGGGCGTGAAAATGTGTAATCCGTCAAAGAAGGCTGCCTGACCGACCATCTTCTTCAGGGCTTCTGCAATCTTGCCCCGCACGTCGGTGTTGTCGTCAAAACGTCGTTTGCGGTCTTCCATTTCCCGACGCAGATTGGCACGCGTGTCGAACCAGTAGCGGGTGGCGTCCTGCGTTTTGTCACCGGAGCTGTTCAGGTAATGCAGGCGGTCCGCGAGGCGGTTTAGAGCGTCAACGTAGGTGGCGGAGGTCTGGCCGGGCTGCAGACAGCCCAACAGGACTCGGGCACGATCGAGACCGCGAATCCCGGATTTGCCGGCAACAGATGACGGAGCACTGCCGAGAAACAGCGTGCGAGCCACGCGGCGAGCAGCGTTGACCTGGCCGAAACGCGGTTCCCTGTTCTCCAGCTCCGTCGTTTCAGCTCGGTCGCCATCAATGTCCTTTTCAACAACTGCGTCCCAGCCAGCCGGCAGATAGTAGGTCAGTTCGTTTCGGGAACTGCCGTCGTGCAACGGGAGACTGCCAGGCAGGATCATTGCGTCTTTATTGTCGTCCTTCCACAGACGATAGATTACCTTGGCCATCAGCTTCAGGACACCGCGAGTCCGCTGGAATCCGTCGATCGTGGTCCAGTCTTCATACAGGCGATCGAAGACTTCAGGATGGATCGGATAGGCCTGCATCAGTCGGTCGAAGTAGCGGCCTTCCTGAGTCTCCGCGGGCAGCTTTACGCCTTCCGCCACGTAGGCATCAGCAAAGGCTCGACAGACCGCATCGCGTGTCTTGCCGTCGCGGACGGGCTCAAACAAGCGTCGCCTGACGATTTCGAAGGCTTCTTCCGTGGCGACCGGTTTCCACAGTGCCTGAATCCGGCCAAAGGTCTTTTCCAGAGCGCGGAGTGCTGCCACGCCACGCTGACTGCCGGCTTCGATTTCGGATTCGGGCAGCGACGCCAGCACAATGGCGTTTGGAACCAGCTTGACAGCCTCCGTGAGTGCCTGAATGAACGACAGGTTGCTGTCGTAGCTGCCACCGCTGAGCGTCTGGCCTTCGGGAAATTGCCGGACGTAGGCGACCAGTTCGTCGATGAGAATGATGCAGGGCGCGTGCTTCGTCAGCAGCTCCTGCAAAACGTCTTTGCCGGGTGAAGTGCCGGTGGCGTCAGACTCCTTCACCAGAGCATAGGCATCACTGCCGCCGAGTTGCCATGCGAGTTCGCCCCAGAGCGTTTTGACGGACTGTCTGCCGTGCTTCCACGCCTGACCGGGCGCGTGAGCGGTGCCGTCGAGCACGGCCACCCGGGCCTGCGGCACATCCATCAGGCCAGCCTGCTCGATCAGCGACGGGACGCCGGCGAGGTCTGCAAGAGCGCACTTGCGGGTGGCCAGATGGTAGACCGCCAGCATGGTATGGGTCTTGCCGCCACCGAAAGCGGTTTGAAGCTGAATGACCGGTTCGCCGCCTTTGCCGTCCAGCCTCTGAGCGACCTGCGTCAGCAGCAATCGCATGCCTTCGGTAATGAAGGTGCGATCGTAGAAGGCCGAGGCATCCTGGTATTCTTTGGTCGCCTTACCGGAATGCACGGCCGTGATGTCGGCCGCGAATTCAGACTGCTGAAAGGTCCCTTCCAGCACGTCACGATGTGGAACTGCGATTTCACGCCATGGTTTCATAGGGTTGCTCATTCGATTTCAAGATCCGCTCGTGGTGCGTTCAGGGAGTTGTTACCCAATTTATTACCTGGTTCAAGCGTTATTACCTAATTCGTCGCCATCTTGCCGCGCGGCCCTTCCCCAGGCACTTGACATTCCCTAAGTCTCTTTGCTGCTTGAGGATATGGCGAATCATGTCGATGCTGGTCGATGGACAAACCTGCGAAATCTCGGCGACGGTGAAATCGCCAGTAAACCGGTTGATCGCCTCGACAATGTTTTCCGTCTTGGCACCGCGAGCGGTCGTAAGAATACCTACCCTTGACTCAAATTCACGGTACGCGACCGTGATGGTCCCGAGCAGATACTCTGTCCATGGAACTAAGGAATGGGTTCCATCGTGCCATCCCTGGGATGACTGATGCAGAGTATCGTAGTAGCTCTGCTTGCTGTTCTCGATGACCGTTTCCAGGCTGACAAATCGCCCAACCTCATACCCCGCCTGATACAACAATAACAGCGTCAGCAACCTCGCCATCCTTCCGTTGCCATCGCGAAATGGATGAATACAGAGAAAGTCTAAAACATACGCTGCGGTTACCAACAGTCGGTCCACTTCGCCCGCCTGAAGAACCTGATCCAGACCCTGGTGCAGGCTTTGCATCATTCCGTCGACGAGGTGGGGTGCCGGGGGATCGAATCGCACTTCGATGGATCCATCGGCTTTGAATTGAGTGATTTGATTACCAACCGGCTTCCAGTTTCCACCTTCCACATCGGTGAACTTGAAGAGTTCGCGATGGAGTTGTCGCACCAATCCAGATGTCAGCGTCATTCCGGCATGATTCGAATGAATCAGATAGAGCACATCCCGGTAGCCCGCGATCTCTTGTTCACTTCGATCGCGCGGCGTCGTCTTATTCTCGACGAGATCTCGAATACGCTGGGGCGGCGCAGTTACTCCTTCGATGCGATTGCTTGACTCGGTACTTTGAATCACCGCGGCTTGTCGCAGAGTTTCCAACGAGTCGGGCATTTGATTGCGATAGAGTTCTTCCTTGCCACGAAACTCACGCAGCCTACCCACGGCCCGCATGAGTCCATGTGTCAAAGGAATTCGCTTATCAAAATCCGCATCAAACGATTTCAAAACAGCTCTCCCTGCTGCAAGGCCGGTTCTTTTGAAGCAGCGGATTCGATCCCGGACCAGGAGGTGACGACTTCGTTGTAGGCACGGGCATCCTCGGCCCAGTTCTTGCGCTCACAGAGCGTGTAGAGCCGATAGGCGAGTTGCCGGGCGGCTTCGGCCTTGGACTGGACAGCGGCAAAAACCGCAGCAGCTCCCGTTTCGCCGTCGGTGTTGAAAACGCGGATCAGTTGGTGCAGGAACTCCCAGATCGGCAGCCGCTGATCGGCTTTCGGGTCCCAGTCGCTTGGGTACTCAACCCACCTGCGCAGTCGGACGTTCCCGCCAGCCGCCAAGAGTACACCGGCTTGTTTCGCCCCGTCGACGCTGGTTCCCTTGGCACGAGACAAGGTATCGGCTTCGCCGAACTTTCCAGTTTCCCAGCCGTATTGTTCGAACCAGTGCAGGCAGAATTGCGTGTCGGCGTCAAAATCTTCCTCAGCCAGAAAGCGATTAATAAGTTGCATCGCAGTCCGCACAGACATTGCAGTTCCATCCGCTTCAAGCACAGCGGCGTATTTAGAAAATACTGCCATTCCGGGCCCAATAATCGCTTGCGATAAGTCGACGGGGGCGACGGGCGAATGCAGACCTTCCCCTTCTCGTGTCATCGCATCTAGGGCAACCGGCAATGCTGAATTAAGTTCACGAATGAACTGCCGACGTGAGATCGAAGGCGCGTCCGGCAAGCGTGGCCGGCATACAAGAATTATGGAAGATGCTAGCGAGTTTGTTCCCAACCCCACAGACCGCTCAGATCGCTCCGTGCGCATTGGCCAAGTCCCTGACAACAAAAAACCCGACTTCAGCACTGCATCCAAGAAGGTAATCCATCCCGTGGATGACGTTCCCTCCGCCGACGCTGTCTCAGATTGCTTGAACGCGTAGTATATCGTGACCGGAGCGCCCGGGTGGCAATGCTGAGACAGATTACGCATTGCATTAGTCATGCCGTCCAGGAAGAACACCTCGGCGTTTTCCTTCGTGCGATGGCGGAAAGGACTCGCGATCAACTCTTCAGCCTTTGGAACACCCATAGTCGAAAGCACGTCGGGATATACGTTCCGTAGTGTCCGACGTAACCATACGTAAAAAAAATCGGATAGATCGGCATATCCTATGTTGTCATAGTACGGTGGGTCAGTTGAAACGAATAACTTAGCAGGGGCAAGTGAATGTGTGATGGCATTCTCTTGGACGGCTGATCCAAATGCGGCAGCGCCCCCGCAGCCAGCCAGCGAACCCGCCACGATCTTGACCGACCCTTCAAATGTTCCCCCGATATCCGACAGCGGATTTACTTCTGCGAAATCCCAGAGCATGGGGATCGCCTGTCGAGCAAAAAGACCTTTGGGCCGGTCTTCCTTGGTATACCACGGCACAATGGTGCAATTGTATTCCGCTGTTTTGTCGAGGCTGAAAGCCAAGTAAGTACTCACTGCCTCGGCGTAAGCTCTCGCTCCACAGCCGCGATGACGAAGTGGTTTATCGTCATCTGGCACGCCAGCGGCAATCGCATCTTTGTAGATTTGCTCCCTTGCGTCTTCGATGAGATCACTGAACGTCGTCAATGCGACCAATTGCCTTTTGGTGAACAGATCGCCAAAGGTCAACATTCCATATAGCTGCACCCGAAAACCAAGTGCCTGATCCGGAATTGGCAGGTCCGGACTCCAATCCGGCGCCGTTGAGGCAGCTATCTCTTCGTGCTCTCTCGTTGGCGAAAAGTACATCCTGCCACGCGGGCCCTCCGCGACAATCGCCATCAGCTTTTGCCCCATCCGTCCTGCGAGCGCTTCTTCTCTCACGTACTCATAGCTGATTGGCGAGCTAGAGAGTAGGCAGCGAAAACCCTTCTGTTTACCAAAGGAAGTTCCGGCTTTCGCTGCGATTGATGGCTTGCCTAGAATCACGGAAAACCGGTAGTCGTCGCCTTCAATTACCGGCTGCACATAGACCTCTTTGCCTGATTTGCTGCTCAAAACAAAGGTGCTGGCGAGTGGGACCATGACATGAGAAAAGGCAGGGTTGGGGCTATTGACTGTACGAGCCCATAACCACGCTATCACTGGCAGACCCGTGTCAATGTAGCTTGAGAGGTCAGGTCGCTGGTCTGCAATTTCGGTTGTGATGCAAATTGCTGGATAGAGGCGGCCAATTCGTTCCGTAGCTCGGTCGCGAATCCAACGACCATAAAACGAGATGTCTTCTGCCAGACCTAGTGTGCCACTCCATTGCTGCGGGATAAGCGACTTCTTGTTTTGTGCGAGTGGATTAACCGCCGGCCTCCCTGCAAACTTTGGTGGAATTTCAATTAGTGACTTGTTAATCAGCACCGCTACCGGATTCAAGTCGCTTGCGAATGCTGGCAAACCGAGGCGCTGAGCCTCAAGCGGAATCGTTCCGCCGCCAGCAAATGGGTCATGAAGGCCCGGCAACTCCTCGGGATTGAACAGCTCGGAAGCCTGGGGATGGCTTTTGTTAAGCTGGCATGTATCTCGCCATGAACTTCGTATCTCCTCTCTTGCCTTTTCTAGCACTGTTTCATTCGTGGTGTTCTCCCACGTGACCAAGTCTTCGATAATTGTAAACAACCTTGCTCTCGCCTTTGTCCAGTGCCCCTTGATTTGAGCATTAGGCTGCTTGTCCGGATTCTGACAGCGCCAGAGATCTTCGGGGTCGTTAACTAACTGCGAGAATATGACGGCGCGTGCGGCTGCCAGTGGACGTTGGGCCCACCATTTGTGCACGGCGGAAGGGTTTCCGCGGTATATGTAGCCTTCCCTGATCGAGGCTCTGTTAATCGAATCGAGCGGTAACGCGACTTCGATCAGCTTCTTCGGTGAAATAACAGAGTGTTCCATAATCAGCTTGACTCGGCTTTCTGTAGCAAATCGCTTAGGTTGTAATTGATCGAGGACACACCCCAGCCGGGTTCACGGTCAAACGGCCGACGAACGTTGTAGGGGCCATCGTAGCTATCGTCGTCATTGACTAGCACGATAGCAAGCACGAATTTGTCGCCCTGATTGAAGGCGTAGAGCATCTCGTTGCGAGTAACAGTGACCGTAGCAGCACCCTTAACACGCCCCTTGACCTCAATGTGTCGCGGGGCGCGCTGCTTGTGATCGACTGCCGGTGGATGCGAAGTCAGGTCCCAGCCGCACTTGTCGGCCGAGACGTCGATCACGCGACAGCCCTGAGCTTCCTCGTGACGACGGACTGCGTCCATGGCAATGCGTTCAATCCGGCTGCGGGCCGCGGGGTCCGCAGAAAAGCTGAATGGCGGCTCGTCGTCTCCGCGAACTCTTCGCATCAGGCCGGCGGGCAATACCAGGGCGCCGCCGAGCACAATCGGGGTGCCGTTGACGATGTGCCGCATCGACTGCAGCTCCTTGCGGCGGTTTTCCAGGCGGCCTTCAAGGTCGGCTACGGTGCGACGGGCGTTTTCCACACTGAGTCGCACGTCTTTGCCGGCTTCCTGGTCTTCTTTCAGCTTTAGCCAGCGGTCCGACCAGAAGGCGATCTCCTTGCTGAGCCGTTCATGCACTGCGGTCAGCGTCCTGTCGATGTCGGTGACCCGCCGGTCGTGCACTTCACGGAAGTGAGCGGGGACGAGCGTCGTGGCAGCCAGAGCCACTGCACGCTGTTCGTGATTGGCTTTCAGCCAGTCCGCGTCCAGTTGATCTTTGATCAAAACGCGTTCTGAGCTGGCCAGTGGTTCAAGATCAAGGTGCGGAGCCCAGCCGGCAAAGGCTGTGGATCCGTCCGGGTTGACTCGGACGAACTGCAGGCGTTTGGACAATACCTGCCCATCCCCCGAACGAATCTCGTGCGTGATGATGAACATCAGCCACGGTTCAAGACCATCGTCCGCGGGGTCCACCAGCACTGCTCCCTGTCGCAGCAGATTGGCGTGCTGTTCCAGCAGCAGGTCACTGACGGCCAGCATCAGCGGGTGCCCGGGATGCAGCAGGTCGGCACGCGAGACCCCGGGTTTATCCAGCGGCTGAATGGCTTCTTTTTCAAAGCAGATCCGGTCGTATCGCTTGTACACAGGTTCCGGTTCGCGGCGATTGCGGCCGGTGATGCGGCGATCGCGTTCGCGAATGGAAGTGGGGACGTGCGTGACTTCAAAGCGGCCGTGCTCGCGTGGGTACACAGATCCACCGAGCTGTTCAAACGCTTTCATGAAAAACGAGCGGATGAAGAACGGCTGCAGCTTGCGAGCCTCGGCTTTATCCATTTCATCCCGCACCTGATACAACCGCTCGGCACTCATGGTTTCCTGAGCCAGTGCGTTGCGGTTCAACAGCGACATGATATGGTCGCGGTCCAGTGCCTGATCGACCTGTCGAGTCAGGCGGGCGCGGACTTCGGGCTGGTTGCCGTACTGAATGGCTTGCATCAGCAATTGCTTCAGGCTCATTTCTTCGAAGACTTCGCCAAGGATATCGAAGACGCGTCCCTGCAGAGCTTCGCTTTCCACTCGCAGTTTTTCCAGCAGGCGATGGTAGACTTCGCCTTCGCGGGTTTCTGCAGCAACGAGGTTCCACAGGTGACAGACTTCGACCTGCCCGATACGGTGGATGCGGCCGAACCGCTGTTCGAGGCGATTGGGGTTCCACGGCAGGTCATAGTTGACCATCAGGTTGGCACACTGCAGATTCACGCCTTCGCCGGCGGCGTCGGTCGCGACCAGCACGCGGACTTCAGGATCAGCGCGGAACAGTCCCTGAATTTTGATCCTTTCCTCACGCTGGGTGCCGCCGTGAATGGTGACAATGGCGTCGTGGCTGCCAAGTACGCCGGCGATCTTTTCGTGCAGGTAGTTCAGCGTGTCGCGGTGTTCAGAGAAGATGATGATCTTGCGCTGGCGACCTGTGGCATCCCGCATTTCCGGTGCGTTTTGAAGAATGCGTGAAAGTTCGTCCCATTTGCGATCCTGTCCGGAAGCGACGAGCGCCCGGGACTGTTCTTCAAGGCCTTTCAGCAGGACGATTTCTGCTTCCAGTTCCGCGATGGATTTCGCCGCGGTGGCATCGTCCACAAGGTTTTCTTCAAGGTTTTCCTGTTCTTCGGCTGTCAGGTCGTCGTCGTCGTCGGGGACCTGTTGCAGGACTTCAGCGAGGGCCCGACGACCGCGGGCTCCCAGTTTTTCTTCGCGGAGGCGACCTTCCAGACGCTCGCGGCGGCGTTTGAGAGACTGGTAAATGGCCTCGGGGCTGGAGGCGAGTCGTCGCTGCAGGGCTGTGAGGGCGAAACCAACAGAGCCTTTGCGTGAGCCGGTCAGTTCGTCAGCCTTGCCCATTTCTGTTCGGACGTAATCAGTGACGGCCTCGTACAGGGCAGCTTCGATCTCTGACAGCTTGTAGTTCACAGTATACGCCCGGCGTTCGGGGAACAGGGGCGTGTTGTCGAACTTGACCAGTTCTTCCTTGACCATGCGGCGCATCAGGTCAGAGACATCGACTTTGTGTGCGGCATCACCGCGGAATTTGCCGTAGAAGCGGTCGGAATCCAGCAGCGACAGGAAGAGCTGAAAATCGTCGTCTTTGCCGTTATGCGGCGTGGCAGTCATCAGCAGCAGGTGGCGAGTGCGTTCACCGAGGCGTTCGGCAAGGCGAAAGCGAGCCGTTTTTTCCAGTTTGGTGCCAAAGTAGTGGGCGGACAGTTTGTGGGCTTCGTCGAACACGACGAGATCCCAGCCGGCTTCGAGCAGTTTGGACTGGACGGGGCCTGGCACTCGGCCCGTGGGGGATTCTTCTTCGTCGCGGGACAGCTGATCGAGCCGAATAATGAGCTGACGCTGTTCGTCGAAGGGATTTCCGCTGGGCGAGGAATGCTGCAGTTCGGGGGAATAGACCTGAAACATCAGGCCAAACTTGCGAAACAGTTCGTCCTTCCACTGTTCCACAAGGCTGCCGGGAGCGACGATCAGGATTCTGTGAGCATCCGCGCGCATGATGAGTTCGCGGATGTAAAGACCGGCCATGATGGTCTTGCCGGCCCCCGGGTCGTCAGCCAGTACAAACCGCAGCGGCTGTTTTGGCAGCATGGATTCGTAGACGGCAGTGATCTGGTGAGGCAGGGGATCCACGTTGGACGTGTGCACCGCCATCATAGGGTCGAACAGAAACGCCAGATCGATGCGTTTGGCTTCGCAGGTGAGCTTGAATGCGGCAGCATCGCCATCGAATGACCACGGGCGTTCGACGGTGGCAATACTGAGCTCCGACTCGTCAGCCCGGCCCAGTAATCTTTCCTTCGTTACACCTTCCGGAGTTCTGTAGAAGACCTGCACTGCCCCGGCGCCGATTGGCACGATGGCGGCAATCGTGGTGACCATCGCAGGATCGAGGCCATTCAGTGATAGTCCGGGCTTGAGTTCTTCGAGTTTCAGCATGACGACCTGCGTTCAGCCCTTTGGTGACATGGCCGTTCCGGTGCGAACGGGCACTGAGTTTTCGAGGTTCAGAAAATCCTTCCGTCGAAACCGTGCGTCCGCGCACACCAGACCCGGCAGTTGCCGGATGAACGAATGCTCAAGCTGGCTTTCCGTGGTTGACATGTTTGGCTTGCAGGTGAAGAACATGGGGGTGGTAAGTCCTGCCCGGAAGTGTAACACGGAATGCCAGCATTTTCACACAAATGTGACGCTTTTTCTGGTGGAGTTCAGATGATCACACTGAATCCCTGTACGCTCGTGCGTCAGGTATGACAGACTGCTGTCCGACCTCAGGTTGACGACACTTGCCGGATTTCCCCGGAAAACCCACAACCACAGGCGGTTCCTGCCCGTGGGTCCTGGAAACGAGTTTTTTTCGAGCCCCAGCCAGCCGCGTCAACGGCATGGCCGAGACAAGCCCGCCAATGTCTCGCTCTGTGCGGCCAATGCCAAGCTTTGCAGGAATGCCCTTTCAGCAACGCCGCATCGGCTGCTGACGGTGATCATGGGCACCGCTGGCCTGCGACCTGTTATCCCGTGCGGCGCTGGAAAATTGCCGATTTCAGCAGCCCCAGTTTGTTCAGACAGAACTGCAGCATCACCCACAGTGTCAGCAAACCATAGCGAGTACTGCGGCGAAAGTTGATACTGCTGGCTTCCGCAAAATAACGGACAGGTACTGGTATGTCGCCAAGGCGAAAGCCAAAGAATACCGCCTGCGCCAGAAACTGGGTGTCAAAGACGAAGTCGTCCGAATTCAAAATCCACGGTACCGTTTCCAGAACCTCCCGCCGATACGCACGAAAACCACTGTGGAAGTCCCCCAGATTCTGTCCCAGGATCACGTTTTCAAAGATCGTCAGACAGCGATTGGCGATGTACTTCCAGACCGGCATCCCGCCTTCCAGCGCTTCGGCTCGCGTGCGAATCCGTGAACCCATCACAAAGTCCACGTTGCCCAGACGAATCAGCTCGGCCGCCACCGGGATGACTCGACTGTCATACTGATAGTCCGGATGGATCATGACCACGATATCGGCTCCGCGTCGCAACGCTTCGGTGTAACAGGTTTTCTGGTTGCCACCGTAGCCCGTATTTTTCTGATGCTGAATCACGGTCAGTCCCAGCCTGGTGGCTACTTCCACGGTCCGATCGCGACTGCAGTCGTCCACCAGAATGATTTCATCGACCGTCCCGGCTGGAATATCACGCAGCGTGCGTTCCAGTGTGGTTTCGGCGTTGTAGGCGGGCATCACAGCCACGATCCGCGGCTTGTGCGGCATCTGACGACTGTGGAAATTCTCAGCAGCAGCCGAAGTCATAACCAGAATCCGAAAAAAAGATCAACGCGAAATCCTGTGCGCGGCTGCAGATTGCATCGCCACAGATGTTGACAAAGAGTAGTCCACGCAGAACCGGGACGACACCGAAAACAGGGTTTCCGGCCTCAGGGTTTCTTCCTTCGGGAGGGCGCAGCTGGTGCTGAGCCGAATAGTTCGTCAGGCTGCTGAATCCGGCTCGGCAGGAGCCTCGCCCTCCCAATATCGGATCCCGCGGCTCGGCAGGAGCCTCGCCCTCCCAAAATCGAATCCCGCGGCTCGGCAGGAGCCTCGCCCTCCCAAGGGGAACTACCGAGCATCAGTTCGGTGCCCCCCATTCAGGACAACACCCGTTGGCTTCCGCCAACAGTGCGTCTTCGGATGCCTCTGCAAGTGGTGCCTTTCGTAATCCAAAGCCCCTCGTGTTGAACCGGATTTCACTTTTCGGGCGAGGACTTCAGCAGCGGAACTGCCGCAGTGCCTCAGCCAGCCGCTGAATCTCGTCCGTCGTATTGTAGTGCAGTGCTCCGGCGCGGACGGTACCACCGGGCTCCAGTCCCGCAGTCTCCGTGAATGGCAGTGCGTAGGCATTGCCATTCCAGACGCACAGTCCGCGTGCGGCCAGCCACTCGGCTACAGCTCGCGGTGTGCAGTCCGGAAATGTCCACGAAAACGTGGGAACTCGCCCCGCCACCCGCTGTGGATCGGTAATGCCATGAATTCTGATGCCGGGAACAGACTGCAGTCCGGCCAGCATTTCCACGCTGAGCGTTCGTTCGTATTCGGTGATGGCCGCAAACACCAGATCCAGTTTCTGGCGGCGGTTCAGTCCGGTTGTGGTTGCGGGCAGCAGATCGGCCAGTGACGCAAGGTAATTGATGGCAGCGGCGGTGCCGGCAATCGCTTCCAGCGCCCCGGTGCCGGTCATCCACATGCCTGGCAACGTATCGGGTGCGGGACGCAGTTTCCAGGGTCGCAGCTGTTGCAGCAGTTCCCGTCGTCCCCACAGGATTCCTTCGTGAGGTCCGAAGAACTTGTAAGCGGAACAGGCCAGAAAGTCACAGTCCAGCTCCGGCACCGAAATCCGGCCATGTGGGGCGTAGTGTACTGCATCCACAAATGTCAGGGCTCCAACGGCGCGGGCCGCACGAATCATCTGCTGCACCGGATTGATGGTGCCGGTGGCGTTGGAAGCCATGCCAACGGCCAAAAAACGGGTTCTGGACGACAGTTTCGCTTGAAAGTCGTCCAGATTCAGTGTCCAGTCGGTGGGCTGCAGCTCGACATGCCGAACGGTGGCGCCGGCGGCTTTCGCGGCGTGCACCCAGGGTGACACATTGGCATCGTGGTCAAGGCGGGTCACCAGAATTTCGTCACCGGGCTGCCAGCGTTCGGCAAGGGCCCGGCTGAGCAGCATGGCAAGTGAGGTCATGTTCGGTCCGAACACGATGCAGTCCGGATCATCGGCGTTCAGGAAATCGGCTGCGGCCTCGTGTGCGGCCTGCATGACCGCATCGGATTCGCGCCCGGCGGCAAACGCCGCACCACGATTGCAGTTGGTGTGTCGCAGCCAGTGACAGACGGCATCCACAACGCAGTCCGGCGTCTGACTGCCGGCAGGACCATCAAAAAATGCGACGGTGCGCCCGTTCAGGGTGCGGGAAAGTCCAGGGAACTGACGGCGAATCTGATCAATGGGCCACGCGGAGACGGTCATAGGCGGTGGTGAAATGTTGGGTGAATGCTGAGCAGGAGGTGAAAACGAGCGTGGCAGGTTAACAGGCCACCGGATCCGGAACCAGCGAGCCTGTCGGCCGGAATCTGCTGCTGCACAGTGGGATCCCGCAGAAACTCTGCTATTCTGACCGTCAGACTCGCCGACGTCAGAAGACTTTTCAGTACAGACTGTTCTGATTCATGTCCGCACTTTCGCAGTTTTTTCTTAATCCGGCCTTTTTTCTGCCGGGTGCTGCGCTGGTGCTGCTGCCGATTCTGATCCATATTCTCAGTCGCCTGCGTTATCGCACAGTGCGATTTGCAGCGATGGAGTTTCTGCTGGCCAGCGAAGAGCTGAACCGCCGGCGTCTGATCCTGGAACAGCTGCTGCAACTGCTGCTGCGAATCCTGGCGGTACTGTTGTTTGTGCTGCTGATTGCCCGACTGCTGCTGGATCCCGGTCGCATGCTGATGCTGCGCGGGGCCAGTGCGCATCACATTGTGCTGCTGGATGATTCGCTGTCGATGCGGGATCAGGAGGGTGATCAGTCGCTGTTTCAGTCGGCACTGGTCACTCTGGAAACCATGCTGGTGGAGGGCAGTCGGCAGGGTGGTGCGGCGCGTGTCACCATTCTGGGGCTTTCCGATCCGCAGCGACCGCTGGTGGCTGACCGGGTCCTGGACGGAGCCTTTGTGCAGGAATTCATGCCGCGTCTGCGGAACCAGCCCTGTTCGTATCGGCCGGCGCTGCTGGCCGAATCGCTGCAGGCCGCACGAGACATTCTGGCCGCCGACGGCAGTGTGTCTCCGCAGGTGCACGTGCTGACGGATTTTCGAGCGGTCGACTGGAACAACCGCCCGGAGGTGCTGACCGCACTCGAAGCCCTGGGAACGATCAAAGCCGGCGTGGATATTGTTCGTATCGGCCGGGATGCTCGAAATAACGTGGCGATTCGGGAATTGTCAGCAGAGACCCTGGGAGCGGCTCGCGGTGTTCCCTGGCGGATGTCGGTCGTCATTCGCAATCACGGCAGTGCACGGGCTGCCGGCCTGCGTGCCACTGTGCTGGTGGACGGAGCGTCGCAGCCGGGACGCATACTGATTCCGGATATCGAACCGAACAATGAAGTTGTGATCCCGCATGATCTCAGTTTTGAGTCCGAGGGGCGGCACGTGGTGGAAGTGCGTCTGGAGACGGATCCACTGGCTGAAGACAATCGTCGACTGCTGGTGGTGGATGTGGCCGAACGCCGGACGGTGCTGATCGTTGACGACGAGGGGGCTCAGGAGGACGCCGGCTTTGTCTCTGCGGCATTGTCCGCGGATCCGGCCCTGACAGGTCTCAGCACAGCCATTCGAACATCACAGACACTGACTGCGGCGGAGCTGCAGACCAGCGACTGCGTATATCTGCTGAATGTGCGTGAGCTGCCGGCGGATCTGGTGCTGGTGCTGGCGGATTTCGTGCGACGTGGTGGTGGGATTGTCTGGTTTCCCGGGGAACAGGCCAGCATCCAGTGGTACTCGGACGCGTTGCGCAAGCCCGGCAGCAAGCTGTTTCCGATTCCTCTGGGGGTGCTGCAGACGGCAGCTTCGCCGACCACCGAGCTGCTGGCTCCGGAACAACCGCCTTTTCTGACTCCTGTCTTTGAAGTGCACCCGATTTTTTCTGTATACAACGCTCCGGACAGTCCGTTTCCGGAAACCGTCCAGATTTCGCGCTGGTTTCAACCGACGTCGGACTGGAAACCGGACGATGCGGAGCGAGCGGACGGGGTGCGAACACTGATGCGGCTGCGGAACGGCGATCCGGTGGCCTTTGAGCATTCTCTGGGTCGGGGACGGATCCTGACATTTCTGACAGGTGCAGGGCGACGCTGGAGCAACTGGCCGGCTGCTCCGGCTGCACCCGGTTATGTTGTCATGCATCTGCTGATGCATCAGTATCTGCAGCGTCCGGTCCCGGATATTGAACTGCGTGAGCTGGCTGAGTCATTCAGTCTGCGCTGGTTGTCGGACGAGTGGACTGATGCCGTGGAGGTGTATCTGCCGGAGGCGGGACCAGGTGAGGAGCCGGTGGCGGAGACATTTCTGCGATTGCGGGCGATTCAGCCGGAGTCAGCAGCAGCGACGACGGCAGCGGCGGCGGGTGAGCTGCAGCTTACGGTCGCTCAGGCAAGCCGTCCGGGCATGTACCGTATTCGCCGATTTCGGCCTGATGGCGCGGTTGGCGATCTGTCGGTGGTGCTGAATGTCCCGGCGGTGGAAAGCGCCTTGGCTCTGGCAGATCCGGCTCCGCTGACGACGGGATCTGATCGCGGTCATGTGCGTGTGATTTCGGGGGACGACGCAGCGGCTTTGGGTGGTTCGGGGGCTGGCCGCGAGCTGCGGTGGGTGCTGCTGGGACTGCTGGCTGCGGTGCTGGTGAGTGAGCAACTGATTTCGCTGCGGCTGAGTTATCATCCGGAGGCTGCCCGATGACTGCTGCATTCGCGGGCTGGCATGCTGAACCGAGCCAGTCAGCATCTTCGAATCAGGCGGTGGCGACACCGCCTGTGGCCGCATCTGATCAGACCAGTGCATCCGGCCGGGCTGCAGCCGACACGCTGGCTGTGGAAAGCCAGACATTTCAGACGACGGAGCTGGATCTGCCGGAATCAGCACCGGGCATGCTGCTGTTGCTGGCCGGACTGGCAGTGCTGTTTTACCTGACGATTCGCACATCGCTGAGAGATTCCCGTTTTCTGCGACCTGTATCGCGTGCGGTGCTGCTGATTCCGCGGCTGCTGGTGCTGTGCTGTGTGTTGTTCATTCTGCTGAATCCGCAGAGTCGCACGCAGCTCAGTCGGACGGAAAAGTCCCGCGTGGGTTTGCTGATTGACACCTCGCTGTCGATGAAATGGCCGGCCACGGACAGCTCTGGAACCAGCGCGGGCGAGGTTCCTGTCAGTCGAGCTGAACTGGTGCAGCAGCAGTTGATCGGTTCCGGTGTACTTTCAGAGCTCAGTCGGACCCATGTGGTTTCAGTTTATACTTTCGATGAAACGCTGCGTGGGCCGTGGGCTGTGGTCAGTGACGGCGAAGTGCGTTTCGTGGACGAGTCCGGTGCGAAAGCAGAACCTGCGGCTGCTGGTGCAGCGCCGGCGGGGACTCGAGTGTCACTGCAGGATGAGCAGCAGTTGGCAGCGGGAGCCCCGGAGACTGCTGCCGCTCTGCAGCAATGGCAGCGACTGCTGGAACCGCAGGGTGCTGAGACTCGGCTGGGAGAAGCCGTTTATCAGTTAACCGGCCAGTTGTCCGGGCGCACGCTGGCGGGGCTTGTCGTCGTGACGGACGGGCGGGGCAACGCCGGGTTGGATCAGGAAGCGGCCCGACTGCGTGCAGAACGCACGGAGACTCGGCTGATCGCAGCGGGAGTCGGCAGTCTGAAACCGCAGCTGAATCTGTGGGTTGCGGGCATGCAGTCTCCGATGGACGTGCATCAGGGTGATCCCTTTGACATCAGTGTGTCGCTGCAGGGCGCGGCGGCGGGTGGCCAGTCAGCGCTGGTGCGACTGTTCCAGCAGACGGCTGGGGGCGATGGCAGTGACCGTCGCCAGATTGCGGAACAAACCGTCGATTTTTCTGCCGAATCGCTGCCCGTGACGGCTCGATTCACTCAGACGCTGGCGGTGCCCGGCCGGTATGACTTTGTGGCTCGAGTGGAATCTGCTGGTGGCATTGTGGAGATGACTCTGGAAGACAACGAGCGGCGTCGCACGGTGGAAGTGACGGATCAGAAGATGCGTGTGCTGGTGATTTCCAGTGGTCCGATGCGTGATTACCAGTTTGTGCGCAATACGCTGTACCGGCACAGCGGAGTGGAGTCTGATGTCTGGCTGCAGAGTGTGCAGGAGGACAATGTGGGGATGGTTTCGCAGGAATCGCGTCGGCTGCTGACGAAGTTTCCGCAGACCGAAGCGGAACTGTTTGAGTATGACGTGGTGGTGGCTTTTGATCCGGACTGGAGTCGTCTGACGGCCGAGCAGCAGCGGTTTCTGAATCGCTGGGTTGCGGAACATGCCGGCGGTCTGGTGATAGTGGCCGGCGAGATATTTACTCCGAAGCTGGCGGAAAACTCGGATGCCGCTCGTGATATCAGCGTGTTGTATCCCGTGCTGCTGTCTCGACAGCCGCCTGCCGCCCAGCAGTCTGTGCGAGCGGAGGAGGCGTGGCCGGTCCTGCCGACAGCGGAAGGGCAGGTGGCCGATTTTCTGAAGATTGCTGACGACAGTGGCAATGCGAACATTGATCTGTGGAAGAACTTCCGCGGGGTTTACAGATCGTACCCGGTGCGCGGACTGCGTGACGGAGCTGTGGTGCTGCTGCAGTACGACAACCCGCGGGCGCGTACGGAACTGGGAGTCCCTCCGTTTCTGGTCAGTCAGTTTTATGGTGCCGGCAGGTCTGTGTTTCTGGGATCTGCGGAAACGTGGAGACTGCGTGAGATTTCGCCGCAGGGGCATCAGCGATTCTGGACCAGCCTGATTCGTGAAGCCGGCCAGGGGCGACGCAGTCGTGGGCGAGCGCGGGGGCTGCTGCTGCTGGATCGGACTGAAGCGAATCCCGGGCAGTTGGTGACGATCCGGGCTGCTCTGCTGAACGCCCAGCTGCAGCCACTGGTGGTGCCGGATGCAGCCATCACGATCACGGGACCGGACGGGCAGACGGTGCCGACACCGGATCGGCTGACAGCGGACAGTCGGGGCGGTGGTCAGTACTCAGCCGGATTCCGACCGGATCGCCCGGGACAGTATCGAATTTCGGTTCCAGTGCCGGAATCTTCGGATGTGCTGCAGGGAGTGCTGGAGGTGGTATTGCCGGGGCTGGAGTCCCTGTTGCCGGTGCAGGACCCCGCCGCGCTGGCTGCTCTGACCCGGGAAACGGAGGGTCGCTACCTGCCATTTGCTGAAATCGCCACATTGCCGTCGCTGCTGAAGGATCAGAGTCAGCCGGTGATTGTGGATGAACAGCTGCGAACGCTGTGGGATCGGCAATGGCTGATGTACGCAGCAACACTGCTGCTGGCATTTGAATGGGCGATGCGGCGAGTCTGGCGGCTGTCCTGACTGGACAACGGCCGACCGGCAACTGAGAATAGCGGCTGGTGGAAGCTGGTGACGTGCCGAGTGGATCGGGCGGTCTGCTGTCTTCTGTCACCCTGCCTGATTCCTTCCTGATTTTCTCTGAAGCCCTGTGCCGGAGTGCCCCATGAACTTCCGGATCTGTGTGCGGCTTTCGGCCGTGCTCTGGACCTGCATTCTGATGTCGGCTGCCAACCCTGCTGCTGCCGGGGACCTGCCTGAGGTCGTGGAATTCAACCGTGACATCCGACCGATTCTGTCGGACAATTGTTTTTACTGTCATGGTCCGGACAAGAACAAACGTCAGGCGGATCTGCGGCTGGACACGGAAGCCGGGTTACTGGGGACAGCAGGTGGTGCGGGGCCGGTGCTGCCGGGCAAGCCGGATGACAGTCCGTTGCTGCAGCGAATTCTGACGTCAGATCCTGAGACTCATATGCCGCCGCCTGCCACCGGGAAAGTGCTGACGGCTGATCAGATTCAGTTATTGCGGCGGTGGATCCAGCAGGGTGGTCGTTACGAGGGTCACTGGGCTTTTCTGCCACTGCAGGCGGCAGCAGCGGGTGGAACGGATCATTCCCCGACGGCAGTGGCGGCGAAGATTGATGACTACATAGACGCTGGGCTGCAGTCAGCCGGACTGCCGGGCGTGCAGCAGGCGGATCGGGTGACGCTGATTCGGCGTCTCAGTTTTGATCTGCTGGGACTGCCACCGACTCCGGCAGAGACGGCGGCGTTTGTGGCAGACCAGTCACCGGATGCTGTCCGGAAGCTGGTGGATCGGTTGCTGGAATCGCAGCATTTTGGCGAGCGAATGGCGGTATGGTGGCTGGATCTGGTGCGTTATGCCGACAGTGTGGGGTATCACGGTGATCAGGAAGTCAGTGTGTCACCGTTCCGGCAGTACGTGATTCAGTCGTTCAATGCCAACAAGCCGTTTGATCAGTTTACGGTTGAGCAGTTGGCGGGCGATCTGCTGCCCGGGGCGACTCTCGAGCAGAAGATTGCTTCGGGTTACAACCGTCTGGGAATGATGAGTGCCGAGGGTGGTGTGCAGGATCGCGAGTATCTGGCGAAGTACATTGCCGAGCGTGTGCGGAATGCATCGGGAACGTGGCTGGGAATTACGCTGGGATGTGCCGAGTGTCACGATCATAAATTCGACCCCTTCACGACGAAGGACTTCTACCGTTTCGAAGCTTTTTTTGCGGATATTCGTGAACGCGGGCTGTACAGCGGAGCGAATTCGGATGGCAACTGGGGACCGTTTGTCAAGGTGCCGACAGCCGAACAGTCGGCTCAACTGGACGCTTTGTCGGTGCGGATTGCGCAACTGAAGCAGGTGCTTGACACACCGACTCCGGAACTGGCTGCAGCCCAGCAGGCGTGGGAACAGGGTCAGCACCCGTGGACTCCGCTGACACCTGATTCGATGCAGGCATTATCGGGCACTCAACTGAAGACGCGGGCTGACGGAGCGATTCTGGCAACCGGCCCGAATCCGGCGACGGAAACCTACACGCTGCAGTTTTCCGGGCTGCCGGCCGGTGTGACGGCTCTGCGTATTGAGGTCCTGCCGGATGATTCCCTGCCGCAGAAGGGTCCCGGGCGAGCCAGCAACGGCAACTTTGTGCTGTCTGAGCTGACGGCGAAGGTGCGAACGGCAGCGGGCGAGCAGTCTGTCGCACTGCAGAATGCCACAGCGACGTATGAGCAGACTGGTGCGGCGGGTGGCAATCCTTATGGTCGCTGGGCGGTCGCGGCCGCGATTGATGCGGATGCAAAGGGTCGGACGTGGGGTTGGGCGGTGATGGAGCAGGTCGGGAAATCGCAGACGGCTGTGTTCGAAACGGCTGCCGATCTGACTCTGCCCGAAGGTGCAGTACTGTCGCTGGTACTGGATCAGAACCTCGACAATCCCGGCCACAACATCGGCTGTTTCCGTGTATTTGCATCGACGGCTCAGCGGCCACTGAAAGCCTCGGAGGCCATCCCGGCCGAGATTGCGCTGATCGTGGCGATACCGGCCGCTGAGCGTTCGGAACAGCAGTTGCGGGACCTTGCTGCGTGGTATCGGTTGCGGGCACCAGAACTGCAGGCGGTCCGCGAGCAGTTGCTGGCGGCGGAAAAGGAGCGTGCGGGAATTGAAGCTGCCCTGCCCTCCACCCTGATTACGGAATCCGTGGCACCGCGAATGGTGCGGATTCTGCCGCGCGGCAACTGGATGGATGAAAGTGGTGAGGTTGTGACTCCGGCCCTGCCGGCGGTGTTTGCGAAGGAACCCGCGGCGGACCAGCGGCTGACGCGGCTGGATCTGGCAAGGTGGATTGTGGCGGCGGACAACCCACTGACAGCTCGTACCACAGTCAATCGACTGTGGAAGGTGCTGTTCGGGGCCGGGCTGTCGCGGCGTCTGGATGATCTGGGGGCCCAGGGAGAATGGCCCAGTCACCCGCAACTGCTGGACTTTCTGGCTGCCGAGTTTCAGGCGGGGGGCTGGAATCTGAAGCAGCTGATTCGTTCCATCGTGCTGACAAAGGCCTATCAGCGCAGTTCCAGGGCAGAGTCCGGGCTGCGGGACATGGATCCGGGCAACCGCTGGCTGGCGCGACAGGGGCGATTTCGGCTGGACGCGGAATTCGTGCGTGACAATGCACTGGAAATCAGTGGACTGCTGGTGAAGTCCGTGGGTGGTCGCAGCGTGCGTCCGTATCAGCCGGCCGGTTACTGGGCCTACCTGAACTTCCCGACTCGTGAATGGCAGAATGGAGCGGGAGCTGAGTTGTATCGTCGCGGCCTGTACACGCACTGGCAGCGGCAGTACCTGCATCCCAGTCTGCTGGCTTTTGATGCGCCCAGTCGGGAGGAATGTACGGCGGATCGCAACCGCTCCAACACTCCGCTGCAGTCACTGGTGCTGCTGAATGACCCGACGTACGTGGAGGCTGCTCGTGCCTTTGCCGAACGGATTCTGCGAAATGGTGGCAGTACGGACGCAGAACGGATCGGCTTCGCCTTTCGCCACGCGGTTTCCAGGGATGCTGCAGGTGATGAAGCGGAGGTTCTGCTGCAGTTGCTGCAGAAGCATCTTGCGGACTACGCGAGGGATCCGGCGGCTGTGGATGCGGTACTGAAGACCGGCGCGTTGCCGGTGGCCGGTAATGCGGATCGGACGCAGTTGGCAGCGTGGACCAGTGTGGCCCGCGTCATCCTGAATCTTCATGAAGTCATGACTCGCAACTGATTCCACGTCTTTCCGGATCAGACCGAATACTCACTCAATTCTGTTCAGACAGGCACAGCAATGTCACTGTTTCCTCATCAGGTCTGCCGCCGCAGTTTTCTGCAGTCGGGTGGAGTCAGTCTTGGATCGATGGCACTGTCAGATCTGCTGCAGACTGCGGACGTGCGGGCCGGGGAACGCACGGACGCTCAGGTGCAGCGCTGGAACGGGATGCTGAATCCACTGCCGAGAGCACCGCGAGCCAAACGGATCATCTGGCTGTATATGGCCGGCGGAATGACCCATATCGATACCTTTGACAACAAACCGAAACTGGCCGAACTGCATGGAACACCGATGCCGGAGTCCATTACGAAGGGCCAGCAGATTGCTCAGTTGCAGGGGCAGCGACTGACCTGCTTTGCACCGCAGCATCCGTTTCGTCCGTGGGGGCAGTCGGGGCAGTCACTGGCTGAAATCTGGCCGCGGCTGGGTAAATACTGCGCGGATGACATGTGCATTGTCAGATCGCTGCACACGGACGCCATCAATCATGACCCGGCACACACCTTCATGAACACCGGTACCATGAATGCCGGTCGCCCGGCCATGGGGTCGTGGCTGTTGTACGGGCTGGGAGCGGAAACTCAGAGCCTGCCGGGATTCGTGGTAATGGTCTCGACCGGACGCTACGGTCAGCGACAGCCCATTGCAGCTCGACAGTGGCATTCCGGATTTCTGCCCGGACAGTTTCAGGGTGTGGAATTCCGCGGCACCGGTGACCCGGTATTGTATGTGAAGAATCCGGCAGGAGTCAGTCAGACTCAGCAGCGGGATGTTGTGGACGCCGTGCAGAAACTGAACGGCATCACCAATCGCCGTCTGGATGACCCCGAGATTGCCACTCGAGTGTCGCAGTACGAGCTGGCGTTTCGCATGCAGACCAGTGTCCCTGAACTGATGGACGTCAGTGCCGAACCGCAGCATGTCTTTGATCTGTACGGCACCAAAGGCGGCGACGGATCCTTCGCCTCCAACTGCCTGCTTGCACGCAGGCTGGCGGAACGCGGTGTCCGCTTCATTCAGTTGTATCACCGGGATTGGGACCACCACGGAGCAGTGAAGGAGCATTCAGCGGGCACGGCGGCAGAAGTGGACCAGGGAATGGCCGCGCTGATCACGGATCTGAAGCAGCGCGGCATGCTGGACGATACCATCATCGTATTCGGATCTGAATTCGGGCGAACTCCCATGGCCCAGGGCAATGGTCGTGATCATCACCTTGCCGGATTCACCATGTGGTTTGCTGGCGGGGGCTTCAAACCGGGCTTCAGTTACGGAGCTACCGATGACTTCGGTTATCATGCCGTGGAAAATCGGGTTTCGGTGCATGACGTGCATGCCACGCTGCTGCATCAACTGGGCATTGATCACACCCGCTTCACCTACAGGTTTCAGGGGCTGGACACAAAGCTGACCGGAGTTGAGGAATCGAGGGTGGTCAACGAACTGCTGGTGTGATGGGCGGACGGTGATGGCAGCTGCCCTCGCTGCCCCGTCTGTTCGGCTCACGCAGAACGAACACGGATGTCCTCAGCCCGCTGCAGTTCGGTCGAGTTCGCCTCACGGACAGTCCATTGGTCAGCCACCGCTGCAGCGACAGCGACCGGCAGTCGGTCCGTAAACTCCGCCAGCAGAAAAGTCGGTACAAGATCCTGAATGCCGGGCAGATCAGTGGCCAGTGCGGATGTCCTCAGCAGAATGCTGCCGTGCTGCAGAATCACCCCGCGTCGACGACGCTGAGCACTGCCGATGATTTTTGTGCCACTGACGTGCACCACATCATTCGGATCACCGCGCAGAAAACACAGAAACGGTTCGGTGGCAGGCTCCGGGGGAGCGGCGCTGGCTGCTTCCCTGAGCGCAGCCTGCCGAAGGACATGATCAGCCCGCAGGGCAGCGGCAGCGCCGCAGTCACCCAGCAGCACAATCAAAGCCCTGTGAATGGCGGCGTACAGGCCGGAAGGATTGTGGCGGGCTGCATGCCGGGCCGGCAGAACAACGGAATAGGTCAGTTCCTGATCGTGCAGGATCGCACCGCCGCCGGACAACCGACGGACCGTGGGGAGTGACTGGAAACGGTGTGGCACGGGACTGGTGCGGGCCTGAAAACAGCCGAGGGACACCGTCGGCTCAGACCACCGATAAATTCGCACGACCGAATATTCGCGCTCGGCCGCCAGTTCCAGCAGTGCTTCATCCAGAGCCATGTTGAAGGCTCCGTCCATCGGCAGTCGGTCAATCAGCACCTCGGCCGACGGCAGGCAGGTTGCGTCCGTCATCGTTCAGACTCCCGCTGCCGAGGCCGGAGCCGCAGCACGGCACGGCCAGTCCAGCTCCACCGTCACAGGAGCATGATCGCTGACATCCAGTGCCGCCTCGCGATGAATTGTGGCCGCCCGAAAATGCGGGCGCGCCGCCGCGTTGCACAGCAGATAGTCGATTCGCCAGCCACGATCCAGTTCGCGCGCCCGTCCGCGATTCGACCACCACGAATACGGACCGTGACAGTCCCCATGATGCTCACGCACCAGATCGTGCCAGCCCGATTTCAGCAGCTTCCCAAACCACTCGCGCTCATGCGGTAGAAATCCCGACGTCTGCTCATTCGACTTCGCGTGGAAAATGTCCTTCTCAGTATGTGCCACATTGATATCACCGCCAAACACCAGCGGCGCTCCGGACCGACGCCGATCCGACCAGCGGCGAAATCGCTTCAGCCACACATCCTTCACCTGCTGACGCTCAGGACTGGAAGACCCCGAAGGCAGATACACACAAACGACCTCCAGACCCGCTACCGTCGCCTCAATCAGTCGCCCCTCGTCATCTGGCCACCGCGCAGACAGGCTGGTACCGCGCACCTCAAACGGCTGCTTCGACCAGATCGCGGTCCCCGAATAGCCCGGTCGAACCGCCGGATTCCAGACCACGTGCCATCCGGTTGGACTGGAAATCTCGGCAGGCAACTGATCCGGAAAAGCCCGCACTTCCTGCAAAAGCAGCACATCCGGATCTATCTGCTCAAGATATCCCAAAAAACCCTTCCGCAACGCCGCCCGGAGGCCATTCACGTTCCACGTCGTCAGTTTCATTCGCGAAACATCCCACTAACACTGCCGAGACAATTCAAAGACGAGGCAAACAGTAATCAACGCTCAAGGCAACTGTCGCCTGCAACCACCACGCAGCCCGGAATTCCAGACTTTTCAGCCAATGGAATGCTGCACGAGTGACCAGAACCCACTCCAACCCAAAAAACATGAACACAAGAACAGTAAAAACACAACAGGCAACATGAACATTCTGCAAATACTGAAAAAACTGCTCTGTTTACATAACTTTACAGATTTGGTTGTTGAATTCCCCCTATTTGCTTGCCAAGAATGAGACCGCAGGCTTACCCAAAGCCCCACGAACACAGCGACCCTCCTGAACCCACCAATCGGGCTCAGGCTCCTCAACATCCTGCTCTGCTCAGAACAGAAAACATGCTGAAATCATCACCACGACACCTGCGATTCTTCTCCTGTCTTGGCCTGGTCTCCCTGTTGCAGGGTTGGGCGACGGCTGGGGACCAGCCTGTGCAGCAGGCACCTGCGGTGGCCCTGGCGGACGCTGCTGGTTCAGCCCCCGCGGCCACTGCTCGACTCGGCCGCCCGCGGCTGGTGCGTCCGGTTCTGCAACCGGTACAGCCACCGTCTCGTGTTCGTCGGCTGGCCCCGGAAGAGATCCTGAAAGATCGCACTCATAATGTGGTCCTGGACAAGGACGGTGGTATGACCGGCCGGCTGTATTCGATTACGACGGAGGGCTTGACGCCGGCGGCCGACATGCGGGTGCGAGTGCTGACGGGTGGTGGCAAGTCTGCCGAGACCACCACGGATGCGACGGGCCTGTTTTCGATCACCGGACTGACTGCGGACGTGGGTGGCATCTTCGCATCGGGCCCTGCGGGCGTCGTGGCCTATGGCGTCCGATTTGTTGCGGAATCGCCAGAGAATCCTGCTGATCGGGAACTGGACGTGGAATCCGCCGTAGTACCGGCGGCTAACGCCGAGCAGATGCGCAAGCTGTTCAAGAGTGATATCGGGACTCGCGACCTGCGGTTCAACACCAGTGTGACTCCGGAAGACGAGGCATTTCCAGTCGGTGTGGGTCAGGCCTCGACCAGCCTGATTTATGATACTGTGCAACTGTCGGCCGACGGCAAGGTTTACGGGCAGGTGAACCTGCATGATGAACGAACAGGCCGGTTCCGTGAAGTGCTGTCATTGCGGGTGCATTTCCTGCAGGATGGCGTGAAAATGGGCTCCGCGCGGGTTGCTCCAAACGGATCATTTTCGGTACCCGACCTGAAGCCCGGGATTTACGGACTGGTGGGTGTGGGTCGCGATGGTGTCTTCGGAATCGGGATTGAGGTTGTGCCATTCCGAGCTGCGGCGGTCAATCCGGACGGCAGTTTTGTGCCGGTCCGACTGATGCTGGATCCAGGACTATCGGTGGGTTCCATTGGTCCGGCGCACCTGAACTCAGAAAACCTGACATCCTTCATGGGCAGTGGTCAGGCAGCGGGCGATACGGCTCCCACGAACACAGCCCCGGCAGCTCCGGGTGCTGCGGCAGGTT